>Ga0307516_10007095_pt1 | contig 12949 bp, 18 predicted proteins | sample 19_EM_MG_FD_203310 | JGI IMG/M metagenome (GOLD analysis project Ga0307516, IMG submission 203310) | Populus trichocarpa ectomycorrhiza microbial communities from riparian zone in the Pacific Northwest, United States - 19_EM | ecosystem: Host-associated > Plants > Roots > Unclassified | place... | reverse complement strand
GTTGAGGGCTACTCACAGGGTGATGTTCCTTGGCCTACACGGATGGGTAAAATAGCAATCCATTTGAACACGACTGGAACGTACCTTTTTACGATAGGCTTTTTTAATTTCATCTAATATACACATTAAGCATGAGCAATGCCATTTCCTGAGGGTAGCATGGCACGTACTTTCGGATGCACTCGGTGGCACACCTAGAAGGTCATACAGTTCGGTTTCGATAGGCACTGAGACTGTTGAGTTGCAATGCAGAACAAGTAATTGTGTGTACACTCACTGAAGCAACGATGGAGGGAAAGGAAGGGACTTGTACGCGTCCGCACAAGTGCGCGTTTTTACTACTTTCGAGGACGCGCTTCTCGGCACGAGTGACATTCGGAGTTTGAAACCGTCGGCTAGAGCAAAAGGGTTTTTCAAGTCGCATTTTCTTTTGTCAATTTGACCATCCTTGGTGAGTTTTTCCATTTCGATTCTTCAGAGCATGATGTCTGCAAATTTTATCTACATTGTCCAACCAGTCTTGTGCTGGAAGTGACGAGAAAATTAACCTGACTCTATTCGTACTCTTGAGGACATAGATGCTAACCCGTTGTTTCGTTTACAGGTCGTACTGCTGCGTCCCATTCTTGCTCTGCTGTCAGCGACTAATGCCGCTTGTAATTGGTATATAGTTCTTTGCAATGAATTTTTACTTCGAGGCCTCCAAAGTTCTTGATCGTCTTGACTCTAAGGAAGGCTCCATCAAGAGCATCCTTGCGAGCCTACCGGACAATAACAGGGCCAGGACGGCTGCTTTGGTGATCGAAACCCTGAAATGTAAGCCATAGTCGACGAATGGAAGGACGAGGAAATGACAATCGTGACCATTCACATCAGACAAGGGTGCTTTGGTAGAGGTGATCAATGCGTCCAAGTTGCTGAAGGAGGAAAAGAAAATCACGACCCTCAACCTCGCGCTCGTGCTCGTGCATGATCTCCTCCTGTCTCGCGGGATACAAGCAGGAGATGGGCCCGTAAAGCAGGCAATCCTGCGACACAAGACGCGGTTGCGAAGCGAGTTGCAGCGAGTAAAGATCAAGCGAGGTGTAAAATCTGACCATGAATTGGCGAACAATGGAGACGAAAGAGCAGGTAAGTGACATGCGTTGCGCAATGTTCCCTGCCTATTCCTTTTAGCACATATACCGCGATATGTTCGAGTCAATACATGTTTGTGGACTACGGAGGATGCCATCCGACATTACCAAGAAGAGGGATTCAAGTTGTCTTCCCCATTCTCCTCAGAGTATGTGATGTCCTTGAGTTTTTTCCTCGAGTTTTTTTTTTCTCCTTGTGGGTTCTCACTCTATCATTCAGCAAGGCTTTTGCCCGAGATGATCATATCCCGGATCTCTTGTCATTTAATCCTCGATGTCAATTCCACGACGATGTTTGTTATACGACGGGAAAGATCATCTTGCAAGACAAAGCATCTTGTTTTCCCTCCGTGGTGCTGGACCCTCCTGCAAAGGACGACAGCATCGTCATCGATGCAACGGCCGCCCCAGGAAACAAGACATCACATCTGAGCGCCCTCATGGCTAATAAGGGAAAGGTATAAATTTCTTCTTTCCTGAGTCAAGATCTGACACTCTTCATAGCTCTATGCATTTGAAAGGGACCGGAGGCGGTTCGGTACGCTAAAAACGATGTTGAGTAAGGCAAGATGCAAGAACGTGGAAGCCGTCAACGTGGATTTCCTCACTGTCGATCCAGTCAACTCGGAATATTCAAGAGCAACACACATGTACGTGTATCGGATTTTTTTTTTCTTTTTCAGTCATGCATCCTCGCCTTACGCATGCCATTATAGTCTACTCGATCCATCGTGCAGTGGATCTGGCATCGTGAACCGACTTGATCATCTACTCGAGTCAGGTCAGTTCCGTGAACTATTACTGTATTCCACGCTGATCAGCAGAAGAGAACGAAGAGACGGAGGAACTGGAGAGCCGCCTCACCAAACTCGCCAGCTTTCAACTGATGATGATCAGGCACGCTATGAAATGTAAGTTCATCACCGCGGCGTTGAACCGGCCAGTTTTTCACGCCGATCAATAGTTCCTGCCGTTCAAAAGATTGTATATTCGACGTGCAGCATCCACGGGGTTGAAGATGAACAAGTAGTCAACCAAGCACTGAAATCGGAAGAAGCTAACCAGGGCGGTTTCAAACTTGCGCCTCGAACGCACGTTTTACCAACTTGGCATCGCCGCGGAAGAAAGGAAGAAATGGATTCCGAATGTCAGTACAACCGACAATCGTATCTAAGTTATTCTTAGGCACTACTACAGATGACGCAGAATCTCTCATTCGCTGTTCCCCTGGCGAAGATGGCACCAACGGCTTCTTCGTGTCATGTTTCGTCAGGACTCACATCACACATGCCACGGAAGTCAAGGTTAAGCGGAAACAAAGTACTACAGCGTTGGGTTCTGCGACGAGTAAGAGGCGGAAAAAATACCGAGGACCTGGCGACAATGCGTAGAGTGCATGGTCCTCGGTCCTATGCTGGAGGCTAAATCGTCAATTAGAACAAGTAGTGTTGACATGTCAAGAGGAGTCAGAGATAAGAGACATGGGCTACATTCGGATCAAGAATAAAACAAAAAGAGAATTCCTACACAGTCCCTGCAGAACGTTGGTCAGCTGCTGTGAGTAGAGACCCTACATCTCTGATGAGTGCCGGAGGGAGACCGAAAAACTGTGTGGAAGATCGATTGAAGAGAATCATAAGCCAATTAAAAACGTCGGTGACACCGAAGCTGTCAAGTGAGTTTTCTGTTACCGGGCAGTTCGAAGTGAGCTTGGTGAGATGGCATGTTTATTGTTGCTGAGCATATTGCTGTTGATAATACTGCGCGTACTGGGCGGAATAGTCGCCTTGAGGGTAAGTTTGGCCACCCCACTGAGCACCATACCCTGATGCACCAGCAGGATAACCGCCGTACGCCTGGGGAGGACGATAGCCCGTGTTCTGCGGTTGGTTGTTGGAGATCCAGGCCTCTGGACGACGCCACGGAGGAACGTTAGAACCTCCAGCCGTAATGTCATGGCCTGAGCTAGGAGCACCCCAGCTCGCTTTGTTACTATCTCCTGGACCCTTCCCTCCCTCACCCAGCTCGGCCATCAAGTTAGCGTACTCCGAATCGAAGCCTCCCTTGTTCATGGGTGGCGCTGGAGGAGCGTTGGGGTCCTTGTTGACTTGACAGTCACGAGCCATGTGGCCCGCGCTACCACAAACACGACAAATGATGTTAGCTGTGAAGTTGCGTTGCTCTGGACAGTCATATTTGCGATGCCCAAGGCCCCCACAGTTTTGGCAAATCTGGTTCTCGTCGTCACGGAGAGTACCGTTCAATGCTGCGAGTTCGCGAAGTTGATTGCGTTTGTGGTCATTTTGGCCTTCGGGCGTCGATGCAGCCTGGAAGAGCGTCAAGAGGCCGTCAACACGCGCACAAATGCAAACTCACCGTTTCAATGACTCTGTTGATCATCTTAACGCATGCCGTAACTTTTTCATCGCATTCTGCGGTGACGAGACAGTGCAAATCTTCTTCAGCATCTTCCGCGTACTGTTCTGGACGAGCCTTTCCCTCCTTCACACTGCCCTTGCCACGAATGCTAATTTTTGCCCCACTGTCCCGCTCCATCTTCTTCAAGGAATTTCCTCGGGGACCGACGAGAAGACCGAAGAAGTTGATCTCTGGGAATTCCTTGACAGGAATGTAGACTTTCTCAGATGGACGCTGCGAGCGCTTCTGCTGATGGTACTCTACAGGAGGGCGGAAGTTGGGGTCATTTTTGAGTGCACGGTCAACGAGACGGATGCGTTCATCTTCCAGCTTTTTTCGATAACGGACTTCTCGCGTGTTCGTACGACGACCATGTCCATCATATGTGGGCGGAGGGGAAGGCGATCTATTGATGACGTAAACATCTGTTTCACCGTAACCACGGCGGGAACTGAACACATACCTCTCCCTTTCGGAGGGAATGAAGTCATTCAACCTAAGCTTCCTGTTGATCTCTTCTAGACGCAAATGAATGGCGTAATTGTCAAGCTGTGCTTGTGAAACACCGGCAGCAGAGATAGCAGTCGGCAACCCGGGGATTTCGGTCTTCACTTCGCCCCAGCGGCTGCGCCGCTTACGAGGTCCGTTCAGGTCAGCTATAAACAAGGGGAATTATGGGTTATGGGAGTTAGTATTGATCGGTGTCAGTTTGGGGAATGTGTAAGTGTGTAGTTTGCGAATAAACCTTGCTATTTGAGTAGGTAATCCGAAAAAAAAAGTCCCACCAGATGGCAAGGGAAAACATACAACACTTTGATCGAGGTTAGTAAGAGGTCTCAGAGCTTACCTGGAGAATTCGGAGTTTCCTCACGCAACCTTCGCAAATCCTGCTCCTGGTGCTGCTGGCGAGGATATGCAGATGGGGAGGGCTGAGCGAGCTGCGGTGGTGCTGACTCTTCCACTGGTGCTGGGCCAAAGCGCCGCCGGGTTCCGAGTGGAACTGCGGAATTCTGTCAGTAAAAGCTACACAGAGCATCTTGGTCCAAAGAACATACCGTCATTGGTACCACTGACTTCGCGAGTTGCAGGTCTCCACATTGTTGATTGAGAGAACGAATGAAAAAGACAAAAACCACTGACCAGGACATCCCGAGACATTCAGACTCCGCTTGATTTTCATTTGCTTACCAATCATGACTGAGCACACTCGCACTGCCAGCCGAGGCGCATTTCTCTGTCTTCCGCTCACCAGTCATCCTTGAGGACCTGCTTGGACGACAGAGAGCGCATCCTTGTTGGCGGGCACATCCTGGGTTTGCACCTGAATGGCGTCGAAAAGACCAGCTGAAGGTGATTAACACGAGTTCTTACTCGTTCTGGCTTGGGACTTCTTTGCTATTATGCAACCTAGATTCCGCGGCCACAGCGTCGACTTCCAAGCGCGCGAGACGGTCCGACGACGATGGCGAATACATAGACATGGAAGAGTATATGAGTGATCAGACCCCAAGCAACTCTCTCATGCCCCGGGGTGCTACCATCAACTTGGGTGCTCTTACTCGTAAACTTGCCGAGGCCCGCAGAACACAACCTGGCGATTCCGGAGAGGAGAGTCTGGTATATGCCCACCGCAGACAGCAAGACCACCTCGTCTCGCATATCTTCCCAGAACGTGACTTTTCATGGCTGAATTTGAAGCCTGATCATGCCTCGCGGCCTCTCTGGATCAGTCCAGATGATGATTGTCATATCATCCTTGAAGCCTTTTCGCCCATTGCTGAGCAAGCACAGGATTTCCTTGTAGCTATTAGTGAGCCTGTCAGCAGGTATGCACAGTTTGTGCCTCGTCACCTGCCAGTTTATACTCAAGTCTGTAGACCGGCCTTCATCCATGAATATAAGCTCACTCCATATTCGTTGTATGCTGCGGTGTCAGTGGGGCTGCAGACGGAAGATATCATAGAAGTTCGTTTGTACTAATTATCTGTACGTGTTCGTTACTGACCCGCCGCAAGGTGTTGAACCGGCTTTCAAAGGTAAGCACTGCCAACAGGTAAGAGATCTGTCGCCTAGATAACACTCCAAAGGTTCCCGTACCGGAACGCATCACCAGTTTGATTCGCGAGCGAACGCTGTCATACGGAAAAGTTAAATTGGTACTCAAACATAACCGATACTTCATAGAAAGCAGTTACCCCGAGACACTCCAATTCCTCCTCAAAGATAGGGCGATCCGAGAGGCTCGCGTCATCATCGAAGAGAGTACAAGACCGGCCGGTTTCACAACGACCAAAGCCCCTATCAAGGGCAACCTTGTCATCCCCGGCACGCGTGAGGCTGAGAAGAAACGAGATGAGGCGACCACAGGCCGCCCCGGCGTGCCGGCTGCTGCAAACGCAACAGATAGTGACCTCTTCACCTCAATAGTTGGCGTCGAAGGTGGTAAGTGCTGCGGTGCAATGGTTGGGTTGGTCATCCCCGATGACTTGTTCCCACAGATGAAATCGACGAGGACGATGACAACGTGCATGCATTTGAAATCCACGACGCCAAGATTGATGTGAGCAGATAGCTTATCGGTGTCTATGACTCTGCTTAGTATAGTCTTTGCGATGACTAAAGGACGTCAAAAAGCGATGCAATGACCTAGAGTACCCCATGCTAGAGGAGTATGACTTCCGGAACGATACCGTGAACCCTAACTTGGACATTGACCTGAAACCTGCCACCGTCATCCGGCCATATCAAGAGACGAGTCTGAGTAAGATGTTTGGAAACGGGTGGGTCCTGTTACTATCTAAATCGCACCGTGTCCTGACTCATTTCTGCTCAGTCGCGCGCGCTCCGGGATTATTGTCCTTCCGTGCGGGGCCGGTAAGACACTGGTTGGCATCACTGCGGCGTGCACCATCAAGAAATCATGCCTTGTTCTTTGTACATCTTCGTATGTTTTTGCAGGGGCTCATATGCGTTTAGTTTATGCTGAACCTTAATTTTCCAGTGTGTCAGTTATGCAGTGGAAGTCACAGTTCCTGCAGTGGTCCAACGTGACTGACCGCCAGATTGCGGTCTTCACCGCTGACCAGAAAGAGAGGGTGAGTGTCCCCGCTATTCGTGCGATGGCATCGGTTGAAGTCCTTCGCAAGTTCGCTGGTGAAAGTGGGATCGTGATTTCCACGTATTCCATGGTCGCGAATACGCACAACCGGTCGCACGAATCCAAGAAGATGATGGAGTTCCTTACCTCGCGAGAATGGGGGTTCATTTTACTGGACGAAGTGCATGTCGTGCCTGCGGCGATGTTCCGACGGGTGGTTACCACCATCAAGGCACACTCGAAACTTGGATTGACAGGTAACGAATTGTTGATGTGGCGAAAGCTTGGTGTCTAAACATTTCTAGCTACGCTGGTTCGGGAGGATGACAAGATATCGGATCTGAACTACATGATTGGACCTAAGCTGTATGAGGCAAACTGGATGGACCTTGCTGCCAAGGGTCACATTGCGAATGTGCAGGTCAGTGTATAGCTGTGGTTTGTGGTGGCAGGTGATCTTACTTGATCGCTGTTAGTGCGCCGAAGTGTGGTGTCCCATGACACCTGAGTTTTACAGAGAGTACCTTCGCGAGCAGTCTCGCAAGCGGATGCTGCTGTACTGCATGAACCCTAAGAAGTTCCAAGCGTGTCAATTTTTGATCCAGTACCATGAAGCGAGAGGGGACAAGATCATTGTTTTTTCTGACAATGTTTACGCGCTAGAGGTGGGCAATGCCATACTGTTGCCATCTGTCCTGACACGTCATCTATAGGCATACGCAAAGAAGCTGCGGAAACCTTATATTCATGGAGGGACTGGGCAGGTCGAGCGAATGCGGGTCTTGCAGTGGTTCCAGCATGACTCGAATGTGAACACGATATTCCTTTCCAAGGTCTGTCGAGTTCGCTGCGTCCACGTTACGGTTCCATTCATGTCAGGGCCAATAGGTTGGCGATACGTCAATAGATTTGCCCGAAGCGACATGCCTGATCCAGATAAGTTCACACTTTGGATCGCGACGGCAAGAAGCGCAGAGATTAGGTGAGTGGCAACGGTTGGCAAGCTGTTTGAGCATGGAGACTGATTTCGGACAGGGCGTATCTTGAGGGCGAAACGCCGTAACGACGAGGGATTTAACGCGTTCTTCTATTCCCTTGTGTCGAAGGACACGCAGGAGATGTTCTACAGTACGAAGCGCCAGCAATTTCTGATCGACCAAGGATACGCGTTCAAGGTGATTACGCACCTGGATGGACTAGAGGATCTACCGGATCTCGTGTACAAGACGAAGGACGAACAGATTGAGCTAATTTCGTCCGTGCTGTTGGCGAACGAGAGCGAGGCGGAGCTTGGTTCGGATGTCCGCGCGTCCGAGGGGGATTTAGCCGGGACCATTACGTCGAAGGATTTCGGACCCGCCAAGTTCCCATCTGCGCAGAGGACGACGGGGTCGCTGACGGCGCTGAGCGGGGCACAGCATATGTCGTATGTGGAGCAGAACAAGTCGGCGAACAAGAAGCTGGCGAGGGACACGGCCCCGCGACACAAGCTGTTCTCGAAGCGTGACAAGGAGAAGGCTGCGGCGAGAAAGGAAGCGAGAGCGGGGGGTCGGTCGTAAGCAAGTTGATGTGTAGTCGTCGTTTGGACACGTTTATACCTAGTGATCTGAGCTTGCGATGGGTTATGGGATGGAAAAGGGTGTGGATCCCGAATGGCTGGCACGGTTGTCCGAGATGCGGAACTGAGGTCTTGCGACGGAGAGGCGTGTGCCCCCGGACGGAACTGTAGGGCGATAAGAGGAGGGGGTTCTTGATGGCCCACACGACGAGCCGCCGGGGAGGGGCGCTCGTGGACGACATCAATTAAAACCGATTTAATAAATAATAAGGTCACCGGCAGCGACGGGGAGGTCTGCGGAGACGCGGGTCTGGCCCAGGTCGTGACCCCCGATCGGGGTTCCGGATTAGGGCGAATGAGTCCGAATGTGCTTACGCAAACAAAGATTCTGCCGATGCAGACTTCGGAGGGTCCCTTTTATATGTTGTCTTGTTTTGCCTTTCCTCGTCTTCCCCACTCCTGCCGTCGTCCACTCTGCTGCACACCGCTGCACGCACCCGCACCCCCTCGACAATGTCGTCCAAGCGTGGTCGCAAGCGCAACGACAACCTCCCCCCCAACAGGGCGAGAGATGTCCAGCGAGCATTTCGCGCACGCAGAGCCGCACACCTGCAGGTACGGCACCTTTTATCGACGCCTTCTGTCATCTTATTTGCAATTCCACGCCCAGGCTCTCGAGATGCGCGTCACCGAGCTCGAGGAGGAGAACACTTGTCTCCGCGCCGCACTCAACCTGCCCCCCGCCAACCGTCCGCCCCTCGGCAAAGGCCCGACGGGCAAAGACAAACCCAAGACTCTCGACAACCCGTCCCTGTCTCAGCCCGCCTCCAAGAGCAGGGACTCGTCTCCTATTGCTGATTCCCCATCCCCGCAGCGCTCGGAGTCCACATCCCCGCCACTCATGGGGGCCAGCAGCCTGCGCACACCTCCTATCATGCAGGGCAGCCAGTGGGACGAGGGCTTCGTCATGAACGACCAGCAGTCGACCCCCCACCTCTCGTCGGCCCCGTCCTCGGTGGCGTACAACCTGCGTCCCCTGCCCCCCACCTCAGATCCCCAGAAAAGCCCCCACCAGTTCACGTTCTCGAGCACCACCTCTCGTCCAGTCATTGCCAGCAACTCCATGCCATCTTCCTATCAGCACACGACAGACAGGCCCATGGCTAGCGGCTACAACGACATGAACTACCTGTTGTGCGATGTCCGTGACAACACACACCCACACTACCCTTATCATTATCAGCCATCTCCCTTTTCTGGGGAGAGCTCCCTGCCCGCACAGTCGCCCCAAGTCCCTGTCCATTCCCAGACATCCCCCACTGCACCACGGCCCTCCTTGCCACCCGCCCTCTCCTTTCAGCCCCGTCGATCCCACCACGAACCACCCAGTTTTCGTCCGCTGGTCAGCGATCTCCATCTCCCGAGCCCCACACCCCATCACAGTGCTCGCCTGACATCTCCGTCGTCGCCAGCCCTCCACGATGTCCGGTCACATTATACATCGCATGGCAAATAAGTTAACCTGCTTCCCGCGACTCTTACTCTATCTATCATCCATATTGTATGTGAACCTACCCCTTCAGCTCGGACTTGTCACAACCTGCAGTGCTTTCGGTCGACTTGAGAACTCTTTTTTTTGTATCGCTATCGCATGCGGATACGTGTCTTTTCTGGGGCGCAAGGTGGTTGTTTTATCTTAGATATACATACGGCAGTTATTACCTACCCATGCCAATTAATCCCTGGTGTTTTGATGCCGCCCCCCGTTTTATTTTCGCTGCGGCTATGTACTACTATGGACACCTGTTTCGAGCTAGCACTCTTCATAACGCGACAGGGTCCAACACTACGAAGCATTAAGGTGCAACAGGCACAGTACAGCCACTTCCCCACGTGAGGACCTGCCGCGACAGGGGTCCGAGCTGGAACGGAAATGGCCCACGGCGGTGCCATACACCACTTGCCAGGTGTGCCGCAGGTCGCCCACAGCGGATATCGCGACAGCGGTGCATCCGCGATCTAATGGCCGTTGACGAGTCCCATCGCGCTATATCGATTAACTCACGTGTGCATACACGATAGTTGAGCAAGCCAACGAGAATTTATTTACTTCCAAACGGAGGCCGCCCGGAGTAGCAAGGTATCAACATGTTGGGTAGTCAAGACGGCACCAATCCACCTTGCCTTCTGCACCGTACTTTTTCTCGAGCCAATCGTTTGCAGCTCTAAAATGCCCGTTGCCCAGAAAGCCCTTCCGGGCACTCAAAGGGGACGGATGCTGCAACAATGGCGCTAAGTTAGAAATGGAGGGGAAGAACCGGTGGCTTACTGCACTGGTCAGGATCAGGTGCTTGGTCTAAACCAGGTCACTCGGTCAATTTTATGACCTGTCGTGTGGCAGACACTGACCTTGTTCAATTTGGCAACACGCTTGCCTGCCCAAGCACCCCATGCCAAGAACACGACCCCTCGACCGATTCCGCGAGCGTCGGAACCATCGCCTGAGCTAAGATTGGCGCCGCCATACCTGTCTACCACATCAACAACCTTGTCTGTGAACTGTTCCCAGCCTCTCCCGGAATGGGACCCTGCCTGGTTCGCCTTCACCGTGAGACACGTGTTCAGCATGAGGACACCGTTCTCAGCCCAGCTCGTCAAGTTTCTGCACGTTGGGTGAATACCCGTCACATGAACTGGATCTTCTGATATTAGATCAGCTTACCCGTGTTTGGGAGGTTCGAAATCTGGGTACTCAGATTTAATCTCTTTATATATCTGAGATGGTACTCAGCAGAGCCCCGATAATCAATCAGAGGAATAGCAGTCCCCTACATTGTGCAGGGATGGCGGAACGCTGACCCCCTTCGGTACAGAAAAGCAGAGTCCTGTCATCGATCCATGTCAGACCTGCCTCAGCTGCGGATCAACGTCACAGAAACGGCTCACCGTGTGCTTGATTGGGTCCGTGGTATGGATCCTGCCCAACGATCACCACTCTGACCTTGCCAAGCGGCGTGTTGGACCAGGTGTATATATTGCGAGCTGTCCAACGTTTCGATTCCCTTCACTTTCGGATGCGGAGATGCCATTGAGCTTACGGGAAGGATATATTTTGCCCATGACATTGTCATTGGGCCCATGGACCCCTTCATTCCAGAGGAACTTCTTCAAGTCTATAAAGTATGGCTTCTTAATTTCATCTTTTAATAGCTTGAGCCTGCGAATGCGAGGGCATGTCAGGTGGTTGTTCCGGTCAGCAGCAGGAAACCCGTTCCGAGGTGCGATCCACGCACCAGCTCTTTCCCATGCATTCGCACTCCAATTCGAGGAATTTCCTGTCCTCTGCTGGAATGGATTCTATGTACTCTGTCAATGCGAACGGAAGAGAATTCAGTGGCTCAAGTTGGCCGGCCGCGCGAGCGGTGATCTTCGGGGTGCCATTCCCCAGCTTAGTCTTTTTCACTACAGGCTTGGAGTCGTTGTTAGTTCGGGATTCGGAGTCCTGAGAAGTGAACATGTCCAGTATGCTCCGCTGTCTCTTGTTCGAGACCGTGGCAGTGGATGCCGTCGACTGCGTCGACTGCTGGGACGAGCTGGGTGCCGTGTCCGTTGCCACGGCTGTGTTCTCGACATCCTCGACACGCTTTTCCTCAGCCATGGTTGGGGAAGAGAAATGCGCGCGACGCGACCCTCGTGACCGTGTCTCGGCCCGGTCCGCAGGATGTCCACATATGGAAACCCAGCATAGGCCGTTTCACTTTTCTGTCGGGACTCACGACGTTGTACCAAGCTGACCCGTCTCGTCCAGACAGTCTGCCAAGCTGCCTCGCTCAACGTCTTCGCCTTCCCCGCCGTTTGCCAATGCGTCTGGACGTGTGGACTCTGCTAGAAGACAGCTGGGTGTCCGCTCCTCGAAACGCCGTCCAACTCCAACCGAGGTGACCGTTTCTGGTCCGAACGGCGTGAGTTATGTGGATATGAGCTCTACATACCATGCCGGATCATCCAGGTTTGTGATCAGCATGTTGGGCGGTGCTTGCATGTCTCACTTCCCAGGATAGCGATGATCGCGATGCAGATACCTCGAGCGACGACACCGACCGTGAGTTGCTTCCTCCTTCTCGAGGGCGCCGCATGTCATCCACGTCATCGCGCCGGGAAGCCAGGGCGGCTATTAGGAAAAAGCGTCAGCAATTGTCCCCGTCTCAGCGAAAGCTGAGTCCAGTGCCAGCCGACTACGTGGCAGAACAAGCTCCGAAGTGCTCTACCCCTCCACAGCTCTCCTTTACTCGATCTCGTTCACCGCATATACGTCCGGGGAGCTCTTCCAGCCATGGAGTTAACCCGCAGCCTGGCACAGCCCCGCCATTTGTGAGGCACAAAGCACCTCCCACTTTCTATTCCTACCTGCCCGCATCCGTTTCTGCACAGTTCTGCATCCCATTCTCGGCCATCACAGTCTCGTTTTCCGCGGGTTCTAGAAGTTTGACAGAATCTGCTCTGTTACTTGGATCCTTATTTATGGCAAATCGACAGCTGGCATTTGCAACCAAGTCCTTAGATACATCAGATATTTATACATCGCTCGGTAAGACTATTTTCTTGTCTGGGGGACCTCGTCCTGACATGCCTGGTTCTCAGAAATAGATGTTCTTGTAATTATTTGCATTGCATACATCGTGTGGGCACACACATCCCTGTCCAGAGCAATACACCCCCTATCGACTTCAGATGATGGCA
>Ga0307516_10007094_pt1 | contig 12952 bp, 15 predicted proteins | sample 19_EM_MG_FD_203310 | JGI IMG/M metagenome (GOLD analysis project Ga0307516, IMG submission 203310) | Populus trichocarpa ectomycorrhiza microbial communities from riparian zone in the Pacific Northwest, United States - 19_EM | ecosystem: Host-associated > Plants > Roots > Unclassified | place... | reverse complement strand
TACTTGAGCACAGCCAGCGAGTCAATCGTGCGCCGCAGAGATGCCTCGCCTTCGGTATAACACGGGACTTGGCATATGACGAACTTGTCATGGTCTTCAGGAGCACGTAAAGCACTGGAATTGATCGATGCTATGAACTTGAATGCGATAATACAGACCATAAGAATGGAAAGGACGAGTAGGATATACTGCGAGAACAGGTACTGCAGCGAGTTTCGGTTGTCAACTGCACCGACCATAAAGAGGTTGCACAGACACGTCTTTTGGCGCTAGAGCGTATCTGAGTCGAGACCGAGGCCGCCGTTGATCTTCTTCGTGAGGTCCTGACTGGAATTGTACTTGAACAAGTCCACAATTGCCTCGCTCATAAACGCAGTGTCGACACCTCCCCCCGACTGGGTTCCAGACGGTGTTATAACCGCGGGTGGGCAATTGATATAATCTGTGAGGTCGTATACCACTGGCCCATCGTATATTCCAAGCGAGGAGCCCGAGTTGGCCTTGCTCTTGGATGATCTGTTGGGGGTCTGTCAGTGTCATGGCTGGCGCTGATGGGCACAAAAACAATTATGTGTCAGCAAAGCGCAACCTCATCGCTGAGCGACTGCGAGCGCTACTAGTAACCAGATATCACAACGTGCATGTATTCGAGCGACCAGTCATGAACATGTTAACGAGCATACAAATGTTTAGAACTCAAAACCTAATTCATCCTCCTCCAAATCATCTAGCTCACTATCGTTGTTGCCATCAAATAATATGGACTCAGAATCACTTTCCCCATCATCATCATCATCGTGGCCATTGTCAGGGTCAGTCCCTTGGTCAGCACGAGATATATCGTCACCTTCATCTTCGCCATTTGCTACCGGAAATGTGCCATTCTCGGACGTGTTGCCATCACTGGTAATGCTGTCCATTGATTGTATGTTGTACTGAGTTCCATGGCCGATGCCAATTCCTGCATAACGAGAAAACATATCTCGGTCCACAAAGCTACTTGTATTAGAAAGGGTGCAGTGAAACAAAGAAAAGAACATACATATTGACATAGAATGCACACCAGTCGTCTATTTCTCCTGGCTGCCTTGCAGATGACTCCCCGTGCCTCAGAAGAGTGTCAGTTCGACCTTCCGAGAATGCAGGGATGAGGTGACATCCACGTATGACAAGAGATGGGTCCAGGAATCCAAAAGGGCTCTCATCAGTCTCAGGAACAAATCCGATTTTTGGTAGGCGGGCTGCTTTAAACCCCCAGCGATATCCAGGCACTACACCAAGCCAACGAACCCAAAGAACCTCGATTGTTTGTGGAGAGCGATTACGGGCATCTGGTGCAACATGGATAACTGGAATAAGAAATGCTCGAAGTACCTGCGCATACCAGAATGGATGAGCACCTGGTCCATCTTCCCTTGAAAGCACCATGACAGCGCATCCATGACCTGGCCGCATGAAGTCCTGATGGCGCCGGATGTCATAAGATGTATAGTTTACACGAAGGGTCTTCGGCTCAATGATGCGGTTAAGGTTATTGACGAAATGAAGGTGGCTATGCTCGACCATGCTAAACCGGTGTTCATCCCCATCATATTCACGCTGATACAACCGCGAGAGTATGTGGTCCTTTAACCTGGAAATGAAGTCATCCTGCAAAGATGGTATCAATGAAGCTGTCTAGTAGTTGTGCGCAAAGAAACAGGATTCCTCACCCTGATAGCGGGGTCACCACGAGCACGAAGATCACAGAGAAGCTTTTTCAGGTTTACGATGTGGTTGGGGCTACCGGAAAGCACATGGTGCAACTCAGGAATGGTATCCATGTCCGACACCTCGAACATAGTAGGTGGATTATCTAGGCCTTCCTGCCGCTGAATGTGAGTGAGGCGTCGCTCTTGCTTGGCAAGTTGCTTCGAGACATTTCGTTTACTAGTAAATCCATAGAATTTCTTGATTTGGCGGTGAGAAAGCTCTCCCTGAACGCCAACTTCAGCCACCAATGAGATGTTCTACTACGGATTCCACTTACGATTTGCGTGGTATATGAATCAGTTGTCCCGAATAGTTCAATGGTTTGAGCATAGTCTCCCAAGGCATGAAATTTGTACGTGAGCATGTTGAAGCTCTTGAGACGAGGGCCACTCTGTGAAGCTTGGTTCTTTGATTGTGTTTGTTGCTGCCGCTGTCGTGCTGATGCCTCGCTAGGTAACTCCTTGGTCTGGAAAGCTGCACAGGTTACCTCAACAAATTCTCGAAGTTGCTTGCCCAACATTTGCAGCGATTGCTTGAGGAGATTGAGTGAATCCTCCGTATGAAGTCGCAATTTTGCCAAGGCATGCCATTCGGCGAGACGAAATAAAAGAACCCTAATCGATGTGTTGTGTTCATCTGGGAAAAGACTGTCGAATGCAGGAATGGCACACTGGGGTACATAAGTAGAAAATCACCTTCAGACTGGAATCTTTCCTTACCTGCAGCATATCTTCAAAATGGTGCGCAGTCTTTTGTGTCATCTCCACGGTGTCCGGAGGAAATCTGCGTATGCCATTAACCCCAAATGGTGGTATTGCCAAGTATCTACGTTATGCAAATCTAAGACACTAATATCAATGGCACGTAAATGTTCAACATACCGTTCATTCAATCTTGCAACGTTGGATGGGTCGACGACATACAAAATGCGGATCAGATGCTTTAACACATTTTTCAATACACCTAATTCGAACTCGTGCATGAGGTCCACCACAATGATTGGAAATAGTTCGAAACCAAGTGGTGAAAGGCATTTTGTGAATGCATTCTTTTAACATCAAGTTGTATAAGCTTATCACTTCCCACAAATTTCATGAGGACTTACCAGTGTTGGCACTAGCGAAGAGTCCTTAAGCAAACGCTCAACAATTGCACCCTTGATTGGAGCACCGTGCTGATATATTGCATCTCTTGCAGAGATAATTTTGCTCTGCATATAGGTACGTGCCTGGGAAATCCGTGCTTTGATATCATTCCACAGGCCAGTGTTGGAGAAGCACGATTTTGGAATGAGGCATCGTGGACATGGGCAATGGCCTTTGTCCCGGATGGTCGCAAGGAGGATCCTGGGGTCCATATCATAAGATGGTTGATGAGTGAATCACATTAGTTATGCACTTTTCAGGGTAATCCGCCGAGTAGGTAAAGATCCTCGGGTACACACGCCGGTATTTACCATCAAAGCATTTGACCACAATGCCATTCTTGTAAGCCTCAATGAAGTCTTTGTCTAAAAGAATGCTCCAAACAGCATGAAATAACTCTCGTTTACAGTGAGCAAGCACGTCAGACTGGCTGCTTCGTTGGGTCATTGTCTTAACAAAAGCTTTGAGTGATGGTGGTAGCTATGTTCCTGTGAGTTACATGTACTTGATGAGATGGAATCAAGAACTTACTGGAGGGATAAACGCGACAGGGTAACATGCACCAGAAGCTGGAGAGGCACGAATGTACTTAGACAAGTTTCCGAAGAAGAGATAGATTGGCCATGCACTGGAATGTCCAAACTGATTTAGTTGCGTTGAATCCGACCAGAACATCAAGCCTGCTACCACTCTCTCCAGCTGGCAGTTGTCAGTGCGCTTCTGCTTTTGGATCTCGTCATGCGCCTTATTCCATACATCAGATGAATATAACTCATCATATATACGCTGTTCTCGACCTGATGGGGATTTCCAGACCCGTTTGAAAGGTGTGAGGTGGAACCATTTTGATATGGGCTCGGAGAACGCAGTTTTGATCACAGCTGTCAAGGATCGACACATGAGACCAGGGACACGAAAAGAATGTTTGTATCCCTCTTGCTGTTTCTCGCGCATGGGGATTATAATGTCCAGTACTTCTTCTCTCCAGCCATCACGATCAAAAACCCTAGTCGTATCAGGGGCAACTTCATCTTCCAGTCGCTTCAACAGTGTTGACGCATCAAAGTGGGTGAAGTCATCTACATTGAAATCCGGAGCTTGGATCACGTCACGAACAAGACGTGTTACTTCAGCATTTGACTTCTGACTGTTCCCAGTCAGTTTCCATGTCATTAACCGCCAAATTGACATATTTGCCCAAGGCCATGGTGGTGCACGCTCTCCAGAAGGCCCGTAGCAATCATCACAGCTTTCATGGGCTCCATTCGGGTCAACTTCATGGCGGCGAGGCAGGTCCGACAGATCAAGGACGGAAAGAAGTGCATCTGGATCATATGAAGGACGATGGCGGTAATCACGAGCGATCCCAAACTTATTGAACACAGTTCGGAATGAATCGAATACATGGAGGATCACCCGGCGTGGAAGAGAAGGCGGGTCTACTACAGGGCACGTGGCAACTGCAGGCGCCATTGGCTCTGGAAGTTCATCCTGATAACGGCGTGGTAAACGGCGTGGTCGAGATGGGCGTGGCACATCAACCACAGTAGGGAGTGGAAGAGGACTAGGCTCATTTGCTGTGCCATCTGGCATCACCTGCATGGTGGGATCATCTGGAGCTGCAGGAGTCTGGAACTCGTGCATTGAAGTGCCAGGACTAGTCTCCTCATTGGTTGGCGTTGGCTACGGTGGCGACAGAGTGAGCCTGCGACATACAATATCCAAAAGTCGAAGGACGTACCATGGTCAAAGGGCGTGGCACGTCAACCACAGTAGGGAGTGGAAGAGAACTAGGCTCATTTGCTGTGCCATCTGGCATCACCTGCATGGTGGGATCATCTGGAGCTGCAGGAGTCTGGAACTCGTGCATTGAAGTGCCAGGACTAGTCTCCTCATTGGTTGGCGTTGGCTACGGTGGCGACAGAGTGAGCCTGCGACATACAATATCCAAAAGTCGAAGGACGTACCATGGTCAAAGGGCGTGGCACGTCAACCACAGTAGGGAGTGGAAGAGGACTAGGCTCATTTTCTGTGCCATCTGGCGTCACCTGCATGGTGGGATCATCTGGAACTGCAGGAGTCTGGAACTCATGCATTGAAGTACCAGGACCAGTCTCCTCCTCAATGGTCAGCGTTGGCTATGGTGAGCGACAGAGTGAGCCTGTGACAAACGACATCCAAAAGTCAAAGGCCGTACCATGGTCAAAATACTGGAAGGCCTCTTCGAAGGCCTTTCCTCCAATGCACAAGTAGATGGCTGACGTTTGAGTTGTCGAGTCTGAGCCCCAACAGCCAGAGCGGTCTTTCTGTGGAAGTAGATCCGGCAGGTATTGCGATGGTTGGACAGCCCTCTTGAATTTGAAAAGGTACGGTTGCAGGGTTCCCCGCATCTGAACAGCTCACTCATTCGAATTGCGAGAATAGATAGCAGCACCAGCGTGTGGCAGAATACGCGTAGTTTCATTGCCTGGGTGGGAGACGTCTGACAAGTAAGCCTGTCAGAGGGTCCAAGTGAGTCATGGCTGGGCACATCCAGCTGTGTTCTGCTTACCTTCAGCTCTATCGTGGTAGCCAACACTACTTCTTGCCATCAAGGTGGTGACCTAGTCCAAAGCGACGAGATGACGATGCACTGTGCATCGTCCCAAGAACCAGGTCTGTGCGAAATTTCAAGTGCACGGCATGTCAGTACAACGACGGGTGGGCACAATGAGAAAAACCACTATAGTGGTTGGGGCAACTTTGGGGCTTGCGATCTTACGTTTTGCCCATCTTGGACCAATCGCGATCATTTCCGATCCAACCCTAAGTTATTATGACATATTTTTAGTTTGATTGAGGAAAGGAATGGACGGAATATATATATTGCTGCAACAAGTTTGGATGTTAGTCAGATGATAAGCATTGAACAACGCTTCGAAATCCACACCCTTGGCTTTAGCTTGGAGATTTGAATGACGGCGATCTGAAAAAATAGTCAAATCGTTCGTATCTGGCAAAGGTGGAAGCTGCGACGGCACCTAATGTGGTTAGAATTGACCCATAGGATGGGTTCTCCGCTCTCCCTGACAATTGGCCTATTGAGAGTTTCCAACGGCGCTGTCGTTCCGAATCCACCGAAAAAAAACCCCCCACCACAGTACGAGTACCTTCGTGATGCGGACCTTGGCTGCAGGACCTGAACCGAGGTGCATTAATAGGAAGAATATTTGGACTCACCGAAAGAAATCCCCGCGAGTTCATCCCAATGCCAGTATTCAGTCGTCTTCCTTACGAACTTGAGCGCGAGATCTTCCTTGTCGCAGCCACGGAGCATGCTCGCCCCCACCGTTACTTACTTATTGCTCACCGGGTTCTAGTCTGGTGAGTTCTACATGGACCTCTACTGCGAAGCTGATGGGTCTTTGTTAGGGTGCAAAAGATTGTTTATCACTCGGTCATCCTTCGCAGTGATGCGGCCGCCCAATGCTTTATCGCTTCATTGGAGCCCCGCCCGCAGTTTGCTGTCGAAGCAGTTAGAAGGCTCCATATGGGAATGGCAATACAAAACAACCATGCCGCAAGAATCCTGGAGCTCTGTAAAGGCGTTACAGACCTTACTCTACGCGTTGTGTGCCATCACCTACTCGCAAAGAACCCCGTCATTGAGCCGCTCGAAGCTCTCCCTTTGACCTCCCTGTCAGCGGATTTATCAGCCATCTTCCACGATCAGCGTTCGTACCTGCCCAACTTACAGGTTGTCCACCGCATCACCCACTTGCACCTCACCAACGTCTGGGCCTGTTGGATGGGTATCCCTATTGGACTCCCAAGGTTGATCCAATTGACACATCTCTCGATTCCCTGGCAGACGTCTCGATCAGATGTTAGCGCACTCCGCGAGATTATGAAGTTGACGAACCTCAAAGTGGTGGTATTATGGAGGGACAAATACGAGAAACATGACGCCCTTGTAAAGTGCCTCCGGAAAGCAGGATTGAAAGACCGCCGCATTGTCTGCTTTAGATCTACCCAAAATGAATACTACTACTCGATCCACGGTGGATTTTGGGAATATGCCGAAGGCCTGGTTAAGTGGCGGGAGGAAGTAAGAGGTATGTGATTCAGTCCATTAAAGTGCTGCAACTTGCTAATAAACGTACCAGCTGATGCGTTCGAGCATCCCGTCAACATGGAATTACCTGAGTTGAGGAAGTAGCCACCAGTTGCATAGGTAGCGATAATGGGGTGGTAATTGTCGTCCATCATCAAAGCACCTGTAATAATTAGTTAACGAAACGAGGGAAAGAAAAACAAAACATATACCTAGTAGGGTTACGTTGTGCAACTGCGTGCAGGCATGCGGGTGCGGGCGTGCATGCATAGGACTTGTAAGAAAAGATAGTAAACAAAGCAGGAAAATATAAAATAAACATACATTGGGATAGAATCGCGCGAGGTGTTAGTATGCAGCGTTGACGGTGTTGTTGGTCCAGCTTGGACTCGATGTCTCACACAAGGTAACGGAAGATGTCCGCGCGGAACGGCCTGAGCAAGGGTTGTCGAACGAAGTCGTTGAGCTCGAGAGACAGCTGATGTCTGAATGTAAGGTCAACATGGAAGATGGCCAGGCAGGTATACTCTCACTCACTTTCTCGCATAGTGGTTGTTGAATGCTTCGAAGAACGGATGTAGTTCTGAATGGGTTGAGGTGAGTGCCTTTCTGACGAACTCGTCCGGGACTGCTTCAGAGTGGCTGATTGTAGTCAATGGTGGAGGTTTGACCACTTGCTGCTGTGAAGAGATGAGCTGAGGGTCTGCAGTGACGTAGCCAAGACTCACCTCGACGCACGTTGCAGCGTTGTTCGAGTGTAATTTGCAGGGGCCATGAGAATAAGAACAACTCGAAGCGAAACGATCAAGGATGGGAGATGGGTGTTGGTGTCAACATCGGTTCTACGATAGGCTTGTAGAAACCACGTACTATTGGCGCCAGTTGTCGTTTTGATTTGTCGAGCTGCCCCAATCATTGAATCCGTCAAGATGGACAAGGAGTAGCAGGGAAAGGGTTCAGCATGCTGATGTAATCACACACATCTCTGCATCACTTCAACTCGAAGTTGTTCCCATGGGCCACTCTCGTCTTCTGGATCGTGCACCCAAGGTTGCACTCATCGTCGCCAGCGCATGCTGAACCCAAGGTCAACGTTGGCCCGAGCGCAGACGCGACGAGGGTGGTACGTACTGCATATTAATGTCAGCACTCGTCTTGCTGATACCCAAGGCAAGGAGGCAAAGCGGCAATTTGGCCGTGAACGTCATTTCAAAGAACACGTCGACTGGCGGCTGTCCGAAAGAAACGGGTACTGAAGGCCGCTGTCATCATGTGTGTTCATCGCATGTCTTGGCCTTCGGACAGTCTTAGAAGGTGAGTGGACTTCATTCAACGCACAACCAATGGCACTCAAAGACATTCCTCAGTTCGAGTTCAGGATCGCGTCACAGTAGATATAACTATACCATCACCTTAACGCAGGTCGATGCGGCCGTCATCGATTTCAAATTGGTGCCCCCCCCCCCCTCCTAGCCCCCTCCCCCTCATTGACACGGATGTGCGGGTGTCACACCTGGACACTACCCCCGTCATATCCCTCGCCCCCTTCACTCCCCAGGGTGGGGTGGGCGCGTCCATTAACGAGGCGCAGAAATCAAGTTACGCGCTCAGTCTATTTGGTGAGTTTCCACCTCATATTCGTCAAACCAAACACAGGCTTATGTTTACGCTGAAAGATCGAACCCCATGAAGACTTTATGCGAAATATGGTATCCCCAGGACCACCCTTCCCACTCTCATTTCTATGGCGTCCGACCATCTCCACACACATCATCCTTTTCAATCCCTCACTGTACTCACTACCGTCATTCTTGTCGTATCCCTCACCCCTTTCCTCCCCAAAGTCATCGTGGCCCGAAGTTATTGTTCACGCACAACCCCCAACAATACAACCTTCAAAATATGATCTTGCACCCGCTTCGTCCAAGAGGTACTGCAACGTTCATGGACCTCCAGAAGCGTCCTTCAAACCGCGCCTCTCACCCCCCAGATACCTTATCTCCAGCCAGTAAACACTTGCATTTTTCTCACCCCTACTCTTTCTGATGTGCATCAGGAGCCCCGATTGGCTCTGGACATTCTCGCACTGGAACGTGCTCGCCTCACCTGTCTCGCGCCCAACGCTCCCTTTCTGATATATACCCTCCCCTTCGTCTCTCTGCCATTCGTATCTCGTGACATCGGTCCTTAGGCCTGTCCAACCAGCCCACCCATCCCCCTTCACACTCTGCACAATGCCTCCCACCCCCGGATACTTATCTTCTGCTAGTAAGCACCCATCTTCCCTACTCCTTCCAACGCACATCAGAAACCTCAATCAGTAGCGTCCGTTTCGCGGCAAGAGTTTGACCACTTCTATTCTTTTTATTTAGTGAGTCCCCTACCATTTGTTGTTATAAGTGGCTGTGGACTTACATGGCTCCCTTTGTGAGTAATCTTCCAGATGGACGGCTCTGCACAGCAAATCGGGTGGAAAGGCGCAACGTCCGCACTGACACCGTTTGCGCTCATTCACCCTCCCCTGTCCATGTGACATCTGTCTGGGAAGAGGTCGTAAACACCGGGATTTTGTTCCGGGAATGCAGATTTAATTCAAGATGGTATGTAAGTACGCCGATCGGTGGGGTACTGGGATGTCGATCATTGATTGTACAGCTTCAGGGTCAAACATACATTCTCCGCCCCTCCATTCGATCACCATCAGTGCGTGATCATGAACTCAACGACCCTGGTCCTCTTCACCACACTGCTGGTGCCCGCCAAGGTTCATAGGTAACTGATGTTCGGCTCCGATTCCCGGCTAATGGAAACGATGTGATCAGCTGACGGCGGGGAATTCGCATCAGCATCCTTATTGGATGAATCGGACGGAACAGAGCCAACAAAACGTATATATATTCAAATGATACTGTGTGGACCACATGTGCCATGCCGCATTTTTCCACATCTACAGACCAACCTGAAGGTGCTAGCATGACTGTCCCAGCCTGGAAGCGCCGGATTACCGAGCTTGAGGAACAAATCGAAACCCTTCGTACCAGTCAGGAGAGAAGGCCGTGAGTTTTCAAAGATCTGGGATGTGCATAGACTGACTACTCCGCTTCAGGCGCGGAACTAACCTTACGGTGGCCGGTCGTTGCATCCGGAGACTTGTTTCTCTGACTGCTCGAGTCGAAGACCTTGTTAACGAATCTGATCGTCGTGCCTGTCTTGATGATGAAGGTGATCACACAAAAGAGTACGTAGCTGAACGGCTATGTTTATTGTTCTGATATGTTTTATAGACAGGATCGTATGTTCAAGGCCTACAATGAACTGCTGAGCCACCAGCCTGCTCTACGGAGGGTGTTTGAATCTGAAGGGGACGTGCGCCAACTTATAAACGCCTACAAAGATGTAAAGTTATCTTCGGGATTCCTATCAGTGACCCGCATACTGACATTCCACAGCTTAATAAAGGTGCTGATGCTGCTCGCGGTGATGATGCGACCAGCCTCAAGCCCGTGGTTGTGCAGTGGCTCATGTCAGCAGAACCGAAGCCAGAGCCACCGCTTGAACAAGATGTAAAAGATGGGAGAGGATTTGATCATGATATTACTGGTCATTTACTTTGCCCCGTCGATTACGATTGGAATGACCCTCAGTGAGTTACTTCCCATATCTGATTTAATTTAAGTGCTGTTAAGCTGAATGGTTGTGATAGTCATCGTGCAGCAATACGTGACTACCATCCTAAATTCCTTGTTACTGCGTACTCCTGGCCAACATTCCTATATGAAAAAGGAAGATATGATCCAAACTGTCCTAGCGACGGTCTATTCAAGAGTATGCTGCTCGTCAGGGTGTGTCGGGCAACTTTATTGAGTTTATTGTGATCGCAACTCAACGACTTATTTAGGCCTTCAAGCACATCTTCACGTCCCCAACCTCGGCCCTCAAAATGAATTTGGAGAACAATGAAACTCGTCTACCTCTAAAGAAACGCCAGAAATATGATGAACGGCGAACTCGTTGTCATGTGGCTTCCCTAGTTGGCATGAAGTCTGTCCGCCCTCGGGCGATTGCTTACATTGCAGTTCAGGTATGCCTTGTCTGCTTGTTTTCCGTCAATGCTCACTCCATTCATACTTATGTTAGCTTCGTTTTGCTCTGTCCAGCTGTGGTAGTTGGCGGATCATTGATGGCGAATTCAACTACGATGACTTTTATAACAACATTATTGATTTCTTTGAGAATGCCGAAACTGCGGGGGAGAAGAAGGTTATTCAAGATCTCTTACTGTGGTGGAACCGGTCAGTTGCATTGACTTATTGCAATCCTCCCTATTTGGCTTAATTCTAAACCCAGGCAAATTTTTGGCCGCGCGAAAGTGTTTGAGTATCATCCCCAAGATGTCCAGAAGTTGTCTGTGGCTTTGTCACTCCCTAAGAGGTGCGCTGCGGTGGTGAGCCAGCATTCCTCTCCTATTTTTGGTTAATACATTCATCTATAAGTGAACACAGTAATGGTATTCCATATGGGCAGGAGGTGCAGATCTGTATACAGCTGTAATTGCACGTGTTTGGTAGTACGGTCCGAATTCAATGAAATGTTGACAAATACATGACTACTACGTGACTGTGGCTGTGAATCAGACACCCATGATCGGGGATGAGAAGTGCGTAACTAGTAAACTTTACTCAACTTTGTGAGAATTGGCATTACCTCAAAATTAGCTGTGGCCTGATGGATTGTGTCATGCTGTGACGGAGGAGGAAAACATAGAGTCGTGTAAAATAGTGCTCACTAGGCTCTTTCCATATCCTTACTGGAAATGTATGGCATTGTTGCTATAAGTTGTCCAATGGGAAAGGCAACAGGAATAACCGGCAATAAGGGCGCCCATACGATCAATGTACAATGTCTCCCACATATATATTTGTGCCCCTTGGAAGCGTCCCTTCCGCACATTCTAAAGCTTTTGTAAGTTGAGATTCGTTGGCATAGATGGGCATCACTACTACAACGGGCACTGGGCTTCTACTTTCTGAGGAAGATAAAAACAAGTTAATTAGATAAATCATGGTCTTGCTTAAGCTTGTGGAAGTATTGGGACAAACCCATCTGACTTGGAAACGAGTGGACTTTACAACTAATGGTTGAATGTGCTCAGACGTGGGTAGCATGATTTTCATCTTGCCGTATCTATCAAGTTGTCCGAAGTGGCCAAAGTGTGACACTCTTACACATTTGGTCCGAGGAATGAAGCGTGATAATGCTATATCTGGCCATGTTAATATTTTGCATATTCTGAACATTGTACACTATTAAATTCATTGGAGTTTAGGGCAAATGGTGTTTGGTTTGGAGCTAAGTAGCATTTACAACGAATAGTTGAATGTGCTCAGGGGTACATAGCACATATTTTATTTTGCCGTATCTCGCGATTTGTCGAAAGTGGCCGTAGTGCCACATCACTATACATTTGATTCGAAGTACGAAGCGTGATAATGCTATAGACAACAATTTACACATTTTGGGCACTGTACTCTCTGCCATGTGATTATATAGCATTGGCGCAAAAAAATTTTCCCTGTGATGTTATGGCCGACAGCAAGGAAGACTCACTGCACCAGCCACAAATCATGCACAAATGTGAGGATATCCACATCATGGACGTGGACTCAAGGTGCTCAAAAACATTGTCACACCCAGAACTTGTTCGTACCGAGGTGCCTCCTATATTCTTGCCTTGATTACCTTGCTTGGCAAGGTCAACCTCAACCCAATATTCGTGAGAAAGTGCAGCCCCTGTCGTGTCGCAAAAACCCGAGCCTTGGTACGAGGTTCTATTAGTCCTTAATCGAGCACGGTGACCTTGGACGCCCACCCTCGCCCTGTCCCCTGATTGTGTCCTCTGCGTGACACTCGAGGATAACTTTCTGAGCGACCTTCCAATGTTTCTGCAGTGCCGTCACCAAGC
>Ga0307516_10007093_pt1 | contig 12954 bp, 5 predicted proteins | sample 19_EM_MG_FD_203310 | JGI IMG/M metagenome (GOLD analysis project Ga0307516, IMG submission 203310) | Populus trichocarpa ectomycorrhiza microbial communities from riparian zone in the Pacific Northwest, United States - 19_EM | ecosystem: Host-associated > Plants > Roots > Unclassified | place... | reverse complement strand
AATAATATTTAATCAATGGAAGTGACTGCATTTTTCTGAACATGATATAAAATCTCCTTTGAATAAAAATGCTATATACTGATAGAGATGGCACCCAAAGGGACAAAAAGAATATATTAGTAGGATTCGAATTTTCTTATTCTTTTATGCAAGGGCCCAGAAATAAAGTGAAGAAAGACTTAATTAATGCGCAAAATTGTGCAAACAATAGTACAAGTTATTTTGACTGCACATACCTTGGCACTGATTGAGTAGAGAACCAATGGGTCCATGGTGGTCACATTGATGTGGAGGACAGTGAGGTAAAGCGTGTGAAATCCAGAAACTAACTTTGAAAGTTGTCTAGGGCTTCTTCTTGAGAGAATTCGTAGATTTGCATGAGTTTCAATCAAAGTGGCCTCAATATCGGCTATGGATGCCGCAGTCTTTGACGTAAACTTGCTAGGAATTTGAGACCAAGTGTACTGAGGGGACACAAAAAATTGGGAAAAGGGTGGCTGTGGAAACTCTGAGGTTGTAGTGGCATTTTCAGTGCTGTAATTAGGTCCTGTTAATTCCTGCTTTAGTTTGACCTTCTTAGCTTCAAGGGATTGTAGAAGGTGCTCCATCTCCTTCACGAACTCAATGGCACCACCCACTATAGAAGCCTGGTCACCCTGCACTTTAAGAAAGTTTTTAACAAACGTGATGAGTACATGCATGCAGGTAGCAAGGAAAATTATATAATTTACTCAGATAATTAAAATTTTAACCTTAAATATCAAATAAATCCAGATTAATCACCAGCAGCACCACGGATGAACACTTGCTCTAGAGTCTCTATAATATTGCTTTTTTCTCACTTGAAAATAAAAGAATTATGTAAGAAAAAAACAGAGCAAAATGCCGTGGTGGAGCCAGTATTTTCAGATACACGTGACTGGGTTCTGAGAATCTGAGTGCTGCTTTACGGTCTCTTTCATCCGACTATTCTCAAATTTTCAAAAAAAAATCCAATTGTTCCTAAAATTAACACCAACATCTAAACTAAAATTCACCTAATTAACAATTGCAACTGTTTTTTTTTTAAATGTACATGCTTGAATATGAGATATCCATAGACTCCAAGTTATCCATAGATATTCATGTGCCTACTGTCCACTAAGGTCTAGGAGAGTTACCAAATTTCTACTACAAAAAGTTGGCAAAAACAATAATCAGAACAACTTCTTCATGAATTATCACTAATTAATTAATGTATCTGCATGCCATTATAGAAAAGGAGCAAGAGAACAGATGGGTGGTAGTTGCAGGAAACAATTAGAAACAAACCCTTTGAACATAAGATTCAGGCATGAGAGATCTCAAAACGGCAAGATGCTCATTCATCAGTTTTCTCCTATTCCTCTCAACAGCAATGTGTGTCATCCTTTGTGTCTCAGCATCTTCCCTGTTCTTACAAACTCTTGGCTTTCTCCTCCTTTTCTTCTTTCCTTGCACAGCTAATAAATTATGCCTCCTATTGACGGCTTCTCGTCCCATCGAGCATCTCTGTCCAGTCATTAGGGAAGAGCTATTTACAGAAACACCATGGTCTTGAGGTATCAAATTCTCTAACAATAAACTTGTTGTCTCTAGCGAGGCATGGCTGCTACATGGGGTAGCAGAGATAGTGTCATAGAGTATGAAGTTCAAGAACTCATTAGAAGATAGTGCTTGTAGTGCCATTTCCCTTCAACTGCTAGCTAAACTAACTACCTTCACCTCTCTAAATGCAACTTAAGAAATATCACAGTGTTGCATTCCAATGACAGCCACCACTTATTCTTATAGCTTTTATATAGCAGCATATAGTATGTGTTTTGTACACTGAGGAAGGGGTAAATTGTTGGATTTTTTTAGACGTGAATTTATGCTGAGAGGGTAATATAGAGAAAGAGAAGGATATGGTGCACGTGAGATGGACAGGAAAAAAAAACAAGGAGAGGAGCTCTCTTTTTCATCCTTGTTCCAGTAACCTTCCCAATACTCATAGGTGCTATCAACACTGCTGGCAAAGTTTCTGCATAGGAGAGAGAAGAGAGGAAGGAGTTGGAGGGGGGACCCAAATCTATATAGAAATATGCATACAGACAACACAAGCAGCTGTGTAATTAAAACCTACTCCTCACATTCATTTCCGAGTTGGATTTTGCAGTAAATATTGACTGGCTTACGTACAGTAGATTCTCTCATCTCTAATGTAAAGGGGGAGATTATTTTAGACCCAATATAAGCGTTTTAACTTGTGCGCTTCACAACCCATAGCGTACCATACACATTCCACTCAACGTTTATTTCTAGCCTGCAAAATGATAATCTCTGTTATCTGGGCCGTTCATCATGCGCCTGACCAATTGCAATGGCTAGCTAGTGGCTGGATATGTGATAATGACTACTGCTATATGTGTGTGAACATATCACGCCTTGATGATGTTGCAGTTAAAATGGCATTACAGCACTAACCTCCATGGTCGGCACACACAACAGGGTGATTAACAGCTTGTTATAAATCGTCAATACTTGAGCAAGCTCGGTCGCTACATATATACATCTTGTCATTCAAATTTCCCAAAGCCTTAAAACAATTCGTTCCCTCATCTTGAGTTACAAGGGTGTGATTGCTAAAGTCTTAGGGTACAGTTATGCAATAGCTTCGAGCATCATCATCAACCATCTACATTCTTAGAATGGAGAATGTTTTTGGCTGTTAATGTGGCCTCATCTCGAGGTGATGCTTGATGTACGATAAAGCATGTACTAGCTTCTGTACGGTCATTAGAAGGCGGGAAGTTCTTCACATTCAAAGTCAGCCCACTCCCAGCACCCTTGAATAAACATCCAACAGATATAATTGGTATTTAGCCTTTGGGTAGCAGTTCTTTCATACAGTAATTGATATTCAGCCCGAGCAACTGCAGTAACAGGAAAGGCTTTGAATCAGTAACCTTCTCTCTGAAAGTTGAGCGCGAGACTAGAAAATGATACATTTTCGCGAATGAATGCAGTCAGTATGTCCCACAGCCACAACTTAGACTTGCAAATTATATACAAGGAATTCTATATATTCTGCGGCAAGTTGTGATCATAAACCTGACGGGTGATTTCTATTATCCTTAAAAATTACAAAATCCTTGGAATTGGAACTAATGCATCATTCACACTTACATTGAAACAACGTTTTAGATAAATTGCTAAATTAATCATTCAAGATTTGCAGTTATTTTCAAGCATGATTTAAACCAATAATATTAATCTACCATGATAGGTTACAAGACACACAACAGTTACATGATAATTAGATATAATTAGTCATGAGTTTATTACTTTGAAGCATTAAAAAAAAAAACATAGGCATGAATGCATCCAAAGACATCCATTACTAATTAACCTTACCTGTGTATCAAATAAAATCTCTACTCATAACTAGCCTTATTAGTAAAGTTTAAGAGCTGGAGATTAATCATTAATTTTTTCTCTTTAGTGTTGTAAAACAGAGGAGTTGATCTCTAATTGTATTGTTTTTAAAATTTTAATTTTATTTCACATTCAATTTTTGACACTCAAAATAATTTAAAACATAAGATTTCATTAAGAACCTATGAATTAAATTAAATTTAAAAATAGTGGGAAATGTAGCCTTACATGTGAAAGCAATCTATCGATTACAAACAGTGGGAAATGTAGCCTTACCCAGTGATGAGGACTTTTGTTAGGGTGATCTGACCTTGTAACATGGTCTAAGCTGACAGGCTCTGAAAGAGAATCCATGTGACCATCAACTTCCAAAGTTGCAGTATTCTAGCAAGTGTCCAAATTTAACTTTAGCTTCTTCTTTTTTACGCAAATTTCATCCTGTTTTTATTAAAATTTAAATTTTTTGTACATGTTTTTATATTATTTTTATATACTAATGTTTAAAATACATTTTTAAAATAAAAATATATATCATTTTAATACTTTTTCATCTATTTTTTTCGCTGATGCTTATTGTCCGTCGTATTTTTGAAGTTTTTCGTTTTCCTCTCATCTCATGCTGTTCATGATTTGCACAATTCAGAGGTAAGGATCCACATTTTTATGCAGAAAAGGAGTGCAGAAAGAACGATGTCATCATGCCAGTACAAGTTTTATGATTTTTATATCAGAAAAGAAAAATTATGGCGATAGATGTTTATTTTTGTATTTTAAAAATATTTTAAAAATATTTAAAAAAATTTATTATTTTTTTTATTTTAAATTAATATTTTTTTTAGTATTTTCAAATAATTTTGATATGCTAATGTCAAAAATAATTTTTAAAAAATAAAAAAAATTATTATTTTAATACATTTCCAAATAAAAACCACTTTAAAAAATAACCACAACCCTATGAGCATATTGATAAGATGCTTATTTGCCACAGTAACAGTTAAAAACTAATTAGAAATACAATCATACTTTAATTTTCTAAAAAAATAAAGTTCAAACAAGAAAAACTTCAATTATATATTCAAATGTAATATTTCTCTATTTAAAACCTATAAAACTAATTTTCTTAATTTTTAGATTTATATTTATAGAGTTTGAAAAACACATTTTAAAAATTATCTACAGTTTTCTTTTTACAAAATTCTCATCTCTTTTTTCAAATTAAAAAAAACAATACAATTTTTTTCTTTTATATACAAGAACCTTTTAGCAATGTAAAAAATTAAAATTATTTTTTTATATTTTCATATTTAATTAATGTTATAAATTTAACTTATTATAAATTTAATATAATATAATTTTCTAGTCAACAATATAACTTTTTCTTGATAACTTTTAATGTAAATAAAATAAAATAAATATTTTATGATTAGAATGACACTAATAAAAAATATTAATATAACTGTTCAAAATTAAGGTTTAATTTAGTTATAATCTTAATATATTTCTTATTTTCTTTTCAGTGGAAAAATACGGCTTCTTCTTCAACAAATAAACACATTTTCAATTTTTCGAAAAGAAAAATGGAAAAGAGAAGGGAAATAGTTTTATGTTACTCGCACACCATTAGCTCCATCATCAGTTTCCATTATCTTGATGGAATATGTGATGTTGGCAATGGCATACTCTAGCAATGTACTTACAGCATAAAAAAACACAATAACAATAAAATAAGGAAAGAGAGAAATAGTAAGAAAGCTTGACAGTATGCATTGCAATTTTGATGAGAATTGGGTCTATAGCTGCAACAACCCATGGCCTTCAACCAAATTTTTTTTTCTATACAGAAACCAAATCACTACCAAAATTTCAATTTGACACCATAAAAATCAGCAATACCAGTTATGATTGATAAACAATACGCATACGCAAGCAAGATAACTAGGGCTGAGAGCGATGGGGTAAACAAAGTATCCACATACAAGTTTACCAGTCCAGTAAGCAAGTTTGCCTGCAATGTACGAACAAGAAAACTCAGCAAATCATTCATGCAAGCTCGCCTGGGAGGGAGGATTAAATTGAAAGCTTTTCAGAACATCAAATTCAGTTCAGAATCCTTCATTTACCAGAAGAAATGAGCCCAGCAGATTCCGGTTCAACGCTTCTTCAAGTGCTGAAATTTTACTTCCAGCAGTGAAATCAGAAAGCATTAGTATCGCTAAAGCCTGAAGAACAAGAGAAACTTTCAGCTGGTACAAGAGAGAATAGAAAAGAACAACACCACTGTAGTACAGACTAACTTAGGTTTTGTGGCAAGCGGTATTGACATAATGTAAAAACCCATGGATTGGGAGGTTGAGGGACTTGGAAGGGGCATACTAAGTTGTTGAGCCGCATCAAATGATAGCAACAAACAAACGAATGAATATCTCTTTTAACCAGGAAAAAAAAAACATTTCTGCAGAAAAAAAAAAAATTCTGCAAACAACGCTTGAAATTGCATCACGAAACCTAAACTAACAATTACATAAAATCAGTGTCACATTGAATCTCAAATATAGTTAAAACAGGAAGAATATGGGAAGCACCTGAAGATTTTCAGCCAATACCAGAGTAACATAAGCCAGATTACACTGCAAAATGAGTTTTTATGGGTTTTCATCAGTAAAGTTACCAAAACAATTTCACTCATTAGTTAATCAAACAGTGCACTACATCCTACCATCCTACGTGAAACTCTTTCAACATGCCTGTCTAAAAGAACAGTTACTAGCCTGCAATACAATCAGCAGAGGGAAATAAGTTGGAAACTTTAGAATAATCAATTTTTATTTGAATGTATGCTGACAATAAAAAAAATGTTGCCACAGTAGACCATACCAAAACACCAGGGAAATAAATGAGACCCGGACCCTTGCCCACTTAATGGTTCTCAATGCAGTAGCGGGGCGATTTCCAAAGAAAAGATAATAACCCAATTGGACACCAACAAGGTACAAACCCCAATACCCTGAGAATGATAACAAATTAACATTTGAAAACTCTAATCAGAAATAGAAACAATAAAACTACACTAAAAGCATATGCTGATTGGTAGATAATAAACTATCTTTTAGTCTTTGGATGATACAACAACTTCATCAATTATCGTACTTGAGTAGTATGGATTTTTCACAATCAACAGATCAGAGGTAAGACTAAGTTCTCAGTAGTCCCCCCCTCCCTCTCCTCTTTTAGCCCCTATGTTCATATCAAAAAGGCTATTCACAACCTATCTTAGTTTTGGTCAATTGTACCCAAAATTTCAAAAATGTGCCAAGATACACCAATTGAAGATAATTCCAATTTAAGATCACATGCAAGACTTGTGAATTCAACTTACCATACCGTTTTTCTCTCTTTTTAACATCATTTATCAGTTGATTTATTTTAGAATTGAAGGCATGTTATCAGTAAGGGGGGTGGACCGACCCAAATTTAAGCAATTCTGGATGCAGCTGACCAAAATCAAAATATGGGGCGCGAATTGACTTTTTGATGCATATAGGGGGGTATTTTCTAATGGTTTAAAAGTAAAAAGATTTGAGTTGGTGCTGACAAGATCAAAACTCATGGAAGAATTAAGAGGCATAATCGGAGTCATAAATGCAGCTTATCATTCCTAAAATGAACAGTTATTAACTACATCATAAAGCTCAATAGAGAAAATTATGCATTAGAGAATAACTGGATAGCATAAATACAAATTAAAGAATATTACTCTTCTGCTACAAACATTACTTTAAATACCATAAATCATTAAATGATCAGTTCAGATGATATTATCCTTACCTAGTATACTAAATATCCCCTCCTTATTTTTGCTCAAGATATCTGTACCCCTTTCATCAGAAAGGAGGTACACATTTAATCCATGACTCAACCAATATTGAAAACCTGAAGAATCAAAGTTAACAAGGCTAATCAAAAAATCTTCAGTGAACCCAATTAATGCATATCCAGGAAAAAATTATACCAATAAGAATTGCTACACCAAAAATTCCTGAATATTGCGGCGGGATGTTAATTATGGATGTAAGGATTGATACAGCTGCTAGAGTGAAAAAGAAATTCCAGTGCACTCCATATTCCCCTGCATGAACCTGCATGAAAATAAATAAATAAGACATATTTCTTATAATAACAATAATAACATGACAAGACATGAATCTTTTGAAAAGCAATATAAGGCATGACATGCAATATCATATTATGTGAAAAAGAGAACAAAGCTTTGTTACTGCTTAACTGTACTAAAATTCTATATTTCAGCAAGGACATTCTACATGAACCCACGCCTATAATTAAAGGTTTACCAATACTGATTTCACCAGTGTCTAATGAGAATTGAAGCAGCATTGAAACACACATAACAACTAGCTTTGATCTATTGTTCCCTTCTAGTGAATAAGGGAAAGGTCAGGGGATAGAAACTTGTCACCAGTACAAATAGAAGTCCACTAGATCTCCAATATATCTATGATCCAGGAAGGAATTACACATTTTTGTACAATGGATTAGTTGATATATGAAAGGTTTAAAAATGTAACATGGTAAGCTTGTTCAAGTTGAGATCAATTCATCATTTTTTTCAAAGATAAGACATATCAAAGCAGGGCCAACACATAGAATACTTGTGAGGAGACCATGCCCCCCCCCCCCCTCCCCCCCAAAAAATAAAAAATAAAAACCCAACTAATTCATCAACCCTCCACCCCTGTCGAAGGATATTTGGAAAGAGTTTTGATAATCAATGTGCTACCTTTTCATTTTCAATTTGAGCTATAGTTTCAAAGAGCTGAAGTTAATTATGTGCACGGTGTTTCTCATTATCAGCAGCAGCTGTGTGCCTGAGCCAGTCCACCACCATAAAAAGCATTTGAGCAAAAAAAAAAAAACCCAACTAATTCATCAACCCTCCACCTCTGTCGAAGGATATTTGGAAAGAGTTTTGATAATCAATGTGCTACCTTTTCATTTTCAATTTGAGCTATAGTTTCAAAGAGCTCAAGTTAATTATGTGCACGGTGTTTCTCATTATCAGCAGTGGCTGTGTGCCTGAGCCAGTCCACCACCATAAAAAGCATTTGAGCCATGATTTCTTAGCAAAGGATAGAAGAACAAAAGCAACCAGAATGCCTTATATGAAATAATGAAAGCATCTTTACACGCAATTAGAAAGCAGTATTCCTAGACCAATAAGATAAGCAAATATAATCCACCTGATAGTCTACACTTCTTGTAGTAAGAAGCCGAGCAAACCCTAGCAGTAGCAGAGGGCTCGTGGATTGGACTGCAGCCTTCCAATTCCTAAATAGCATCAGCAAACAAAAAATAAACCACTGTCACCCCCATTATTAATGTACAGTACATAAGAATGACAGAGAACAAGAAAGTAAAGATGCGATTTTAAAACAAGTTCAAGAATATATCATCAACATAAAAAAGGTAATGAATGAAAGTATTCAAAATATAAACAGATTATACAAAAAAAGAACCTGTCGCATCACACAAACAAAAGCCAGGAAATGAAAGAAGGCTAACTAATAAAATTTGATAATCACACAAACTGGCCACTAGCAATTTGTTATATTTACTAATTACAGAAATGTCAATCTTGCCATAAATCCATCTATGTCTGGACTGCTTTAAATCAAATAGGGAAACCTAGGATAATAATGTAACTCCCTGGCACAAGTAGAAAACAAAGGGATGAGAGAGAAGAGAATACAACAATCTAGCGTAACATAAAACTCCCAGGGCATTATTCCTGGAAGATGATGCATCAGAAATCATAGCAAGCTTTCAATCATAGCACACAAGAGCACCATAAGGAGCTAACATGCCTTTTCATTCTTCACCACCTTGAAAGCATAAAACCTTGGCGGTGGAGTAAACATTGAGACTCAAGCTCACTCTAAATTCCAGCAAGACTTAGGATGGGGCAGCAAGAACCAATGAATTTGATCAAGCCATCAGCTAGACCTAACACACAATTCATTACAAATTACTCGAGTAAAAACTTATTAGCATACCATTATAAAGGTGTGTTTGGTTTTGGGTTAGAGGGGGTTAAATGTTAAAGGATTAACATTTATCCCCTTATAACTTGTTTAAAAGTTTTTATGGGGATGGGGGAAAGGTTCAGGAGGGTTAACACTTAGGACCTGTTCGGGATTGTGGTAGACGTTGTTTTTCGCTTGAAAATACATTAAAATAATGTTTTTTTCATTTTTTAAAACTCATTTTTGACATCACCCTATCAAAACGATCCAAAAACACCAAAAAAATAATAATTTGAAGCTAAAAAAATATTTCAAAATTTTTTAAAAGCACAGTTGGGCCGCAATGCCAAACAAGACCTTAATCTCCAAATGGGGTTTAAATGTTAACCATTAAGGGTGGGGTAACAAAATTTTTGAGCGGGGTAAAGAATTTTTAAGTTTGTGCTTTTTTTTCAAATTCAAATTTCATTCTCTTTTTATACACACCTAACAAATGGGTCCCACCATTTTACAGTATTTATTATTTTTTATTATATTTATTTTAATTTTGATTTGAAAATGATTGGATCCCACTATTACAAATAATTCTTACACCTACCAAACATCCTTAATACTTTACCCTTTAACCATTTTTTTACACCCTTAACACTTAACCCCTTAACATTTAGCCTCCAGTTTTTAACCCCGAACCAAACACAACCTAATAGTAAGTCTCCAAAACTTGAAAGCAGCTGGTTGAATCCCTACTTGAGAGAGCTGATTTTTATCATTTTCTTTTCTCTAAATATTCTCTTCCATTGGCCTTTCAGTATATCTCTATCAATTTGTTATATTGACATCTTTGAAGTTGAGTTGAACTTGTCTCTAAAACTAACTGGCAAACTAAAAAAAGTAAACTCCAGCACTATAAACCTATATAAATGCATGCCTCCATCTAACTAATGGCAATTAAGGATCTGTAGCTGTAAAATGCTACCAGCCTAGAGAGCCTTGCTCCTATTCTATGACAACCATCAAAAACTGCTGATGGTTGATCAGTGATCAATCCTTTTTATCTAAATTATTCTTCAATTCCACTATTAGCTCTGCAAGTGATCTTTCAGCTTTCCTTTTTGAGCAATTTATAATTATATCTCTTGATTGCTACTAGGTGGATAAAATAGATAAGAGGAAAGAAGCACCACTCACGTTTTACAAATTGTTAAAGTGTGGGAAAATACGAAAAACTTTTATCTAAATTATTCTGTTAAGCCAAAGCCAGCAAGTACAGAACTTCAAAGCAATGAAAGACTCACACTGATGAGACACTCCGCGCTTGCCGTGAAACTAGTGCATTCGCAAGAATAAAGGAGCCCACCCCGAGATCCATCTGATATAATCACAGAAATAAAAATTTGGGTGCTGACCAGAGCAATGAAATTTACAAAGGGAGGAGAGAGTATAGTGCTTCTTGGTATACAGCTAAATATCCACTGAACACAAAAAATACAACTTAAAAGTTCTAAAGTCAGAGTACAGCTGCTAATCTTGACGCCAAAAACTCTTCATAACAACAATTTGTCAGGGGACATCATTTGTAAAACCAATTTAGTCTAAAACTAGTGCATCCTTGAATGCTATGAAAAAATTTTGTGTGGTGTTAGTTATGGTTTGGTTTGATGTGGACAAAATTGCAAAGACAGATGAAGTGGTTTCAGTATAAACTGGGGCTGAAATTGAATATTAAATGCCAAGGTCAAGCCACAGTTGAGCTATAATAACTAAGAATTCCACCCTCTGCGATAATAGATGATGAATAAAACTCAATTAAGAAAGAACTTTTCACATAATTAGAGTGGGTTGAAAAATCAATTCAAAGTTAAATACCATAGGATTCAAGGATATCGATAATTAATTAATTAATCGCTGCACTAAGGAAACAAGGACATATAAATTGCTCTCTCAAACATCGGTGAGCAGAAGTAGCAAGACAAATAAAGCCAAGAATAGCAATCATAACCCAGCTGAAAAGAAGAGCAAGGAAAAGAAGCACTAAATACCCAGATACAGCTTGAAAATCTTACCAAACTAGTACCGTAGGTCTCGGTCTTGGCATATCTTCTTGGAAAAATTTTGAAGTCAACAGCCAAGATACACACGAACGTTATGATCATCTGCAGTAATCAAAATCTCGTATGTCCCAAAATTAAAAATAAAACAAAACAAGTGTCCATCCAAAATTAGTGTCTACATAAAAGCAATGGAAATTTAAAGTTAGATTTAGTACCACAAGAACCCTGTACGAGGAAACATTTGTCCTAAGAGAGAGTGACCCTCCTGAATAATTCGAAGCATCAAACCTTCATCAAAGTTCAAATAAATGACAGTCAACATGTTACTAATTAGAGGATTAATAATGCAGCACTTAAAAACGAGCATTCCATAACCCCGGAAAACCAAAGAAAATAACAAAAAGTGAAAAAAAAATGTGTGTGTGTGTGTGACTTACAAGTTCTACCTTTTAGCTGCTACAACAGAGAAAACCAATACCATCATTGGGATCGCAAATATATAAACCCAATCTGCTAGAACCTATCATCAGTAACCAATCTACGATTCAATATAAAGCTCATTGATTTTTTTAAAAAGAAAATAAAAAATAATTATTAAAAGCGAATATAACAATCTCTTGATTGAGAAAACTTACAGTGAAAATTAAAAGCATAGGAAGAACAATGAAGAGAAAATCCACGGTCAGAGTAGCCATGTAATTTCCCAGTTCCTTAGAACCCAAAACGGCATTGTCATGGTCGTTTTTCTTCGTTGGTGTCACTGTAGCATCAAAGATAAATGAAATTAGTTTTTGATACATAAATAAATCGCAAATGGGAGGAGTGAAATGATCACCGGTCTGGTAACTGGAGCAGATTGAGTGTCGCAAAACAAAGAGAAGCTGCGATGAGAAAAAGAGCAATTAGGAGGGAGGGAGAGAAGAGGAGTGAATGATGGGAGAGTATGTTACATACAGGGACAACAGTGGACATTACGGCGATTTCGAGCATGGAAGATCCAGTCAAATTGCTTACGAATCTGATCATTGAGAAAATTGTGAATTTTGGATATCATTAGAGAAAATGAGAAAAGGGAAAGAGGAGAGAGAGAGGTGTTACTGTTCTTTGAGATGCTTGTTGGGATTGAGAGAACCATCCATGATTTAGGAGAATTCAAGTTGTTTGTTAATAATAATAAGATGTGCTTCAGAATGAGCAAAGTCAAATCTGCAGTGTTCTAAGAGAGGGCTTCGGATTTTAGGAGAGAGCGAATGGGTTGCAAATTACAACCTTAAGGGTGCTGATTTCGTTAAGGAATCTTATCAAAATGTGGTTTACAATTTACGGAACTGTAATTACTAACTTACAGAACTTTCTATTTCTCTCTCCAACATTTTGTTCGCCATTGACGAGAATGGTAGGAAGCTTGATTTAAAATTAAAGAAAGAAAA
>Ga0307516_10007092_pt1 | contig 12956 bp, 13 predicted proteins | sample 19_EM_MG_FD_203310 | JGI IMG/M metagenome (GOLD analysis project Ga0307516, IMG submission 203310) | Populus trichocarpa ectomycorrhiza microbial communities from riparian zone in the Pacific Northwest, United States - 19_EM | ecosystem: Host-associated > Plants > Roots > Unclassified | place... | reverse complement strand
CCTTCGGCTAGACATAGCCTGTTGGGCGGCAGAGAGACGAAGATCGTCGACTGCTCCTGCTTCTTCAGCAAGTGCCGCCTCAGTACGAGAGCGAGCACGGGTAGTCATGGTCATAATAGGGATTTTTTTTCTAACAGGGCGTACTAGTAACGTTTGAGAACCCACACAAGGTGCAAGTCTGAAATACTGTCAAATCCGGGTCCACTCCGGACAAAGTCCGGACGAAATCCGGTTAAGAACTCGAACGAGGGGAAGGCAGGGGTTGGCCTAGGCCGGGAATTGCTCGGGGGGCAGAGTAGACCGATTGGGTACAACGACAGAAGTAAAGCGTTGACCCCTTGCGTGGATTCCGGTCAAGACAAGAGAGCAGGGACAAGAGTTACGGAGTGGGTGACTTAGTTGATTTCAGACTAAAGATACAGGACCGAGTACAGGACTTTATATACGGAGACGGAAGTATCCTGAGTATATACGGTGACAAGTAAACAACCAGAAACCGGAACAAGGGCACGAGAGTAAAAGGAATAGGTCAGTAAAATAAACGGGGACAGGAAAATAACCAGGGAGTCTGGCTCGAAGCAAACACGGGGAACTGGAAGCATACAGGGACGACGGAGCGAGTGTAGGAACAATGTGGTAAGTGGAACTAAACCGGATTGGGGAGACGACGAGGGCCGAGTACAGACTTAACAGATACTATGTGCGTGAGCCTAGTCCGGGACCGGGGATGAAGCGCAAGGGCTGGGATCGAGCTGTAGAGGTGCGACGAAACCGGAGTAACCGGGCGAGCGACCGGAATTGGGCATGGTCGTGACAACTGCCATCTATCCATGGATAGATATCTGTGCAGGGATATGTGGAGGTTTTCCAATGAGGGTTCCGGTAGCATATTGAAGGCAGAGGTTTGTGTATTAATTATAAAAAACTGCTCCCACATAATATAATAATTATCCTTCTTGACCCCCATCCAACCGCAGATGGATATCTGCCTACAGGGGTATGCAGAAGTTTTCCAATGAGGGTTCCGGTAGCATATTGAAGGCAGAGGTTAGTGAATTGATTATAAACAACTATTCCCACATAATATAATGGCTATCCATCTTGACCCCTATCTATCCATGGATGGATATCTGCCTGCGGGGATATGTGAAGGTTTTCAAATGATGGTGCCCATAGCATATTGAAGGCAAAGGTTTGTGTATTAATTATCAAAAACTACTCCCACATAATATAATGGTTATCCTTCTTGACCTCCATCTATCCGCGGATGGATATCTGCCTGCAGGGGTATGTGGGGGGTTTTCAATGAGGGTTCCGGTAGCATATTGAAGGCAGAGGTTGGCAGACTGATTATAAACAACTATTCCTGCATAATATAATGGCTATCCACCTTGACCCCCATCCAACCGCGGATGGCCATCCCTCTGGCAGGGCATGCGGAGGTTGTCCGTAAGGGTGCTGGCAGGATATTGAAGGCAAAGGTTAGTGCATTCATTATAAACCACCTTTCCCGATAACATAATGGTTTTCCTTCTTGACCACCTGCGGGTGGTTATCTGCCTGGGTCATCAACCCGCAAATGGACATCCATTCCGTGGCAAACCCTTGACTGGAATCAGCAGGTTTTGCGCGCTGGTAGCATATACCAGCAAGTAGTAACCTCCGCAGCAGTAATCCCCAGTAAATAATCCTGCAGCAGTAATCAATAAATTATCAGCACTGCAGCAGCCCTCCCGCGGCAGTAATCCCGCGGTAGTAAACCAGCAGTGCTGATAATTTATTAACATGCACATAGTAATATTTGGGCCCACTCGTATGACATGGTGACAACACCTACACATGACTGATTAATCCACCTTAACCAACACCATAGCCCATGCATATCCCATGATGATAATCCCAAGCCATGTAGCCCACCCCTGTTATATGGTGACAGGTGGTCCCGGGCTCCCACTCCGCTGGCCCATCCCACCCGGGCGAATATCACCCTCGTCTGGCCGTCTCATATGGCCTACACAGGTGCATGGGCTCCACCTCCACCGATCACTATGAATTTCACCACGTTTTTCTGAAACAATGTCAGTGTATACGTTACGTGCCTCCTCTTCTCTTTCTCAGCTTTCGCCTCTTCCTCCTTCAACTTCTAGCACTTCCACTAAGCTAGAAACACCTGTGAATGAGGCAGAACCTTCTCCGATCATATATGCTCATGTTCGCAATCTACACGGCATATTGTCTAGCAATCATTTACCAACTTCGACTACTCTTATACGGAATTTAGCTCATCCACACCTTGGTAGTCTTGCTTCCTGTTACCTTGCATCTCACAGCTACAGAGCTGAGGATGTCAATTTCATTGTCGACACCTACAGACGTACACATACCAGTGAACAGTTTATCACATCACTGTCGAGCCGGGGCATGGCTGTCAATGAAGTGAAGTTTTTACTGACTCTCATAGACCTACAAGACTGGCAGAATACATCGATGACCGGCAGCAGGACATACTAGGCTTTCATAGTTTACTAGTACATCCTCACATTTGGCACTTGTACTTCGTATATTTGAGATTTTGATTTGCAACTTGGCAACTTTGACAACTTGACTTGCAAGTTTGATAATATGAAGTACAAGATTAGTACTTCGAGATTGACAAAATGACAAATGATAATACGAGGTACGAGATTAGTATTTCGCGATTGACAAATGATAATAAAAAGTAAGGGATTAGTATTTCGAGATTGGAAAATAATAATACGAAGTACGAGATTGGTATTTCAAGATTGGGAAATGGGTGTCTGGAGTCTCACGTTCGGCATTTGCCAAATCGAGTTTGAATTTCGGTGTTTGCGGTTGGGAAATGAAGCGCGACTGTCTCGCATTCCATACCAGTGACATATGGTGACATTTCTGTGACTGCCGAATGGGTGGGGGTGCCGACAACGGTGTAAGTGATAGTACCATTGGAAAACAGTCAATGTAAGCACTACTAATTGCATCACAGGCTCCCTGAATGTTGAATGACTGCACATGCATGTACTTGCTCTTACTAGAAAGTGCTGTAGGTGCAATTAAACTTGAGTGACTCACCAACTCGAGCACACTGTCAAACTTCAATCTTCATGGCAGACAACTTACTGAGCACTCGAGATAGGTGTTTTACTTCATCCAGCTCCAATATGTCACCCAAGCAGGTTGGAAAAATTCAGATGACAGATGCAGCCAAAATAATTACTGAGGAATCATACCATGCTATCTTGTCAATCTTGCCTTCATTGCAGGAAATTTGGAGCGTAGCCGTACCAACATGGAAGGCACGCGGCCCAGCCCTTGACGAAAGACAGATCGCGCAAATCTGTATGTTGTTGTATCAATCAGAAGGACGATTAACTAGCGAAAACCAACGCAAAATTCCTCGGTCAGGCTAAGGCAAGGGAATGTCCGTCTTCCATCGAGTCTTTGGTCTGCCTGGGGGAGACTAGTAAGCATTCACCAATTGTCAATATTGAATATAATATTAGAAGAACGACATTTTCTCTTTGAAGGGCCACGTGTAGTTTCATGCAATCACCGATCAGTGGCTCAATGGTCCAGTAGTAAGATACGTGCTTCGGGAGTCTGAGCCCGCCACAATCATTGTGGCCAAGATGTACGTGACCCGGGTTCAATTCCCGGTTGAGCCCAACCTTTTTGACAAAATTTTGTGTGACTCGAATCAGTCAACTTAGGCAAGTAAGAGTTCATCCAGATTGCGAACTTTCTCATCTGGCATTCCGCATCATCTACACCTTCGTAAGTCAGTGGTAACTGCGTATCTCTCTGCTGACGAGGTATTTATACTTATTTGTACCTGAGCCATTTTGACAGCGTAATCCATCTCAATCCATCCTCAGACTGGAATGGGGAAGCTGAACATTGCCCACCACAAATCTTACCACCCTTATCGAAGGGACAACATAGAACGTGTTCGCAAGGATGAAGAAGCGGCAGCAAGACAAGAAGCCGAGAAAGAAAGCAAGATGGCACTGGCAGATACTGAAGCCAGACTTACCCTTCTCCGCGAGCGTGCTGGGCTAGGGTCTGAAGAGACTAGGGCGGTCGAGGGTGATACAAGTGCTTCCATCGGCCAGGCAGGGACTGGCAACAGTACAGGATCAAGGAAGCACATTAACCTCTTCGAGGACCTGGAACAGGTATGTGTCCTTCTAAGAGCATCACGTTGTTTAATACTGATTTTATGCCAGCAAGAGCTCATAATAGCTGCACGGGCCAACAAGAAGTCGGACACGTCTGAAGCGGACAAAGGCGTACCTCTCGCGCCCAGTGCAGAAGACCTGAACCCATGGTACGCTGACAAGAATCGAGACCTTGCTGGTACAGGACCGCAACACAATAACGTGGATCACCAGGACGAACGAAAGTAAGCACAGTCATGGAGCTTGGAGCTCTATATAACTTTCCGATCCACCAGAATGCGGGATCTAGCCTCGAAGACAATGCATGATCCTTTGACAGCGATAACCCAACAGCTCACCGTCCGTTCCTCTTCAGGTCACTCGCGCACAATTCCTCCCCCCTCCCGTTTTGCCCGTAAAAAACACTCTTCCCGTGATACAGGTCCTCCACCTCCGCCGCCGCCGCCACCCCAGCCCAAACGACCAGACCCCACATCTGAACGGCTCAGTCGTGAAACTTCGGAACGCGAACGCGCATTGGCCCTGATTCGTCGTAAGAAGCGGGAAACGGCTGGTAGTGAAACGCCGAGCACTGTGCACGGTGGAATGGATGGTGGTTATGGAGATGTGTTTAATCGGCGAGAGGTGGAAGAAGCTCACGCCCACAGAGACCGGTGGAGAAAAAGGCGCTGGTAGAAATCCACTACTCCTGGAGACGTGTGATACCATCTACAGGGAGTTGCGAGGTAAAGGTTTGTTCTGATACAGTCCTGTCGATCTCCCCACGCTGCACCACGCTGAGTTCTGGGCCCCTACTAAGGCTACCAGAAACAGCACCAACACATCCCATATGGCTGTAATAAGCGGGAGGTGGGCGATTGTCTGAACATTTAATGTCGACATTCTTTTATGAAACTGACGGTTGTCCCTTACCTTGATCTACCGTTTGCCCAATACCATTGTTTTCCGACCACCCGACACGTGTTACTTTCCCAGTAGCTGAGTAACGAGTATGGCATACTCTATTGTCTGCGGTAGCTAACTTGGAAAGGCTATATGAAGCTGTACGGATGAGTTTGTCCTGAAACTGCCAGCATATCATGGATATGCTGCTGCGGCATTCTGGCTTCTGAGGTCGAACAAGTTCTACAAGTGATATGACAACAATTCATCCACCTGGATACCCTGGATCGCATCCATAATGAACAGTAGATCTGGAAGTGGTCAGGTACTTTTCCATGTTATCAAACAGCTAGCTTCTGATATTCAAAGCAAGCCGCCCTACGATATCCAAGTTAGCGGTACTTGGTTTCGATATGTAGACAACTCTCAGCGTATCCATCCAGTGTGAGCGATGCAGATGATATGTCGAATCCTCAGTTGCCCCTTTCCGAGTGCGTGGCTATGCTACAAGAGCTTCGGGGAACAAAAGTCTAGTATATGCAAACATCATGTACATGATCCGACAAGCCAGAGAAGACGATGGTTCTTGAGGCTCTGAGAAAATGCACTGATCCGCGTTGGACCCAATCAATGTACATACATGCTGTGGCCCTTACTACATACATATTGCCACGAATCCCTACAACAACACATGGGCCAGACTTAAACACATCTCTTTCACCCTCCGCTCCTTCACAACAGTCTCGACCATTTCGCGGGTAATACCCACGACCATATGCTCATCGCTCTCTTGTTCGCGGGCTGCATCCTCCGTTACCGTTATCCCAGTCGCATTCGTACCATCTAACACTGCAGTCCCACCGCCGCGCCGCGCTTCCTGTATCCTCTCCAATAGCCCACATTCGCACATTGCGAACGCCACATCCTCGATCCGCAAATTCGTCGCGCGTGCAATATCGGCAAGCGTACAGTGCACCACAACATGCGACGTCGCGCTCCCGTCTCTCACGTTCGGTACCGTCACGATCTTCCGCAGCGGCGTGAAAATATCGTATGCATTTCCGTCGGCCGGTGTGGTAAGGGAGTGGGGTGTTGGGACAATTTCACCATCCCACCCCTTTGGGCCGCGTTTTTTCTTGGCAGTCGGGGTGGATAAGCCTGGGGTGGGGGTATCTTCTGTGAGTGGGAGGTGCGTGGGGGGCTGAGAGGTAGGTAAGAATTGTATCTGAGAGTGTGACTGCGATGGGGGTAAGGAAGGGGTGTGCGCATGCGAGACTTCCGCAGGTGTCTGCGTTTGGGATGGTGGCAGTGGTGTTGACACCCAGCCTTCGGCCGTCACCTTGTCACAGTCCGGCGGAAGGACAGAGAGGAGTCGTCTGTCCATGTGAATCGATCAACAATTCGTTTGACGCGAGTCACAGACCAAAGGGGGAGAAGAGTGAGGAAAATAAACAAAGAAACAGCGGGTCAGCAGCATACCTCAAAAATCTCACAACCGTGGCGACCCAGTACGTGAGGTAACTTCTCAGTCCGAGTTCTGACAATGGCCGTTCGGGCGTTCCAACCTTGCCTGATCGTCGGGAGAGTTCGTAGCCTGCATGGTAACAAGTTGCACAAGGCCCACACATGTTCAAACACATTGCGCAGGTCACAGGAAATAGCGCTTACTGAATTCGATCATGAGCATTCCGTATCCTTTGCGCTGATACGGTGGTAAGACGATGATACATGCGAGGTTGTAATCGTCGTACGAGTACTTTTCCTAGTCTCCATGAGTATGCATCGAGCGTTTTTGGACATGGAGTATACCAACCTTGGAGAAAAATCCAAGGACGTGATCCCGCTGCGAGTCTGCGTCTGTCAGAATATAGAACAAGACTGGATGGGCCACTATGAGTACACGGGACCACCAGGGTTCTAAGAAGGAATGTGAGGACGTACAATTGTCACAGTCAAAAAAGAGCGTCTTGACGTCGATGAAGAATTTGCCGAATAGCGAAAGGTTTTGACAGTACAACTAGCAGTTGAAATGATCCCTTGGTCATGGGCGCCATGCGAGTGGAGAAATGAACGCACCTTTTCTATTGCCCCGTCCACCTCCCATATCGTATGCGCACCGCGCTGGTACACCTTCCGTCCTGGGGGATGTCTCCTGTCGCACTTTTTCTATAGCACCCAATGTAGACCGAAAGCACCGTGCATCCGAAACACCACTCACCGCATGCATCTCCCACACCGACCCTTCCGACATATACTTGAAACATCGCTCACAGACCCATAACACCGACTTATCCCCCGTCAAGTGGGAGCGTGTCAATCCGCCCGCGAATAGATCAGACGTGCGCCCGTGCGAGCGGAGGGTGGTGCGTTGAACGCCTGGAATTTTGGGCGGGCGGCTGGAGGCCGACCCGGGGGGTCTGCCACGGCCTCTGGGAACGGAAGGTAGAGCTGAGGGGCCTGGAGAGCCGGTAGCGTCGCGCATGGAATCTTCAACCTCGGATTCGGTGAGAGGGTAGGGAGAGAAGTACCTGTTTATGCGTGTCCATATGGTGCAGAAAGAGAAAGGATGGAAAAAATAGCGTACCACGTCTTGATCTGCCATTTACCAAAGTTGACTTTGTCGAAGTTGCGCTGGGCTGTGATCTGCTTGTGTTGTTGGATATCCAATTCTTCTTCGGTCATGAGCGGTGGGGGCGGGTGTCGGCCATCTGCGTCTTTGTAGCAACTGTCCTCACCAGCGCCATCGTCCCCGGCCCCTCCATCGAGACACGAAAGTCGTGCGCGCGGCGAACGCGTCTCCGCTAGGTGTGCAGCATCCGAGACCCAGCCTTCCGAGTCTCGCTTCCGCTTTCCAGCACCAGTCCGAGCCTGGGTCTCCAAGGCGCTCATGTTTATTTCGGTGGTGCCACACGGTCGTGTGTCCTGCACAGTTCGCTAGGCTGGGCTAGTGGGTGCGATATGGAGGTATGGGAAGCTTGAGAATGCGTATGCTGGCGTTCAGAGCCCTCCAAGTTGAGAATTCCAAGTTCTCGCCAGATCCACGTACTAGGGGAGACTAATTCTGACAGCGGGACGAACCTCTGGGATTCAACCTTTGGCGCTGTCCACCACAATCTCTCACTTGGATTCGAGCTAGTTGGTCAATTGTTACACTGGCATGTGTCCCCAACGTTACTGGTATGCGAATGGGCCCGGGACCTTCAATGATCCCTCCACATACATCCACTTACACGAGCCAGACCTTGTCAAACGGACACGCATGTTCCTCGCTCGACCATGGTAGTGCCAGGTAAAGTATATCACATTCGATCCACTGCGTGGCATGGGTGTGGATCTCATTCTACTATGTATACAGATAAATCTGAGCCGCCATTTCTTGCCCAACCATCCGTGTCCCAAAACCTGTTCCCGGGTTTTATATCCTTTTATGTATATCCGAGAGGGCCCCGACGCCTTTCGATACTCCAGTCGCAGCCAGATATGCCAGAAGCTTTCCCCTCAGCTTTCAAAAAAGTTGCATTTTGGGTTGACGAAACGCAGCTTAATCTTATGCTGACAGCGAGAGACCGCGATCCATAAACTCTACCAGGACATCTGTGCTTACTTTTCCATCTTATTGTTTAATGCAGGGCAATCAAAGGGGGCTGCAAAGTACGAAAAGACGAAACTTCAAACCATATGTCATTTCCCAATTCAATTGAAAACTTGGATCGCCCTTGGATGTTTCGAAATCCGCGCTGTATGAAGCTTGAAGTTATAGGGCCTAAGGAATGGCAACGAGTCGCAGATTAAACCGGTTCTATACATCTAGAATCGAGATCCAGACGTGATGTTCGAGAAGCTCTGAGTACTACTCTGGGCGGCCTCATGGTGTGTGGATTTAGGGCTGCCCACTGCCCAGCCCAGACTTCTATATACTGGCCAGGCGCTAGTTAAGTTCCAGCCTCATGCGCTACTTCCTGCCTCCGACACGTTGAATCTTGCAGGGCATATACATACTTTCTCTTGAAGCCAGGCAGCGATTGTTTCTCCTCTCCATTTCACCGAGTCAGGATGACCAATAACTTCCGTTGGGAAAATTTCGAGCAGTTCATCAGCCTTGTCAACCTGTTGTCCCTGCGCAACGGCGGTCAGCTTGGTTCGGGCTCTGCAGAGAAGGACGAAGAGATACACATAACAGACTCGGATGTAGGCGAAGACGATGGCTCAGAAGCTAACGCTGGCGGAGAGGATGGCCTCAAGCACCGTTTTTTGGACAGGTTCGCGGAGGTAATGTCCCGAGACAAGGGTGGGAAGCATGTTTCTTGTGCAGCGCTCCGCGAGTCTCAGGATCAACATACCGAGGACAGTGTCAGGGTTTCCCTATTGGTTGCTCGTAATGAAGCGTTTGGAGATCACGACCAGACGTTTTTCAGCACAGTGGAGAAGCTGCTGTCAATTATCGGTGCGTCTGTGTTTGCGAAGACACAGGGTACGTCAAATTTGACTGGTCAAGTGCGGTCAATTAATTGAACGCTGGAATTGTAGATCTGGAAACTGTCAAGAATGCACTTTGGGAGGAACTGCTCCGTTATAATGCACCTCGTCTCGATTATTATGCTGACACCTTGCAAGAAAACTTGAAGTCCTTCAAACGCTCTGGATTTCAGAATGACCTGCCTGCATATAAAGCGGCACAACTACCACTAGGCAGTGACACCGAAGCGAGAACGTTCTGCGACGATACTGACATAGGTATATACTCGGAAACGACTCACGACACCTACATGAGCTTTGCCCAGAATCACATCCGAGAGCTCGACGACATTCTTCATTCTGACAATAGGGTATCCCAGCGACGTCTTCTCGCTGAGAAGGCTTATTCCATCCGTCATATGACGTCGATCAGGATGTTGATCAACTCCTGTTCAGTGACTTCACTGGCGCGAAAACTCGTTTCGGGCATCCTCTTCTTGGGCCGAATAAGGTCATGCTACTTTACACTCGTCGCTGGAGCGCAGAGCATTCCAGGTTTCTCCCGTCTGTCCATTGTTCTCGTCAAGACCCCAGCTCCTCGCATCTCTCCATCAACTCTACTTTCATTGGGCGAAGCGATGAAATGCTTGGGCCTTTCTCTGAATCCGACTTCCGTTCGGAATCTTATTGGCGCCAAATCTAGTGTCATTAGCGCAGAACGGAGCTTCAAGCAACTTCAGAGTAACACCTCCCAGAAGCATCTCCCTACTCATGCAGAACTACAGCTCATTCTCCACCTCGCGAAAACGACCGATGTGGAAACCATGGACAGGGAAATGTGTCCGTACATTGGATGTAGCAAGCTATCCTGTTTCCTATGCACCTCTTTCCTCAAATCATTTGGTCGTTACGGTGCTGCATTTAGGACACGGGGATGCCATGGAAAGATTTACACCCTTTGGTCCATCCCCGATATCGCTGGGCTTCGTGACGATATGGCCCCTTTACTGAATTCAGCGCTGAAAAATATGCGAAACATTTTAGCTCGCGAAATGATTAAACCCATTTCCTCCACACCCCATGTACCGGAATCATCTGCTGGTGTTACGGACGTTCGCTCTCTCCAAACCCACTATATCAACAGATATCACCAAGAGCTAAATGCTCAGCGTGAATTTGATTCCCTGAGCGCTGGCGTGCCATGGCGGCTATCTGGGTACGCTTGATCATCAGTCCAGGTCCATGAAGACTGACATCCTTTCAAGTGACAAAGGCTGCGAAACAGTGGAAGAATTGGACAATGAAAATCCGCCAGAAGGTGCAGAGCCACCTAAAGTCCACGCAGCGTCCGGGGAGTGTGCCTCTTGCGACTGCGAGACTTCAAGAAAATGTTCTAAATGCGGCGGGCCATGGTTGTGTAGCCAATCATGCCAGAAGGCATGGGACTACTATGGACATAATTTCAAATGCGCCTTGGGCAGACCCCTTGATAGCGCGGACTACCTAGACCGTGCCTGTTGGACGGATACCTTGCCGGACGATGAAGATACCATTGAGGATTTTGGGTTCATAAAGTTCCCGTCCGTGTATGACTGGCTGAAACTCTTTGGGTTATATGTCGGTCTGACTCGCATGGGTGTTGGGAGTCGGGAGTTGCATCAATGGCAGACGGGAGGAACACTGACGAAAAACATTATGTCCAAGTTCGAAGCAATACCGCAACACTGTCGTGGGGGATACTATCCTTGGTTCCTTGAAAACCTCCACGTATTCAACAGTGACTCTCCTCCTGACTCCATCCTCGGCATAGCACGACCATACCTTGAACCAGAAGACAGGTCTAAGGATACCCATGAGCTGACGCCGGAAGCCAAGAGAAAATCATTTATGCTTTATTCTCTGCTGCTTAATGGATACCATCCCAATCCCAGCCTTTCGGTCCAAGTCGTCCAAGATCTTTACTTCCAATTCGGCTTTGTTACTGGTCGCGGTTCCGAAGGGGAACGGGTACTGCCCGGATTGTATCGAGAACTCATTTCCAAATGCGCTTTCAAAGAGTTTTGGCTGGCGTATCAGTCTTACAGCCTCATTTCCTTGATGGATGCGAATGGGCTAAAAAGCGAGCGCAAGAAGGTCCAGCACCTGGAGGCTTTCCTGAAGATCAAGCCCAACACCTGGTGCCCCTCTGTATGGTACCTCAGACTCTTCACGCATTCTTCGGACGTAGATCCTCCGCGATACATCACCGTGGACTACGGATTTTCCAACTGCAACACCGTGGAGGAAAAGTTTGCGCTCAAGGATGCATACAAAGACCTTCTGAACTCTCCGCAAGTTGACCCAATGGAGTTACACACTGCATGTATCAACGGCAAACTGTTCGAGTTCACTCGTCAGTACAATCCCAATCTCAAGCAGAGGTTCAGGAGGTTAATGAAGACCCCATATCCGCTGCCTGTTAATGTGGAGTGGGCAGGGATGTGTGCCAATACTGTCGAGATCCATGGTGCATCGCTCGAAATGGTTGAGAAAGCTGTGTCTCTGCTTGGCCCGCAATCTATCCGAGTGGTTCTCGCCAAGAAATGATAATAGCGGGAGTAGATTTGGCGTATATCAAGTATGTAAGATCACTTGTATTCTGCGTTCTTTTTTAGTGTCCACCAATCCTGGAGTCTGAGACAGGTCAGAATTTGTTGTTAGTGTCCGTGTATTGTATTCATGATCAGCTGTGTTCGCTGTAGCTATTGGAAGTCTGTGAACGTACCTCTCAGTGATCCAGCGTCGTGCTTTTGGTGACAGGCTGTATAACCTCTATGCATGAGTATGTGCTTCAACCCACAGGAAAGTGTTCGAAATTGCCATAATGCCAGACGGCCCAGCAATGAGCATGATTAGTCCCGTCTGTATTGCATTCGATACTGGTGGGTGTCATCCATGGGCCACTCTCAGCCTGGACGATGGATGCACGCCGCACGGAGAGCAGCGTATATGCAAATCGATCCTACTAGTACTGGACAGCACTAGAATAAATTGCGGGATTCGTGGACGCCATAGGTTCGTTCAGAATCCACGAAATTTATTCCAGTGCATCGACATGTCACAATTGGGTCAGAGCCGTCAACGTCAACGTCGGACCACATAAGGTTGTGAGAGGACGCTGCAGAGGGGTGCATCAACAATGGACAGGCGCACGGAGTAACTTACGCTCTTCAGATTCAAAATGAGCCAGAAAGAGTTTTGAAGTGTTGAAATGGACTGACACAAAGGATGGATCAATATTTAGGCCAGTGCTAAATGTAGTGGAAAACTTGAAGTTTAAACTTGAAGTATAATCTGGGAAGAAATGTGTGACAAAACTTCAAATTGTGTACCAGATTATATGTGAAATTAAATTTTAAGTATTGTTTTCACATTTAGTCCAAC
>Ga0307516_10007091_pt1 | contig 12957 bp, 25 predicted proteins | sample 19_EM_MG_FD_203310 | JGI IMG/M metagenome (GOLD analysis project Ga0307516, IMG submission 203310) | Populus trichocarpa ectomycorrhiza microbial communities from riparian zone in the Pacific Northwest, United States - 19_EM | ecosystem: Host-associated > Plants > Roots > Unclassified | place... | reverse complement strand
CGTGCAGTTAAACCAGACTCATTCGACTCATGCTCTCTCGATCGCGATAATGTCCTCCCAAACCTCCGAAAGTCTCCTCAAGAGGTTGGCGGGACCGTCAACAGGCAAGGCTGGTCTGGCAAAAGATCAAACTGAAATCAACCGCATCATCGCTGAGGCATCGAAGGGCTCTCGTTTCTACGAGGTCTGTCTTGGCCACATGGGTCAATCGACAAACGATACTTGAACTCCTGGCTGCACAGAATGAGAAACGCAAGGATAAGGACCTTACCGAACGCATCGAGAAGTTGCTTCAGCGTCGCGACGAGGTGGCGAAGGGTGTTGACCTCGGTACGAGGCGTGATGACATGTCTCGCGTCTTCGGATGCTGATAACACGCGTAGCGAATGTGGAACGCGCCGCGGACAAGATTGTAGGCCCGTATCCTTAGAGTATTTGGAAACGAGTGATGATGTTTGGCCATAAGCTCGCAGACCTCGAAGCACACCGAGACCTATCACAATACGTAGTCCACGTCGACATGGACGCGTTTTTCGCCAGCGTAGAGCTCCTACATGACCCTTCCCTCGCTGGAAAACCATTTGCGGTGTGTACTAGTCCTGCCCGGGCACTTTGCATCCCCAGCTGAGTACCTCAGCACAGGTGGGGGGCATGGCGATGCTCTCGACCGCGTCCTATGATGCAAGGAAGTTCGGTGTTCGGTCTGGGATGCCCGGTTCGTGCAGTTCGTCCCGCCGCGTTCGTTCGCAGCTCACAAAAGAGGTCCTAGGCTTTATCGCCAAAAAGCTGTGTCCAGAGTTGATCATGGTCGATCATCATTTCGACCACTACATGGAGGTTTCTAGGAAAATCATGGATATTTTTCGTGAATACGACCCTAATATGTCCGCAGCTGGCTGCGACGAAGGATACCTCAAGTGCGTCGCCTCACATTCAGGTTCATGCTCGTTCAGTTGACTGTGGGGACGCAGTGTTACGGAATACTGCCGAGCCAATGACATATATGTGGCTGAATGTGTACAACAAATGCGGGATCGCGTGCGAGAGGAGATGAACTTGACGGTCAGCGCAGGGATCGCTCCGAACATGGTATGCTCCTCTCTGGATGATCGACCACCGCACTGACTCGGGTGGCATCGCAGATGCTTGCAAAGGTATAATCATCCAAGACTATCCTAGTCCCATGAATGACGTCGCCTCTTGTTGATCCAGATCTGCTCAGACAAGGTGATGAGTTTCCCCTCAGCACGGTGGATGATCGTTCACATAATCGGCCTTCCAGAACAAGCCAAATGGACAGTTTCACCTTGAGTTTGACGCGGAAGTTATTCGGGGGTTTATGAGAGAGTTGCCAATCAGGAAAATACCAGGGATTGGCCGTGTAACCGAACGACTGTTGGACTCGATTGGGATCAAGGTAAAGGACGTCTCGCATTTCTCCTGCTCATTGAAACATTCTCACGAGGGTCAAGACATGCGGGGACGTGAGGGCTCACCGTGCCGTACTTCTCCTTATGGACAAAGAGTTCGGAATGCGGTCGCTGTTCAGTGCGTACCTAGGCATTGGGTCGAATGTAGTGGAGCCTTGGGCGCGAGGAGAGAGAAAGAGCATTGGTGCCGAGAGGTCCGCCCAGACCCATGAACCTTGAGTCCCCGTACCGGAACTTATCATTCCCTGCAGGACTTTCAATCCTCTCGAAGAGAAGATAGAGATCCTGCGGAAGCTCGAGGAGGTCTCCGAGGAACTGGAAGGCGATATGGCGGAGAAAGGTTGGGCAGGTCACACTGTCACCCTCAAGTTCAAACGGAGTACGTACGAAGGTGAGGGATGATCGGGTTTTTTCCACGGATTGCGTCATCCGACACGGGGTTTGCGTTAGTGTGCACTCGGGCCAAAACGGCGAACCATTGGGTAACGAAGAAGGATGACTTGTTCAACGTTGGTCTCATCCATACCCTGGGTCGGCCCTGGTGCAATAGCTGAACTTCCAGGGCCAGATCGGGAAGGAACTGTTGATGTCGGAGTTCCCCCTTAGCTTGAGATTGATTGGGTTGAGGGTGACCAAACTCAAAGATCTTCGGGAGGACGAGAGGAAGGGTATCAAGCGGGTACGTTTAATCCATCTGCCGATCCCTAAGCGAAGAGATAGGACACCGGCTTAACTCCAGAACAGTTCTTCGAGCCAACCGAGGCACAAACGAGCCCGAGCAAACGGCGGAGAACCAGCGGGGAAATACGGGGCGAGAACCATGATGACAACGACCCCTGCCTCGGCGAGGGGCCTGGGAGGTCGGATCTGTTCCAATCTGGTGGAACGAGCTCCTCCCGCCCGTCCTCAACAAGAAACGAAGATAAGGTGGAACAGCATTGCCCGGTGTGCTCCCGGACATTGGTGACAGACAACCAGGGTTTGAACGAACACATTGACTTTTGTCTCAGTCGCGACGCCATACGGGAGGCGCGCTCTTCGGCGGGGGTGCGGTAGGGAGCAGGAATCCAGGATGGGATGGCGGGATTTCCGCACGTCCATGAGATAGGGGAAGTTCTCGGACCGACCCGGGGATGGGAACTGGGACATGTGATCACTTAGTCAGCGTCTGATAACGTCAAACCCGGTCTCACACTTCGTTTTTTTCTTCCCACTCACTCGCCATCCCGAGTTCTTTCCTCGCCATTTTTTTTTCTCTCCAGCGCACAAGAGAGGATGCCCCCCTCGAATCTCCAAGGACTCAACGAGATCGACACGACCACGAGTACAAAGTCGTACTCGTCTGACTCGCGAGATTTGCTCAACTTCCCTACCTACTCCGATTTCAATGCCCAGCTCGACCTGTGGACCAACATCTCGTTCGAGTCGGACGATCGTCTACTCCGTAAGGGTGGCTCCTCTCGCTCGGCAGAAGGAAAACTTCCCAGCGACGACGGCGACAACGACGAGGTTGCCGTGAAGGAGAACGACTTGCTTTATCCCGGCGATGCCCACGAGAACGTAGTCACCGGGGTCCCCCTTCCAACTCAAAACTCTTCGCAGATCCCGCCATCAGGGACCAGGAACCAACTTGACCTCGCTGCCCTCCTGACTTCCTTTGGCGTAAACCCACTCGGGGTTCAGCTTCAGCAACAACTCCAGCTTCAACCGCCCGCCGTTGCTGGTTCTACCCTACCCCCAAACATGCAATCGCTCGCTCAGCTCTTATCGCTGCCCCTTCCCACCTCCTCCCAGGCACAACCCTCCGTTTCCGCTTCACCCGCGTTGGATGTGCAGACTCAGCTGAATAAGCAGTCTCCAGCACCCAAGCGCGCACGGGTGACTAAGTCCCCCGCAGACGCCAGCCCCCTACCCGATGATACCCTCGACGAACACAATTCCTCACCAACTAACCCCGCGGAAGATAAGCGCCGGAGAAATACTGCCGCATCGGCACGATTCAGGTTGAAAAAGAAGGAGAGGGAGGCTGCCCTCGAGAAGAAGGCCAAGGAGTTGGAGGTCAAGGTCAGCGAGTTAGAGAAGGAGTGCGAGGGTCTGAGGAGGGAGAATGGTTGGTTGAAGGGTCTCGTCGTGGGCGTCACAGGAGGTGTCACTGGACCCCCTCAGTTATCATCATTGGACATCCGAACTGGAATCAAACGACCGAGGGAGGACGATGGTGCGCTTGATAGGTAGAGTCTGACGGGAGGTAGATGTGAAGCGTAGACAATATCTTGTTGTACCAGTGTGCTTTCGACGGCGCTACGGTGCGACATCGCTGCGCGTTTTCACCATTCATTCTATCCTTATACTTTTTGCATTCAACATTTTGTTTTATCAGATCTACAGGGGGTTTATTTTGGGTTGAATCAGTGCTTCGCCTCGATGAATCGTTTCTCCGCCTCCTTGAAGTTGATAACGTTCCAGATGGCGTTAAGGTACTGCCAGGAGATCAGCAACGAGTTGAACGGCATATGATAAGCGGGAGATCTTACATCCGGCTTAACGTTCTTGTATTGGAGATAGAAGGCCTGTCGAAATCGCAGGAGTTAGAAATGCAACGTGGCGCGACCCCATGATGGTTTTACGAACGTGTTCCCATATGTCAATTCCGATGATGGGCTCGTGGGCTGGAAACCGAGCGGTGAGCATGAATTCACGTAACGGCATTCACCTGACCGTTACTTACAGAGCAGCGGGTCTTGATTGGGGGTGGTGACGATTTCTAGCTTTTTGGTAGACTTGCTGTACCCCTGATGCGGTTCCGTCAACTCAGAATGATCGGTGGCTGACGGGTTAGAAACGAAAACACATACGAGCCAACCCCAGCCACTACCTTGGATGGCGGCAGTAATGGCGTTCATCCGCTTTTTGAAGTCCTCGACGCTGCCGAAGTCAGCAATCAGGGCCTCCTTCAAGGGACCGTCTGGGAGCTTTCCGCCATCCTCCTTGGCTGGCGAAAGGTTCTTCCAGAAGAGGGAATGGTTGATGTGACCTCCTCCGTTGAACTTTAGCGCGGGTTGCAACACGATACGTTCCTTGGGGGTTGAAGCCTTGTCGAAGGACGCCTCCGCAGCGTTCAGACCGTTCACGTAGGTCTGGTGGTGCTTGCTATGATGGAGTTCCATGATCTCCTTCGAGATGTATGGCTCGAGGGCCTAAACACGCAACCAAATCCGACGGAATTAACATTGGGTTAGCCTCTAACAGGCGGCGGGGTGGTGGACGGTCCGGACTCACGTCGTAAGTATACGGGAGTTTTGGAAGCGTATGTTCTCCCCTCGCAAATATTGCGGGAGTCCCGCTCACCGCAGTGCGGGCGAAGGTGCGTGCGGTGGACCTAGAGAGAGTCGAAAGCAGGGACATGATGGGCAGGATGAGAAAGACAGTGAAGAACATGCCCTGCCCTTCGCGATCACTCCTTGCTTCTCCGTAACGCGGCACGTGCACTCACGTCACATCCTGCGTCATCGACGGTGATCGACCCTCGAAAAAAAAAAGCATCCGGGACCAAAAATTGTTCAGCCTGCCTCCATTTCCTCGAATGGACCCACTGATACGATGGTTTACCTCCCGAGGCGGGACCATAGATGCAGGACACTTTGGGCTTGCAGAGTTCCCTGGTCAAGGCTGGGGAGCGATCGCCCTGAAGGACATCCCGGTATGATGCGTGTGCATCGACCCCGCCGCTGCTGCAGTGTCCAGAGTCCCTGAACCACTCAATAGGAAGGACATGCCCTGTTTTCAATACCGAGGGCCCTGACCCTTTCAACGAGAACATGTGCTTTGCCTGACCTCTTCGGAAGGGGTCCATGGGCGTCGTTTCAGCTTCACAAGGGCTGGGCAGGACTGATCCTCTGCATGATGTGGGAAGAATCCAGAGTCGAACAGTCTCAATGGTTCCAGTACATCGGTATGTCGTGATTGAATAAACTCGCTTGTCGCCGAAATTCATAAGTTGCTCGAGTTCAGCCTCTCTGCCCTCAGACTTCGAAACACCGATGTTTTGGAGTGACGAAGAGTTGGCCGAACTCCGTGGAACCTCTGTCGTAGGTACCGGAACTGCGCGATCCTGCTTTTCGCACACCATCCTAAAGCCAAGTCTTTAGGCAAAATAGGCAGGTCCGACGCAGAGAACGACTACCACAATAAAGTTGTGCTCGCAGTAACCAGTCGTCCAGATCTATTCCTCCCGGAACACTTGGACCGATGCTACACACTCGAGTGCTACCACATAATGGGCAGCAGGATCCTCTCGAGGAGTTTTCAAGTCGAAAAGTGGGATCCTTCCGCGGATGACAAGGCGGACGGCGGAGAGCACCAAGCAGAGATGGATGTTGGTGGTGATCACGCGAACTCTGCAGAACCCGACGAAGGAGAAGGACATAACGATAACGGCGAGGAGGAGCACGGTGGTGGTTCCGATGACGAAGACGACGACGACGACGACGCTGGTGATGTGGCTATGGTGCCAATGGCCGACATGTTGAACGCCAGGTTCGGGTGCAATAATGTATGTCACCCGGTCACTCAGCATTTTCACGTATGTCTGATTCGTACTTTGTAGGCACGGCTGTTCTACGAGCAACGGGAACTCAAAATGGTGACGACAAAACCTATCGTGGCCGGAGACCAGATAGTGAGTTCCAATTTGCCGTTGCGGTCACCCGTTGAACTGTTTTGCCGCAGTGGAATACATACGGAGAACTTCCCAATTCAGAACTGCTTCGACGGTATGGCCACGTCGATGTGTTCGATTTACCAGAAGGCGGACAAGGGAACCCCGGAGACGTAATTGAGATTCCAGCAAACGTCTTCGTTTCGCCTGTGATGCGCGTGTGTCCGAAGGGTGCAAATGCCGAGGCGCTACAAGAGCGCATTGACTGGTGGCTGGAAGAGTCCGGGGATGAGTGAGTTCTCGTACCTCGCCCAATCGCGCTCAATCCAACTAAGTCGACCGGTAGCACGTTCGTGGTTGGAGCTGACGACCTCGAAATTCCACCCCCGCTGATCTCCTTCGCTCGGCTACTCCTTCTGTCGCATAAAGACTGGGAGAAAGCCAGAGAAAAGCAAAAGCTCCCAAAACCAAAGCTCGACGAAGAAGACGGGTCGACCGTGCTCGAAGTGATCACCCAAGGGTTGGAACGGAGATCGGCCGAGTTCCCTTTATTACCCGAGGTAATCGCGTCCAAGCCCAGGCCGAGTGATAGAAAGTTTGACATACGTTTCAGACCGACTGGGAACTTCTTTCGAAGCCAGACCTTCCACTGAGGAGGCGGAGTGCGATCATCGTCCGGGCGGGGGAAAAACTGGTGCTGACGCATATGTCCAACGTTGTCCTCAAAACATCTAGGGCGATGGAGTCGAAAAAGCGGAAGCGGTCAGGGCAGGCTGGTTCATGGACAAAGAAATCCAAGCGGTAGCCCCACCCACTTGGAGATATCGTAGCATAGGTTCCAGTCATGGATTAATCATTAGGTTTGATCCACGCCCACTTCTCGATCGGGAAGCGCCCCGGCGATCATCTCGAAACCGCCATGAGTGGCTACCTCTACGAACTCCCAACGACAGAGCCACTATCGTTCTCGAGCTGTTATGGGGATGGTGTCGGATCGTACATAGGCCAAGTGGTGGATACGACCGAATTCCGGGCCAGTCTGCGTACGCTGCTCAAAGACGCGAAACGGAACTCTGAGAAGGACTATCTCAAGCTTGTAAAGGTTCGGCCTGGTCCTGCAGGTACTCTTCGTCGAGAGGGTGTTGACCTACTTCATGTCAAGCTCAGGCCTTGGACGACTATCTCCCACTGCTGGCCGGGATAGTTGCGTGCTGCGATAGCGACGAGTTGGTGCACAGATCAAATCCAGGTCCGGGTTCACCAATCTCCTTTCCAAGTCCGAAGTTCACATCATCGTTCGTTCTAGATTTTAGCTGGAAATCCACCCTATCATCATCTTTCCTCCAATCATCCTCAAAACTCTCGTTTGCGGCCCTTTCTGCGGAGATGGCCTTCTCGATCTTGACATATGGGTACTGCCTGTCAAACCTTGCGCATTGCGTGGTGATCTCTCTCGGAGATTACGAGTACGATCGAGCCATCATGGGGAACGAACTGAAAGCCAAAGACGAGCGGCTGAACTTTGCTGTGACCCTTCTTTGCAAGGCGTCAGGGATATTCGAATATGTCGCGAGGGCTGTTCTTGGGAGGTGGGAACAGGAGAAACAGATGATCAGGAAAGATCACGCTAACCCGCCCGAACTTTCTCGAGAAGTCACCATTGGGTTATCGAGGTATCGCACTACAACCGAAATATAGTCCGTGACTATTCTGAATCCTGATAACCTTAGGATGGCGTTGGCAGAGGCTCAAACACTGGCTATCCGAAAGTTGCTTTCCAAGTCGGCGTACGACAGTACCGTCACCCCTGGGCCCCCGTTACCCAAGTCACACCCTCCGCCAGGGCTTGTCGCGAAGCTGCATCTAGAGTGCGCATCCCTGTTCGCGTCCGCCCGATCGCTGGTGAAGACCGCAAGCGGGCCGAAACATAAAACCAGATTCAAACCACCTTTCGGCAAGAACAAGGGCGCCAATGACGATGCAAACGAAGGAGGGAGCGTCGAGGAGGTCTCCCCACAACTGAAGAGGTACCTCGCCGACGAAGCTGCGTTACACTCTGCGTTGGCGAGTAAATGGCTGGGTGTTGATTGTGGCGAGAGCGGGGGGTTAGATCGAGCCGGGCAGGCGGTTGGGTATCTTCAATGGGCGAAGAAGGAGCTGGAAGAACTCAAGGACGGCACCAAATCTGGAGTCTCACTCCCGGGTATCAACAACGAAACCGAGAAGAAAGCCAGGGAAAGAAGAAAGGCCACCGTTACAAAGGAGCTGGAAACCGTGGGCGTGTTCCTGAAGCATTACAGGAACATGAACGATACGGTAATGGACTTCAACCCCTCTATCCGGGCTGTGTTCCTGAGTGTACTTATTCGAATCCCGGGATCGGTAGATTGCGTTCAAGCCCGTTCTATCTCAAGCTGAATTACAAGCCATCATCCCGGCGGGGAAAATGGCCGTTTCGGCTCGGCCATATGAACTTCCCGCTCCATTTTTTGGTCCTGGATCCCCAGGCTACGTTTCGCATCAGCTGGCAAACCTCTCAGTTGCCGGAGGGACGTTCGTAGAATACGACGAAGACGGCCGTTCAACACCAGGGACCTCGAACTATTCTGGGGCTGGGACCTATTTTTGATATGTTTGACCCCCTTGACCCAAATCACAGCACGTTCTCCTTGAGCGCATTACACGGAATACACATTTAGGGGCTGCATACTGCATAGGGTACATCGTTCATCACCGGCGTATCGTAACCCGGAGTGGAGGCTCCACCCACCATGCGTAAGAATCAATTCTGCGGAGGCAAGCGGCCTGGTGACGCACTATCCGACAAGGATGGGCCGTCAATGAAACAACCGCTCATCTCGAGCCATCACCTGTGACCGAAAGTCCGTTACTTTCGAATAACGCCTTAAGTTTTCCTTCGTCGTGTAACGCCTGGAGGTCGTCAGCGCCACCGAGTGAGCGCCCGCGCAGGATAATGTTTGGGAACGTCGAGTGTTTGGTCAGTCTTGTGAGAATGACCTTGAGGAGGTCCCCGTCCTCTAAACACGTATCGCGGTGTCACCGTCTGTCTGCCAAACATAGTGTCGATCGTGCTCACCGCGAAGGTCGACTTCTAATACCCTAGGAGGGGGGTCCAGGGCGTAGGTCTGAAGGAGGCTTTTGGCACGTTTTGAGTATGGACAATACGACTTTTGGTGTCCCCACACGGTGTTGTGCAGAGAAAACCCCGACGGCGGTGGTACGCGTGGAAACGGCCAATAACCATCAGCTTCTCGTTCACTCTGAAGAGGTGCGCAGAAAGATAAAGCGTGAACGGAGGAGCAACAGAAGCATTGCCCCACACGGACACACGGACCACAGCGTGGCATGCACGTCCGGTCACGTACAATCTGGGTTCAAGTGCGAAGAGAAAGCCGTGTTTGACCGCACCTTGCTGAACACCACAAGCGGGGTGTTGGTCTGTAACTCCCTCACATGCTTCACCCAATCATCATCTCCATCAAACGACGAATAAACCTTCAAATCGATATCCTTCATCGGATCCAACCTCTGGTGTTCCGGATCCGGCACATCGCCGTTGTTCTCGTTGTCGCCATTCCGCGCGTGGTCGTGCACGAGCACGCCTTGAGGCCGATCTCTGTTAGCCTTGTACAAGACTTTGTGCAAGCTCGAGCCCGAATTGATCACGAAGTGTTGGAGGCCGTAGAGTTCCAACGCGTCCCGAAGCAGCGGGCTTGGCTCTGTCGGTGATGACCTAAAGATACTCGAAGGGTACAGAGGGATGGGCGAGAAGATGATGATAGAACAGATGATGCAAGCGAGCAGGAACCAGATCGTCCTCCTCCTTCTGAATGTGGGAGAGGAGGTCACAGGCTTGGGCAGGTCGGATTTCTGTTTCATGGGTGGCGGTTGTAGATAAGAAAAGGTGACCATGCGGAGTGTAGTGACGGTGTGGAAGGGAACACCCAACCCAACGGGGACATGAATGTTCTTATAATAGTACAGACGCTCAGCGGATAACATTCCTCCTTCCCTGGATTTACACTTCAACTCTTTAACATCTTATAACAATACGTGAGTTATCGCGTAAACCATCGTGTGGCCTGGAGCCCGAACCCACCTGGAGGAATTCCTCGTAGTTGATACGCCCGTCCCCGTCCAGATCAGCTGCTTCCAGGATGAGGGCGAGTTCACCGTCATCCAGCTTTTGACCTAGAAGGAATCGTGGACCATTGAATGGGATTGACCGGCGGGAAGGAATTTCACCAGAAGCTCACCGATATTACTGAGGGCGTGTCTGAGCTCAGAGACGCTGATGTAACCGTTGCCGTCCCTGTCGAACATTTCAAACGTTTGTCTGAGTTCGCTTTTGGCGGGATCGTTGAACCTTGGGTCAGACATGAGGCCCAAGAATTCGCCAAAGTCGATGTCGCCTGATCTATCGGTGTCGATGTGTGTGATGATGTCCTGGATTTGATCCTCCGAAGGAGCGGCTTCACCCAGAACTCGCCTCATGAAGGTCAGTAGTTCCGAGTGGGTGATGGTGCCGTTCCCATCTGAAGATGGAGAGGTGCGTGTGTGCAAACGAGCACGCCAGTGACGGCCAAGCCATACCTTCGTCAAAGGCCATGAATGCTTCCTTCATATCTGTTGCACAAGCGGGTTGGCGATTGGCGTCTAGACAACGAACGGATAAACGAATCTCACCTGCTATTTGAGCTAGATAGGTGCAACAAATTCGGGGTCAATATGGGTCGGATGTGGAAAAGGGCGCGGAGAGGTGCACCTTCACTCTGTTTGCCTCATGGGTGAGCTTGGCAGTGTCATATCGGAGGGGGGGGGGAGCGTACCAGGGTGAGTTTCTTTTCCATTGTATGGAGATAAGATGGCCGTTGGTGGAAAACTAGGAGGGAATAGTTGTGTCCGGCTGGGCGCGCCCAGAGTGGGCTCATGTTGCCGAATCGAGGAGACTTTGAATACGGTCTGGAAATAGTCATGAACGCCTGAAATAATAGACCGGAGCGGGGAGAAAAAAAGGGGGAACGGGTCAGGGCCATCTGAGCGTATATAAGATGGCCAGGGTAGGTCTCGTCAGCGACGAATCTCGCGACTGGTGCACAGCAAAAAGCTCATCACTCAAGGCAGCAGAAACCGTCCTCGCTCACCGTCATGCCCTTTTTTTCGTTTTCTTTCGACGAGCTGGAGGGAGATGAAAAACCGGGTGAGTTCCACGTGGGAGTTTCGGCAGTTCTGAGTTTCGCGTCCGCATAGCCGAATGCGCCACCGAAAGGCTTCCAAACACTCTTTGTCTTTGTTCGCTTTCATCTTACTCTGTCGTTACTCTCGCACCAGCTAGCTTCAGCAATCCCCCATTTCTTCGCATGTTACTCGACCCCGCAGCGATGCATCGGAGAAACGCAACGCTCGATCTCCCATCTCCACGGATCGGCGCATTCACCCAGCCTGAACCACGCTCTCCACAATTTTTTCCTCCTCTCCCTCCAGCCTCGTCGCCGTCCAAGTTCAGTCGTCCAAGGTTCACCATAAACCAGTCTCTCATCTCGAGGCAATGGTTGCAACGCACCACCTTCCTTGCCCTCTTTTCCCTCTTTTCCGTCTCCGTTTACGTTCTCCTTGTGAATGGATCGTCCAACCTGCGGCCTACCGTCCCACCACAGATCAAGTCACCGTTCCAGGCAGCCATGGATACGATTGTTCATGCACCCGACCATCCCTGGCGTCCGGCGCACAAGGACGTTCTCGCCTCTCGTCCCCAAATTACCCTCACACCAGAAGAAGAGCTGGCGGCACTGTCAGGCTTCATCATCAGTCTCCCCGACCAGAACATCCTCCCACCATCCGTAGACCCTTCCCAGCCCATCGACCCTCAACTGATCCTCGATTTTGACACCCGCACAGACGGAGCAACGGACGAGCTTAAACGCTTAGTCGCGGCGACATGGGAGTATAACCCCGTCGTCATGTATACAAAGGTGCGCACCCCTTTCCCCCAGTTCGCGACCGAAAAAGAGACTTATTGACGTGATTTACAAATGGGCAGCCTTCTGCGGTCACACGCGAGCTCCGCTCCCTCATTGACTCCTTCAATCTGCGCCCAACCCCCATTGCTATCGATATCAATGAGCGGGTTGACGTTGAAACCCTTGAACCCGTTCTCAATCGCCTCACCGGATCGCCCTCGTTCCCAATTCTACTCGTCCATGGAGTCGTGATTGACGTTTCGACCGCCGATCGGGTCCGGGAACTGAACGAGTCGGGGACGCTCAAGAGATTGGTCAGCGAAGCGGGCGCCACCATCAACGGCGGCAAGCGCAAGAAGGGGAGGCGATAAATCCCAGGTGCGGCGCATGTGCCATTGTATGTTGTACATATGGGCGATGGGGCTGAGCGGGGTGTGTTGTGCTGATATCCCATCCTTCTTACTGGTTTCTCAAGACAAGAACCAGGCTAATTATTTATTCTCTCGTATTGTATCATTCCTGCTTTTTGAATAATGCTTTACCCAGTGGTCCCCATAGCTGATACCAGTCCGTAGATAAGCACAGTGTTATTTTATGGGCCCTTGACCTATATAACGCAGCAGATACAACCTCCATCCAGTTACGAAGGTATTTAGTAGAGCCACGGACTTTGATGACTTGCTAGATCACAACATAGACTCCATTCCCCCTTGCCCTCCCTCTACCTGGTCGAGCACGCAACCCAGCGGCCGATCACGGTGCTCTGAAACGGCGCCCAAGATCAGTGCTGATGCGATGTTCCCTCCTATTCCGTCATCACTGGCGGTTTCTGGGCGGGCAGTGCTCACCATTGGCCGGTGCGCCCTTGGAAGGGGATCCCGACGATAAG
>Ga0307516_10007090_pt1 | contig 12958 bp, 18 predicted proteins | sample 19_EM_MG_FD_203310 | JGI IMG/M metagenome (GOLD analysis project Ga0307516, IMG submission 203310) | Populus trichocarpa ectomycorrhiza microbial communities from riparian zone in the Pacific Northwest, United States - 19_EM | ecosystem: Host-associated > Plants > Roots > Unclassified | place... | reverse complement strand
CCCCCCGGCCGCTTAGACGCGCACGCTTAGCCAGACCGAGGCCGGCGCTGCGCGGACGCGGGCTCGCTCCGCCCGGCGAGATTGCCGCCTCGGCTCCGTGCGACTGTCCCGTGTGTGGGGACACCGCATGGATATGTGCCCACTCTAGCCTCCCCGATTGCTCCACTCCTCCACTCCATTCTACACACATACAAGCACAGACGGGAATCCTCGGGCCGACACGAGCCACGGTTCTCTCGTCGCGTTTCCCCGCCGCCTCTGCTGCTTTTACTTTTTTTTGCTTTTTTTCCCTCGCACAATCGTGCAAGGCGGCCGGATGTACTCCACTCTGGATGATGATGATGATGATGATGATGATGATTCATTGATTCACTCCACTTTGGATGCGGAGTACACACAGGCCCGGGTCTGGCCCCACGAGAGCCTCAGCGTGCGCACCCAATTGCAGCGATCGCCTCCGTCGATGCGCAGGAAGATGGATGGACAGATCTCCGCACGTCGGGCGGAGCGGAGTGGGCATGTACGTGCGTGCGTGCGCATGTGCGGTGACTTCATCGCCTCCGCTCTTTCGCCGCCGGCGGGCGTCGTCGTCGTGCTCACCGCTTGTCGTCGTCGTTGCGTTGTCCGATTGGCCAATTCCCTTCTCGTGAGTGCGGCGACACGGCTAGATCCCTCCTCCCCCTCCCCCTCCCCTCCCCCCAATCTGTTGTGCTTCTTCACTTATTTTTCGCCTCGAATGCGGAAAAAAAGAAAGGAAAAGAAAGAAAGAAAGAAAGAAAAAGGAATAGACCTGGATTACTGCATTTTTTTGCTTCGGATTTGCTTCTCCGACTCCACTCTGGGGCCCCAAATGTCGCCGAGTTGTCGATGCGTGGGTTGAGGCTGGTCCGGAGTTCTATGTATAATAGCTATGCATGTAGATACATGTACGTATATATGTCTGGTGTGGAATTGCTTTTCTGCCTGCCGGCGCGTGGCTGGCTGCCTTCTTTTTCCTCTTCAATCCGTGTGTCCGCTAGTTATTGCATAGATATAATGTAGGTGTGTAGGTGGTGGGTGGGTAGATGCATGCGGAGGCGTGATGAGTACATAGTATCTAGAGTTAACCGGTACATGCAGTTAGATACAATTCTTTTCTTTTCTTTTCTTTCTTTTTTTTTTTGAAAAAACGATGTTTCCTTTTGTCTTCTTCTTCTTCTTCTTCTTCTTTTTTTCGCTATTTGTTTCGCCTTCGTTCATCCGATCCCCTCAACAAGTCCGCCCTAGTTAACTACGGCGAGGATCGGGCTTTTGTGTGGTTTTTTTTTTCTTTTCTTTCTCGTGCGTGCTCCGTTGATATTCTTTTCTTCCCCCCCGCCTGTCGAGCCCCACGAAAACGAAATGAAATATATATATTTTCCATCGTCGTTACGTGCAAGAGGAGAGCCAGCGAGGCCCCTATCTAGATAGCGCTATGTTCTGGCAGCATAGGTATGTACTTAGTCCACCCGTTGAGGCAATTATGTAGATGCTCTATCGCTGCCCGCCAGTCCGGCGAGCGGGGAGGGCCACAGCACGCAACTACATATGTAGAAGGGGGTGCGACTTGAAAGATGTCGTCCCCTCCCCCTCCCCACCACGCAACCACCACAAATGCTTGCACGACGACGAGGCGGCGAAGGGAGACAGGAGAAACGGAGATTTCTTCCTGTGTAGCAGTTTCTGTGTGTGTATGTACGTGGTGGGTATGTGTTGATGCAGCCAGCCCCTCCGTGTCAGATGCACCCCACCAGAGTTTGCAGTGCGCTGCATATTACGACACGAAAAGAAAGAAAAAAGGGAGAAAGAAAGAAATAAATAAAGAACGAAAGAAATAAATAAATAAAGAAAGAAAGAACGAAAGAAATAAAGAAAGGAAGGGAGAAATAAAGAACGAAAGAAAGAAAGAAAGAAAGAAAGAAAGAGCAAGTATGTAGGAGTCCGGAGTCCCGCGGAGTGTGTGCTGCGTGATCACCTGCCCTGCCCTGCCTGTCTGCCTGCACTTTCTTTCTTTCCACTTCTCCCTTTTTTTTTCTTTTATTTTTCTTGTATGACGATGCACCAGCCGAACTGAACCCAGTCCCCCCCCCACCAAACTGAACCGGTACGGTAATTCCGCCCTGGCCCATGCTCACGGGCTTTTTATGTATCATATGTATGCACGACGACCGCACGCGCGCGCGCGTCTGTGTGTGTGTGTGTGTGTGTGTGTGTGTGTGTGTGTGTGCATGTTTTGCTTCTTCGTCTTCGGCTTCCGCTTCGGACAGCTCTTCCTCTTCTTCAGGAGGTACTCTAAGTATGTAGATAGTCCGTTTATACAAAGAGGTATAATACTCTACAGTAGGCACGCACACGTACATGCAGCGGAAGGAGATGAGACGCACAGAGAAGCTGAATGTGTACAATCGTAAGAGGAAAAAAAAACATTGAACTCCGAGCGGGCAGCGGTCAAGAGACAAAAAAAAAAAAAGAAGAAAACCAGGCTGCGAAGATGGACGCACACAATCATCATGGCTGGCGGCGAGAGAAAGAAAGAAAGAAAAAGAAAAAAAGAAAACCGAAGGCGAAAGACCCCTCCAAACCCATTCCCGTTATGCAGTAATAAGGAAGTAACAAGACATGGAGTAAAACGAAACGAAAAAAAAAAGGTAACGGAATAAAGAAGCATGGACATGAACCCCGTTAGGTATGCGACAACGAATGTGAATGTACACAGCGGCTACGAGGAGAGAGCTCGACCCGCGCCGCAACAAGTAAAGCAAAGGCGAGCGACGAGAAACGCCTCGGCCGTCGACCGGACAGGACAGGCTGGCACCCCGCTCCGTGCTATGACCGCTGGCTTTGCGTAACGCACACCAGTCGCTCGCCGAGGTCGTGGCCGGCGAAGTAGCTTCCGTCCTTCTCTTGCTCCAGCATCAGCGGCGTCACCGGTCCGCCGGGGCTGCCGCGCGGGATCAGCCGCGGGCTCGTGGGGCCCGTGCTGAGCAGGTGCGCGGGTATCCCGTTGGCGCGGGTGGCCGAGGTAATGATCTCGCGCTGGTGGAGCTGCAGCTTCTGCTGCGTGCTGAGCGAGTGGGCGTAGTTCTGATGCGAGTAGCCATGGTGATGCGAGTGGGCGTAGTTCTGATGCGAGTAGCCATGGTGATGCGAGTAGTTTGGCGGAGTCGACGTTGTCGACGACGCACCCGAGGACGTCGCCGTCGGGAGCATCGACAGCGTCAAGTTCGCCGAAGGCTTGGTGCGGGGCGTCGACGAGGAGCCGGACGCGGTGGCGGGCATCAGCGACGGCGGGGCGATGGTCGAAGTCAGGATCAGAGGCGACGGCGGGCACTCGGAGGAGTAGAGACGCATTGGGTACAGCGACATCCTCGAAGCCGGATGGTCGTGGTCGTGGTGGCGGTGGTTTGGGCTGAGGTCGAGGGATTGAGGCTCGGAGGCAGCGGACGGGTGCTGGAGCTGGTGCTGGGGGCGGACGGCCGGCGGCTGGTTTGGTCCGCGAGGAGTGGATGCGACAAAGAAATCTTTGCGTTGCGGTCCGCGAGTGCGAGCCTGTAAGCGGGAGCGAGGACGAGAGTCGGATTCTTGACGAGCGACGGCGGCAGATGGATCCGTGCGGGTGGTTGCGGTCAGGGAAGAGGAGGAGGAGGAGGGGGAGGAGGAGGGGGAGGAGGAAGGGGAGGAGGAAGGGGATGAAGAAGTGGATGAGGAAGGGAGTGAGGGCGGCGAGGCGGAGCGAGGGACGGGCATCGTGAGCTTTTGAAGAGTGGGAACTGTTTTCGAGTGGGTGGTGGCAATTGTGCTTGGAGGGTGGGCGAGTTTCCGAGCCAGTGTCTATTGGGCGAAGCGTTGGATTTGGAGCGACGCTACTCCAGGCTGGCAGCTGGTCACCGTGAGTAGTCAGCAGCCTTCCGCCAGCGGCCCTTGGTCGTTGGATGCTCCTCTGGGCCGTCGGCAGCACTGCAACCCCCGGCAACCCAGGACGAACGACGGCCCCAAAAGGAAACAACTGTTAGCGGTGTCGCAGAGCAGGGGCGTGCAGGGGTCGGGTAGGAGCACAGGCTGTTGCAGCGGTGGGAGCGAAAAAGAAAAGACGAGAAACAAAGCACCAGCGGCCAGAGAGAGCTGCGTGCGTGCATATCTAGGACCGACACGGCGACAGCGACGATCCAGCCTGACCGAAAACGGAAGCAGAGACACTCACACCCGCCCGGAAGAGCGCGGCGACAGCTGCACACGGCAATGGGCGGGCGCGGTGTGCGCACACGGCAACGCTCCCAGAATCCGTTCCGCGAGACATCAGCCGCGTGGAGGTGCGGCCGGAGCCACATTCAGGGTCTGGGTGGGCTAGGAAGAGGGCGGCGGACACGAAGCGACGGCGGCGGCAGCAGCAATGGCAGCCACTGTTCCCCGTCCGTCGGAGCAACAACCGCATGCAGGAGCAATATGGAAGAGATCGCTCGCGCACGAAAGATGTGACTGGTCAGGTCTCTGTCATCCGCCATCACTCTGCCTCGTGGGGCCCGCTGTCGGCCAGCGTTGATTGGGTACTAGATACACCAGCAGCAACGACCGGGGCGAGCGATGAGAGACGAGAATCCGCGATGTCGGCGACTCGGCGGGCGGAGATCGTGGAGGCGGTAGCGCTTCCGGCGTCGGGACGGCCGCAGACAGGCAGGTGGCAGCTGGCGTGGACGCTGCTCTCCAATGACCTGCACGCGGGTCCTGGCGATGGCGACGGCTCTGGCGGCGGTGCCGGTGATGGCGGTATCGCTGGTACGCACTGTCACGCGTACTCTATGTACGCGATACCGGCTCCGGCAGCCGGTGGTGCTTGCGCTTTGTGGACGAGAGCGGATGATGCCAGTGCTCGCGGCCGGATCCAAGCGCCCAATGGAGAGAGCCGCCCGGAACTCTCCGCGTCCGGCGTCGGAAGGATAAATAAAAAGACAACAGCTAAAACACACAACCGGAGAACAAACACAGGGCGAGCGCCGTCCTGAGCCCAGACATCACCGCGCTCGTGACCCGTGCCCGAAACGTCGTCCTTCTCATCTCTCCCCTCCCACATTGATCTCCTCCCTCTCCTCCTCGCCCCCCCACGCCCTTCCGTATCAAACTACCCTTACCGGACACACATCTCCTCTCAGCCCGGCGGGAGATCAGCTTCGAGTCGCTCGGTCGAATCGGCGTCCGTCTGCCCACCGCCAACGGCGCGGCGGTTGCGGCGTGCAGTGGTGGTGTGCCGCTCCTTCCGTGCTGATGCTCGGTGAACGAACGATCGTCGGAGACGCTGCTCAGCTCAGCGGCGTTACTAAGCTGGCGACTGTGCTACAAACCGCTCACGCTCCATCTCCGCTCTGGAGCCATGCAGCTGCGGTGTTTATCGCCATTGCGATCCGGCCGACCGCGCAGTGCCAGCGCCGAGTTTTGATGCCGGTAACGCAATGTGCTTGCTCGTGCCTGTTCTCTTATGTCCCCTTGCTGCCCTGCCTGACCCCGCGAGCGCCAGCGGGACGCCGAGCATGGTGACTTCCCGGAGAGGGTACCGACCGGTACCGGGAGCCAGGCAGCGGCCAAGTAACATCTCACTCGGCTACACACGGTTATGTAACCTATCTACATACCTCTCCGCCGGCATATCCACATGCGTGGCGCTCGTCATCCCTCGATCTCAATCGACCAGAAAAAAAGCCCCTGCAGCAAGCCGGCCTGCCCACGTCGCCAGCCAGGGAGCTGCTCGTCGGACGTCTGATGTCCAAGGACGAGATCTGGTCTAGCCCGCTGCCGCAAGCGAAGAGCGCCCGCCGTCCCCGCTGCCAGTATGTGCGGTGATGTATGTACGGCTAACCGCTGGCCGTTTGGTTGGAGGAGAGAGATCTGGGACCCGCATCTAGATTCTATGTAGAGCGGCTGAGAAAATGAACGTAATTTCTTTTGGAGTGGGTATCGACGTCATCATCCCCGGCTCAAGATGTCCCGCGTGCACGCAAGAGGTTTGTCGGAATGAATGACGTGGGGGCCCGATCGGGCACGTGCACCCGGGAGATCATCTTATCAGCCGGTGTCTTGGCGTGTGTGCGGCTCTGCGTCGTGGAATAGTTAAGGGCCGAGGGCTTAGGGCTGCGCACGCAAGGATGGCGTGAGACGGGCATGTGCGAAACGTGGATGGCTTGGCCTTCAGCGCCACCGATTCGGCAAGGGATGGGTGACACCGCATTAACTAGAGAAAAGTGGACTGATGTATCTATGAATGCAGAGTGGCAGCGGGTGAGTGGTCGCTCACGGGCCTGGCCTACCAGGATGCACGAGAATAGTGAGCTGCCCACCAAACGGACACACTTTCGAACATCTTTCTTCCGCGGCTGGCGAGACTCTAGCTATATCCTCAGACGGATAGAAAACGGAGAGATCCCCAGAGAGATAAACGCGAAAGAAAGAAAAAAAGCAGGACGCCGAAAAGGATCAAGCGAGTGAAGAGCACATTGAAAGGAAAGAACGTCCGGCCCTTTCTTCCCTGGTCCCTCATCGCCCTCGACACGTCTTCTCACCTTCCGCCGCTTCCCGCCCCCGACGTTGCTCGTTTTTTGTCGTCCTTGTCGCGACATCGGACGAGCAGGCAGTGCAAACCCCTCAGCTTGTCAGTCATTCGGTCAGTCATTCGGTCAGTCATTCGGTCAATCATTCGGTCCGTCCGCCGGCCATTGCTCTCCGTCGCCATCAGCATCAGCATCCGAGGGAGTGCTTCGTATCGCTAGGATTCCTGATTCGCGCATCTCCGCATTTCCGCATTCCGCACGTCTGCCCGCCCGCCGCAGTCGCTCGTCGACCTGGTTGTCAGTCGTTGCCATTGAGCTACATACTGCTGTTCTCGATCGTTCGTTCGTTCATGTGTAATCTAGTCGGGCGAGGTTTATATGCTAATCCGTTCGTACGCAGAAAACAGAAAGCCCCTCCCCCCCCCCCAAAAAAAAAAAAGAAACGGGGCGAAAGAGGGAGCCCAAGGGAATCCCATCGATATTTGTATCCTTCGTACTTGAGCCTGGACCGCGAGTAAAAGCAGCGACCGAGCGAAGGATTCATTCTAGAGATATATAAGTGGACGCTTATACTTATAACTTCACCCCCACCGGCTCAGCTCCTGCACGGCATCCTCGTACTATTTCCAAGTCGTGAGGTTCTTCCTGTGGGGTTCACATCCGCGAACCACCTCTGTGCTGAATCTGTGGGTGGCGGCGAACTACTATCGGCGCCTCGTCTTGGTCCCCGGGCGTTGTCGCGAAAAAAACATCGAACCATCATCACGCCAGATCCACAAACATCCTTGTATCCTTTCTCGCTACGTCCACACGCAACCCTCAGCCCACTGCTCTGACCATTCACAACCAGAATACCATCCCGTCCAGCCCAACAGCTCCCCATTACCCCCGCCGCCCCCCTAGCCAATATCTACTCGCGCCAGGGCTCGATTCTGTCAGGCCACTCCGCGGTGTGCGCTTGCACTTCCTGGTGTTCCTGCCGTACTGTCTGGCTGACGATCTCCTCACCTTGAGATCCATCTCTTGCTTTCCCCTCAAAAGAACCCCTACTATCCTTTCAGGATGGAGCAGCAAGCACTCGATTACGATTCCTGCGCTCAGATTCTGGCCAAGCTGGACGCTGACGCACAACACCCACAAAACGACAACTTAACCTCGTCGGACTCTCCCGCTGGCGATCCTTCTGGTCTCTCGCCCTTCAACTCGGCATCGCCTCCCGGCCTTTCTTCGGGCTCAGTGACGTCTCATTCTCCCGAGTCCCTTCGATTCGAGTGGGACCCTAACGATCCCTCTGCGTTTTTCGACGACATCAGCGAGGCTGCCGGCATTCTTCCAGACGGTGGCAACTGGGATCAGTTGATGCTTCCAGAGCAAGTTGGCGTTCCCCCCATGAGCGGCTACATCAAATCCGAGAACGAGCAGCCCCCGGCCGGTTACTTTGGAGAATCCGGGGATCCTCAGGGAACGATCTCTCCCGGCAGGTCTTTGCTTGATCCAACCGTACAGACCGCCTTCGAAGGGGGCCCTTATCCGTTCCCCAAGGACAGTGACGCACTCTTCAACTTTGCGTACAACAACCAGCCTCCCTCCAGGCAAAACTCGGGCGACTTCTCTCCCATGATTTGGAGGACCCAGACCCAACAGCGAGATGACTTCCAGGCCCAGACCCCCGAATGGCAGCAACAGATCCAGCAGCCACAGCAGCAGCAGCAGCAGCAGCAGATGCGGCCACACCAACTTCCCCCAACCCCCCAACGGCAATCCCCGCTCCGCCAGAGCGTCTCGTCCCCTCACTCGGTTAGTAGTCCCGACTCTCGGGATGGGTCCGCCAGTGATGATGGTGCTCCTGCCCCCCCTCGGACGAAAAAGCGAAAGACAAGCTCCGAGGAGGGCAGCGAAGGGAACCAGCAGCCGGGATCCACCGCGAGTGGTGGTAGCCGCAAACAACCGAAGAAGACGGCTCACAACATGATCGAAAAACGGTACCGGACAAACCTGAACGACAAGATTGCCGCCCTCCGAGACTCCGTCCCATCCCTCAGGGTGATGGCCGGGACCGCCCGGCTTGGCGATGACGACGAAGAAGTAGACCTGGAAGGGCTGGCTCCTGCGCACAAGCTCAACAAAGCGACCGTCCTTGCCAAGGCCACCGAATATATCCGTCATCTAGAGAAGCGGAATAAGCGGCTGTTGGAGGAGAACGACCAGCTGAAGAACAGGTTGAACGCATTCGAGAAGCTAGCGACGATGGGCGGAATGGGTCTGCAGGCTCAGCCTGGGCAGCATCTGGGCCGAGGGGGGGCTGCTGGTGGGCCTGGTGGTGGTTTGGTGAGCAGGTTGATGGTGGGCGGTTTGGCGGGTTTGATGGTTGTTGGCGGGCTGCGGTCGCACGAGGGTGGCTCGCACCATCAGTTGGCAGCACTCCCCATCCCCGTGCAGTGGTTAGGCGTCGGCGCTCCTTCCGCCAACACACATCTCGCCTTGTTGATTGCCAAGCTCCTCCTCCTCTTCACTGCGATCCTTTACGTTGTCACCCCTGGGTACTTCGACGCCAAAGAGACCCCCTTGGATGCTAAAGCCGTCCGCAATCCGAATGTCTCAACCGCCCCTTCGCTCGCCTCGCCCCTTAAGAATCGTTGCCATGCATGGCTCACCGCTATCCAGACCGTCTGGGTTCCTCGTCATTCCGTCACACTCGAGCTGGCCGCACTTGGTCAGAAGGCAATCAAATTGAGTCTTCGGAAGATGATTGGATGGGAGAGGTATCGCACGATCACTGGCATGACCGAAGAGGACGAAGCCGCACGTATCAAGTCCTGGACCATTGCTCTCGATGCGCAGCTTACTGGTGGTGACCTTTCCGTCAATCACTCGCGTCTTTTGCTTACCCTCCTGGCTTCGTGGACCCTCCCCGCAACCCCAGCCCGTCTGATGGTGAACTCTCTGCACATTCGGGTTCTTTTCTTCGATCTCGGAAGCCACCTCCAGCTCCTCGCTGAAAAATTCTCCAACTTTTACTGGACGGAGGCGCGCAAAGCACACGAGAAAGCAGTCCTGGAGAACGATCCTTCCGCCGAGCAACTTCCCGAGAACCTGCTCCAACTCCTGCAACTCGATCCTTCGGATGTCTTCGACCCGGTGATTGTGGAGAATGCTTACAATCTTGCATACAACAAACTCGCCCAAACCACCGCCGACGAAGGCATGGACAGCGTTGTCAAAGACGCCGCCATCGCCTCGCCTTTGGATGCCCTTGCCGCCTGGCTCTCGAGTCTCCTTCTCCAGGGCGCCTTGTCTGCCAGCCTGAAGACCAACCCCTCGCCTTCCCTCGTCCGACGCATCCAGAACGATCTGGATACCGCTCTCCGCATCGCTCCTCTCTCCAGCGCCGTGCAGCTACGTGCCCTCACCGCCAAGGCTGTCCTCGTCAGTGAAGACGGCGAGAAGTACCTGTACGAGGCCATCAAGATTTTCGACGAGGATATGAAGTCTCGCGAACAAGTACTCAGCCAGAAGCCCGGCTTGCCTCGGGTCGCGGTCACTCCCATCAACACCGCATTTACCACCACCGCGGATATTCGTGTGTCGCTCCGTTGCGGAATGGCCTTGGCACTGATGAGGAATGGCTCTCATGACCAAGCCACTCGCCTGTTCAGTGATCTCGACTGGCAACGTCAAGCCGACAGGAATTGTCTCGGCTTCCTCGGCTTTGTTGCTGCTTGGAAGACTTTGACCACTTTCGTTCATTGGGATGAGGACTGGGCGACCGACGCCGGAGAGAGTGTCCGCCGCGCCGCCGCAATGTTGCGAATCTGGGTTAGCGACAAAAGGATTCGGAAGCTCGACGTTTCACGGGCCGATTGCGTGCGCGTCGTCGACTTTTGCAACAAGCTGCAGAAGAAGTTGGCTGGACTTGAGACGGATGGCGATGATGGCTATGTGAGCGGAGAATTGGGGTCGGTGACACCGACGCAATCGAATCCAAAAGGCCTGCCCGCATAAGGCCTCTCTCCCAGTTTTTTTCTTATTTTTTTTTTTTTTTTTTTTTTTGGGGGGGGGGGTTCCGTTTCTTATCTTCACTTGTCTCGTTTCGTCTTTTTCTTGGTGGGCGACTATTGTGATGTATGTACACTACCTTTCCAGGGGAGGCATTCTTCTAGAATACACCACTCTTTCGATGTTTGTCTTCTTGGATTTCATACCCCAGCTGGGGTTTTGATTTTTTTTTGCTGGAGGGGGGGGAGGTTTGTGAAGTCATGAAAGCGCAGACACAAGGAAAGTGTTACACATCGCGAGGGCTGTTTTTTTTGCAGGGCTTTTGTTTCTTGCCTTGTTATACGCGTGGGAAAAGGCGGGAATTGTTTTTTTTTTTTTGCGTATCGTGTCCGTGCACATTGGGTTCTGGGGTTTCATGTTTATTTTTATTTTGTTTTTATGCCAGCTCTGTTTGATTATCCTTCAAAGTGCCTACCGAATCATCATTAAATTCGCCCCAACTTTGTCTTGTCTTGTGACGGCCGTGGTGCAAAACGGACGGTTTCGAACATACATGGCTGAGCATTCCTGCTCCCGAGGCTTCCTCGCCTCGCAGCGACGGCCGGCATCGGTTCTCTATCGCGGGCCTGTATGTAACGCGAGCAACACGAATAGCTGCTGTTCCGCCTGGGCAATCACCGGCAGGCACCCGGATTCCTGCACCACACACACGGTGTCGCGTCGTAACCGCGAAAGGTGCAGGAAGGACAAACATTTCCCAGCAGTGATTTCTACAAAGAATAGTGATAGAGATCCAGAATTATTCGGGCCCGAGTTCGGGAGGCAGTCGTAGCACGGGGATATAACACCCCACCCAGCTCCGCGCTTTCCCCAACATCCCATCCCAATCCCACAATACAGCAAGCCTCCCTCCCTATCCCCCGGTCAATGGAGGGGACAAGACGAGCATCCTACCCCCCGAGCTCGCCCTTCGTCAGCCAAGCCAGCTCATCGCGGGCCATGCCACCGGGCTCGCTCACGCCCTTCCGGTTCGAGAGTGTTTCTCCCTGTCCCCATTCTTTTCCCCATCCCTTTTCTTCTTCTTCTCCGTCTCCCTGCTCCCCCGCCGTCTCCCGCCCAGCCACACCGCCGCCGCCGCCGCTCGCGTTCATGGAGCAGATGGCTGCGGCTGCAGCGGCGGCGGCCAGTCCTGCGAGGAACGAAACTGCAAGGCCGACGGCGGACCGGCCGGCCCCGCCGCAGACTCCCCCGCGCTGGGACGAGATCGACCTCGAGGCGGGGGCGGATGGGTGCAGGTTCGGCGGCGACGGTGGTGCGCACGGGGGAGGAGGACTGACGGCTGATCTCACCGGGGGCACGCCGTCGCCGGGGGCCTCGGCGGACGGAAAGAGGCCTCCGGTGGTGTGTTGCATTGCCAGCCCGGCCTCGGGGTCCGAGGCCGGCGACGGCGGGCGGGTGGCGGCGCCGTGTCCCGCGGTCGGGGAGCGCCGGGAGCGTACTGGGGCTGGTCCGCGGATCACGGTCAACCTTGTCGACGAGGGAGGCGGGTTCGCGGGCGAAGGAGGAATGGACTTGCTGTTGGAGGCGGCGGCGGCAGAGGCTCACGGATGGGGGTTCGGCGGCAGCGCTCCCGGCGATGGGGGGTCGTCTACCGCCGCTGCTGTAACCCACGGCTGGACGGCTGTCAACAGTCCCCCGCCCAGCCCGTCCGGCACAGTGCCCGCTGCCACCACGATTTCCGTGGTGATTCCGCAATTCTCGGAACAATCCCCAGTCGACGATGGTAACCTACCTTTCCCCCCCCCCCCCAAAAAAAAAAAAAACTCCGCTAACCGGGCCACCAGCAGTCTTCAACATCCCGGCCATCCTCGACACCGCTTCTTTCGGCGCGGTGCTTGCCTCGCAGCGCATCCTGATCGACCGCAATCTCGGCCGCCTCGCCATGCTCCCCTTGCACAGCGCGCAGGGTGCGGAGCTGACCGCAGGCCTGCGGCACCACCTCCTCGTGCACGCCGAGACGCTCGACCGCGCAGCCGCGCTCTCGAGGCACGCCTCGATCCCGGGCTCGCTGAGCGAGCGGTTCCGCCAGGACGCGGTGGCGCACGACTGGAGCAGCTTCTGCGAGCGCAGGTGGCGATTCGAGGATCTGGTCAGGGCCAGGAGCGAGGCCGAGTGGGTCCGGCATTCGTGGAGCGGCTTCGACCGCGGAGATCTGGTCGGGGCGGAGATCGAGGAGGGGGAAGAGGGGGAGGATGATGGGGAGGACGGCAACGACGAGGCGGCGGTGGGGCTGGCGGAGTGGGTCAAAGAGTCGGTGGAAGTGGAGGTGTTGGAATGGACGCCCGATGCCGTGGAAACCCTCGTGGTCGCCGCGGAGGGCTGGGCCGCAAGGTGGTTTTTCCGTAAGC
>Ga0307516_10007089_pt1 | contig 12959 bp, 21 predicted proteins | sample 19_EM_MG_FD_203310 | JGI IMG/M metagenome (GOLD analysis project Ga0307516, IMG submission 203310) | Populus trichocarpa ectomycorrhiza microbial communities from riparian zone in the Pacific Northwest, United States - 19_EM | ecosystem: Host-associated > Plants > Roots > Unclassified | place... | reverse complement strand
ACCTACTTCGTCCCTCATAAAATATGTGTAGCTGCTCCACGGACGGTTTGGAAGACATGAATAATTGGTGCAAGAGTGGAATTTGGTCGAGGCGATCTTGCCCCCGGAGTAGAACCTCCTCCAGTGCAACATTTGACGATCCTCGGCGGAAGTCCAACTGGATTGGCACGGATTTGCAGCGCTCGAGACTGGCTATTGTCCGGGAGACGCGTTGGCAGGGAAACCAAGTCCACAGGAATGGGGATGGGACCAGGACCGTGCACCAGTGGCAGCAGACCTAAACGCGTCCTCCCCGGTGATGAGATAGGACGTCCACAGCGAAGGTGAGGCGCCTGCACGCGGTGCGGGAAGATGCGGGAAGCTCTGGCGCCTCATCGTGAACTACGGCGGAAATATACTCACCCTTGGTTTATCCTGAAGTGTGAGCCGGGTCCACAGAAGCGCATAAGCAGGGGATGTAAAGCCACTCACGTGCAAATCGTGAGATCCTGGGGAATATGTGTATATAACGTTGCCTGGTGTCAGCAACGGACCGCCAAAAGCCATGATCAAAGTTCTCCTCCCAAATCGCTGTCGTCGACTCACTCCCCGGCCATTCCTCAACCTCCCCTCCTCCGCACGGTCGTTCTCTGCCCAAAATGTCGCGCCGCTCCTCGTGAACCCCTCGAACGTCACCAAGGACTCGATTTTCGTGGACGCAAGTTGGCACATGCCCAACTCCCCGCGCAAGGCCCGTGAAGAGTTTTTGAAAAAGAGGTTGCCCCAGGCACGGCTTTTGGATCTCGACGAGGTTGCAAAGCAGCATGATTTGGGCTTGAAGCATATGATTCCTGACCCGGAGGTGTTTGCCAAGTTCTGCGGTGAGCATCACCGACCGTGTTCTCCTTTTTGCCCGCGATTGACACATCTCGTTACACCCCAGCGCGTTCCGGGATCTCGAAAACTTCCCCTGTTGTCCTGTAATGCTAAACCAATCTGTGTGGCGCTGGCATCCGAGCTTATCTCCATTCCAGGTATGACACCAATGGAATACTTTCCTCGCCTCGAGCCCTCTTCATGTTCCGCGCGTTCGGTCACACAAACTCGAGTGTCCTCGATGGCGGCCTGCCAGCCTGGGAATCGACTTTGAACGTTGAAGAGTCTTCCAACGCGCCCCCAGCCCCTAAGGCAGTCAAGTATCCTCTCCCCTCTTTTGACGGGCGCGTCATCCGAGGTACTTTTCGCCAGGTCCAAACTTGATGTTCAGTGTGATAACCCGAACTCTAGGCTATGAAGAAATGGTGTCGAACAGTTCCGGGTTTGGCTCGACTTCCGAGTTGGTCCTTGACGCTCGCGCACGCGGGAGGTACCCACATCCACGCCCTCCTACTCCCTCCGCTGAATTCCTCTCCCCATTCAGATTCCTCGGTACCGATCCTGAGCCTCGCCCTGGCCTTTCATCTGGACACATCCCAAACTCATTTTCGCTTCCATTCAATCTCTTCCTCGCCCAAAACACAAATATCGTGTCCGGAGATGCCTACACGACATTCAAAACCCGTGACCAGATCCTCGAAGAACTCAAAAAGGCTGTGGGTGAGGAAGAGACCAAGGCGATATTGGAGGGCAAGAGGAAGGTGGTGGCGAGTTGTGGAAGTGGGATGACTGCAGGAGTGTTGTGGTTGGGGTTGAACTTACTCGGCGTGAAGGGTGTCGCCTTGTACGATGAGGTGCGTTCGTCTACTTTCCGGTCTACGCGACGGATGCGGATGGGTGAATTTATCGGATTGTCTCCAGAGCTGGACCGGGTACGCGATGAGACCCCAGAGCAAAATTGTGAAAGGAGAGTGATGTTCAACTCCGATGTACTCATCTCTGAACTGTACAAACTATACGTCGTACCACTTTTTCGTGTTTTGTTGTGGATGGGATAATGCTGAATCCTGATTTCACCGACCGCATCACCGTTGCGTGAGTGTATGGTGACGGCAGTTCGAAAATATCATGCCTCAACGGAGGGCGGAGGACCGTTGGAGTATTATATATGATCCGGGGGCCAGGGATGTCAGACATTGGGTGTGAAATATTTTGGGCTGGATGTCCACAGACATCCAACCGTCCACAGACCGTCCCGGAATTGCAGTTATCGGATATCCTGGGACATCAAAAATCGGGGACATCCTCCAGACCTCCAGAGTCGTTGGCCGTGTAGTTCAAACATCAGTCAACTCATGGGGAGATTGCGGATCCGTCGTCATGTTGGCACGACCCGGGCGCTAACGATGCGAGAGTGAATTCGCGTATCGCCTGCCATTAAGTTGATTCCACTCCTACAAAATTAGGAACAGCTGCCATCAGGAATCGGGGGGGGACCTGGAACTACGTAGATGTTGCAATCAAACCCTGAGCTGCAATAGTGTTCCTATTGGGAGTCAGCGCGGTCAGCGCATGAAAGCCCAGTTCGTTCATCAAAATCGGACGCACGCTGAATGGGTTGAATGAATCATCTGGTGCATCGATAACTTGAAGCTCTTCCACCAAGAGACAAAACTCCTCAACTAATTTGTCATCCAACCCCTCAACTTCGAGGCAGCGCAGCCGAAACCCAGCGTTTTTCCGATTTAGAAGACAGCCACGCAAGGATGATGAGGTTTCTGGACCACAAAAAAGCAAGACTGACTCAAGTTTTGGGCACAGGGGGACCGCATCCGTTCCAGTGGGAGACAAGGCGTCCCACAACGACTTGGACACGGAGGAGTTCGCAAATTTGATCGAATGTACTTCGGGATGTGATCTGAGAAACTCTCTCCACTCCTCTTCGCTCAATTTCAAATTGTCGAGCTTGAGAATGGCCGCAAATGGGGGAATCACTGGCGGGACACAGGTCGAAATGGCGTCACGGATAGCCTCCTCTTCATCAAAGCCAAAATCGAAATGCAACTTGAAGCCGCCGATGGTGGCGTACATCAAGTTTAACGACCCATCGTCATCAGTGATCCGGATCTCGAATTCTGGAGGGTTTGAGAAGAGGCGATTCGGAAGGCGGTGGTTGGGGAGGAGGAAGCGGAGAGACCGTGAAAGTTCGGAGGGTACAACATGGAACCGAATCTCGAGGGAGTCGATTGCGGGGATGTTCATGTGGGACAGGGTATAGCTAGCGTACTCCGGAGAGTTGTCCAGCTTAAGGGAGGCTAGGTTCGGAAGTTGTGCGATTCGGGTGGGGGCATACTGCGGTTGGCCATTCCTGACTGGGATCCTCGGCCGAACTTGTATCAACGATAAACTTTCCAACTGTGGGGAAGCGTCGAAAACTCCGAGTAGTTCATCAGCTGAGATATCCACGACCGCCTCACAACTCTTAAAGTCCATGCGTAGTTCCCTCAGCCCGGCGAAAAGGTTGGATGACCAGGGTAACGTGGCGTTAGTGAGATCGAGTGCCTGCAATGGCAGGTCCACCGGAAGCTGCAAAGCCAGTGGGGCGGGGACCGGAAGTTGGGATTGGTCGGGATCGTTGTCGAGCGGGCCAAAAAAGCCGATCCTCAGGCGGTGGAGACGAGGGAGAGGTCGTTCGAAGATCCAGGAGAAGCGAGCGATGTCAGAGAGGGCCCCGGACAGTTCCAACGTATGGAGCCGATGACCGTGAAGTGCTTGCTCATCCCTCCAGTAGTCCAAAGCTCCCCGGCGGCCGGCCCCATTCGTTCCGCCGGCTGTACTACGGATCAAAGCACGCGGTGATCACCTGGGGGTTCCCCTCTGATCTCATGAATGTAAACATCGCTACCTTGGCCCGCATGCAATTGACCTTCCACCACAATTCCTCCGCGGTGCACATCGTCGTGTGGATTTGGTGATACGTGCTGAGAATTGGCTGCCAAATGCGGGGGCGCTCCACGGCTTCCACGATATACGATAGAATGCGGACGATAGTCTCGGTGGGCAGCCGCAGAAGGGGGGAGCACAGTTGGTTCTTGATACGGAGAAGTTTCTTCAGGTGGATGAGTACGGCCGTGACTTCATTCTCAGCCACCTTCAACGTGGCGTTTTCGGTTTGGACGAGGGTGGATTTCATGGACTAACATAGAGGTCAGACAAACGACAAGTCGACTCGCTGGAAAACGTGCCGGACGGTGGCAGGTGAGAAAGTCGAGGATCCGTGAGGTTGGAGGTAACTCCAAGAAGGCAGCGCGGATGTGTCACACAGGGGTGACCGCACTGGCCCCTCTCCACCCCACGCTCAATTCGCCCTCTACGTTTGCCTGTTGAGGGCCGCCGAGGGGCGAAAACCCGTCAAGTAACTCTCATGTGCGGAACCATGAACCCGACCGGCGCCCCGCAGCTCACTGAAAGACTTCCCCCGGGGCTCCTCGAGAAGGTGTTCACGTATACGTCTGCCCCGGACATCTTCAGGGTGAAACAGGTCCGGAGCACCTCTGACCACGTCCAGAAATCCGCGCTAAATCTTCTGGGCATCGTCATTTTTGTCAGGTCACTCGCGGTCTCCACGACTTTATCCAGACTTCGCCTTACATCGAGCACCGAATCGATCTCTTTACGGTAGGGTTGGAGGACAACCCTGCATCAAACCTTACCCTCGCCGAAAAACGGAGAGCCCTCAACGAACACCGCACAAAATGGGAAACCTTCAATCCCATCCAAACGTGGGACCGAGAGGTTGCCAACTTCGATTGTGGCCATCAAGCCACAGGTCCCGGCGTCTGCGGTTTCGTTGCGGACACTGAAGATTTCATCGAATTCCTTACCCTGGGGTCCGTTTCAGGAGGGGTGCTGCCGAACGAGTGGAGGCTTCCAGGGTTCGACTTCTTCGATTTCGCGATCTGCCCTCAGGTGGATGTGGTGGCTGTCATTGAAAGGGGAGCACGGTAAATTTTATACCGTCCGAAAGTTAATCCTGGGCTGGCTGACGAGTTACAGCGGGTATGCGATACACCTCTGGAGTATGACAAGTGGTCGACCTCACCCTCCCGCTGAAAACCCGATCATCAGCTATCCATGTAGATGCAACCCCGAAATCGGGGGCGGGGTTGGCTCTGTATCGATCACGAATTACAGGCTCGCCATCCTGGCAGAGAACCTGCGCCCTGCGAGAGGGACGGCCGTGGTTGTCTGGGATTGGAGGACAGGAATGATTTTGCTTGTAAGTGAGCCCCTTGCTTCGGTGACATTCTCCGGTCCAACTAAAATATTGGGATAGGACCGCACGGATCAGCGCGGCTAGGTCTTGGAATTTGTTAACGAGCATTCGCTCGCGGTGCTCTTGGCTTCTGCGCAAGGGGATCCTCTACAGTTGCAGGTTTTCGACACAGAACGGGGGACGGTCAAGAAACCCATACAGACCTCGTTCTCCCTCCCTGCTCCCCTAGGAGCTCGGGTCATATTTCCCTCGTTGAGTTCGTGCGGCAACAGCCCCTCGCTGGATGAACTCATCGCTACACCTTTTTACCAGGACCGTTCTCAACGCACCCTTGCCGTATATTTTGTCCAGCATGGCGCATGCTATGTAATCAACACGGAGCTGTTGTTCGGGCTTGCACGGGAATGGGACGGACGGAATGTTGGGTGGGACGATCGGGGTGCCCATACCATTGGGGTTCACTTCGGAGCACAAGGTGTCTTCTCGCAAGCCTGGGTCTCTGGGTGCCGACTCTTCTGCACTATATCCAAGGGTGTGGATGGCGAGGGTCGTGAGCCATTTTACTTGCAGATCTATGGCTTGAGTCATCCAGGTCGCGCCAAGCACTTGCGTACAGTGGGTAGGGCAAACGAAGGTGGAGGGAGGAGACAGGTCTCACCGAGTGTAGATGGATACAAGCTCCCCTGGAATTCAGTTGAATTCTGCCAGGCGCTCTCAACCACTGAGCGGGACAACATCACATTCTGGATTGTGAGCCCCCATCTTCCTTCCACCAGTTCATAGCTAAAGGAAGGTTTCATCTTGTTTTTCTGCCTAGGATAAGCACCCCAACCGATTGACCGAACCTATGAAAGTGGCCTTGTACGTATGGAGTCTTTGAATGTGGTACACCGAGCCCAAATTGGCTGGAGTTATCGGGGACGACCAAGGACAGGTCTTATCTCTATAACGAGGACATGGAGTGTACGGCAAGGCATAACTAAACACGTTGGTGTGCTGATTCACACGCGGGGATGTGGGATATGTCGGCTGAGTTTAAGACCCGAAACCCTCCCAGAGCACTCTCGCATTTTAGGTAAGTCTTCATTCCCTGCATACATTGACCTCGCTGTTGGTTACGTCGACTTTTCCCAGCAGCCCTGGATCCTCAGCACATTTTTGGGCCAGCCCAGCCCCACTGATATGTCTATCCACCCGTCGCGAGTGTTGGCGTTTATCTCAACCCTGCTAGTTGCGGCCACATGAGTTTCGGCGGAGATGAATATCAATATCTCCATCACGCGAGTTTCTGAAACAACGTGATCGATGTCATCTTAACGACGAAGCTTTTAGGATAGATTGAGTTCCTGTGCCTAGCTGGCGCTTCTCCGGGATCATCATCTGCTCACGCTATCGAGACTTGCGCTCGTCAGGGTTTGCTTTCAGACCGCAGCGGTTCTATCCCCATTGCTCAGAACAATCTCCTTTTACAGGTGTGGTGTTAGAGCCGCCAGCGCTGGAGATATTGTAGAAAACGGCTACGAAAATCAGTCTGTTGGGATTCGCGCCCCAGCGATCTACTAACGCCCATTCACGTCAGATTGTACAACTGCGAAGGGTCGAAACCGCGAAGGGTCGAAATTGCAAAGGGTCTATATTGCAAAGGGTCTCAATTACAAACGGTCTTGGCCAGAAATGGGTCGAAGCAGAAAAACATAAAGTGGGAACGTCGTAGGATATTCACCTCAACCAATCCCCCCCTTCCTCACCCCCACCACCCACCTCAGCTTACCATCCCACCTTTGCTACGGAGGCATAGATGAGGCCTGCTGCTTTAACGACACTCGTGTTGTGCACCGTCCTGCACGCCACCGCCAAAATCGTGGACCCTGTCCAAGCTGCTGCCATTATAGCCCAGCTGGAGGATGCCCAAATCTATACCGCTCACTTCGATCTGCTCGATGGACGCGATGTACGTTCTCGGCAACCATTGGTCATGCATGGAACGACACTGACCCATGATCCTCCTCAGTTCGTCTCTGACCTCGATACTGGAGTCGGTAAGGGAGCCGGCAGAAAAATCGTTGCCGCCAACCTTGCAGACATCCCTTTCCTCGTTGGTCAGCGCACGTCTCTGGCGGCGGATAAAACCGCGTACGTCGCGCTGTCCTTATCCAGCTCCTACCAATCTAAACAGTTTTCGGCGCGCTCAGGCCATTCGGATTATCCACCCCTCACTACCACCCGCAAACTACTGAATTCCTCTACGTGGTATCTGGATTAAACCTTGAAGTCGGTTCCGTCCGAGAAAACAGGGCGCGGTTCGCTACCGACGAGACTGCGCAGATTGCCAAGTTGGTGAGCACCACCCCTCACTATCGAGTCTAATCTCCCATTCCTTACATGCGTGCCATCCCGATATAGATCCCAGTCGCCCTTGGCATCTGTAGTTGCCTCGAGAAGTGCACAATCCGGCGTGGTGATGATGAGGGCGATAGCGGGGCACCCCCGTACAACCAAGGCGGCAATTATGGTAATAACGATCACCAGCCTTCTCTCGATTCGGGATCCGAAAACTACTGGAGCTACGTCAAGCGGGATGAGGGGGATCACGGTAACGATCAGGTGGAGGAGATGAGCAGCCCGTACGCGCCTGACAACAGTGACCCGGAGCAGGGGACGGACGACCATGGAGGACATGGTGGAAGTAATCAGGGGCAGGGAGGACCTGGCGGAAGTGATCAGGGACAGGGGACAACCGACCCGTACCAGAACAACCAAGGTGGCGATGATCAGACGAACGACCGGCGAGAGTCTGGCGACAATGATCAAGAGCAGGGGACAGGTGACTCGAACCAGAATAACCAGGTGGACGGAGGGGAGTCTGACAACGATCAAGGTGTGAGCGGTAGATCCGTTAGTACGCCTCCCAGCTCCACCACGAAGTACGGCTCCTCCAACTACGCCTGGGAGAGGCCCAATGTCCCCGAGGATCGCGCTACTCTCACCCCCGCCATCCCCACTAACGCTCAAACTCTCGAGGAGCTCGTCTTCTTCCTCAAGCTCATACTCTGCGTGTTGCTTTCCGGATACGCTTTCATCTTTGCCTACTTCATTGTTCCTGTTTGGAAGAACCACTGGCTCCAGACTCGTGCTGTTGTCCCCCCTTCTGTTCCCATTCAGTATTTCAAGGTGTAATCGCCGTATCCTGGAGATCTATTTATTTTCACACCTTACTAACTATTTCGCATGCCATGTGGATTTACTCTTAGTTATCCCATATATCTCGGAGCACCCTATTCCGTTACATTTAAACCACCTCACTGTTGGCCGAGACCTTTGCTTGTCCCGCTTCTACTCCGCGAATCGGTCTGCAGACCTTGTGTCTTACAATGGCAAGTTGGCGCTTCACTAAGTCTTCGCCTGGTGTTTGAACTTCACCCAGCTTTCACATTCAACACCCGAACTAACTCTTCATTCCGGATCCTCACTCACCGAGGTTCTTATACGAGAAATCTACAAAGAAAATGGGACAGGTAGACTGGAAGGTGTTTCCGCTGTCCGGTTCGCCGGTTATCGCCTTCTGGTCGCCTCCGACAAAGCCACTCGAAGGTGAACTCGAAACCTTTGAAGCAACCGGTGAGCGCGCAGCGCAAATTTGACCGCCCTTGTATAGTAACGAAGTGAGAGTAAAGAATCAGCGTGTTAGTCTAGGCCAACAAGTTCTGGTGCCAGTCCGAATGTCACCCAACTCCCCGTCTCCTGCTCCAGTTCTTCCTGGAAGGACGGAATCTCTACATCGTGAATGGCTTGGAGCATTGTATCCGACAGCCAGGGGATTATCCGAACCTGGGTCTTCAAGCCAGGGTGGTGATCACGAAACCTCCGGCCGATCTTCCGGAGGGAAACACCCAGCCCTCGGCACTCCGGTATAATTTTCTTTTTGATTTCGGAAGAGTGGGCATCAAACAGCAAGGGGGACGAACTAGGGGAAAGTTCGGACACGTCGGAAACCCTCAGGCGCGGAAGGTACAGATGTACGAGCGAGATAGAGTTGCTGGGAATTGAGCCGATGAGCTCTCTGATGCCTATGCTGAAGGCGAAGGCAACCACCTCGAGCGCATGACACGCCTCAAGTAACGCCCAGAGGGGGTTGCTATTCCCTGCATGGGTGGTCAGAACTAGAGCGCGTGTCACCTACAGAGGGCTATACTCACAATCGTGGCGCCACAAACGCGTACCCCCCAGGTCGAGAGCTCGGAGGTGAGCTCGACAATATTCGAAAAACGCCGGCGAATGAGGGACGTAGTGTAGAACGCGAAGTTCTTGGAATTTGTAATGTTTGGATTGGGAGAACCGACACGTGATGGTGCAGTTGAGCGCGAGGGAGAGGAGGGGACGTGATATGTCGGGTGCCATGCAAAGGACTATCCAATAGAATAAGGTCGATAAGGTTCGGCAAAAGGTCGAGAAGAGTGGAGATGGCCTCCCAGTTGGTGTGCCCCGGGTACCACTTGAGCCGCTGAAGATTACCGGCAAACGAAGTGAAAATTGGAATGAGGACGTCGAGGGGTGCGAGGTCGACTCGCAGACCGATCTCGTTCACCGCCAACTCCCGCAGATTCCGAAATAAAGTAAAACGAGGGACTACAGTTTTGCGCTCGTTGACCGTAAAACACGGCCAGTAAAAATCCCCCTTATTGAGGAAGATGGTACGGACGTGTCTGGAAACTCCTCCAGGGCCGGGTCTGGTTTTGGAACACCAGTTCTTCACGGACTTCTCGTGAGGGAGGGTAATGGTGGAGAAGAGGTAGTGCTGGGAGCGATCCACCCCGGCGGTGGATATCAGTGAAGCGTTGCGGAGGTACTCTGTACGTTGCGTATCCGACGCTACTGAGGCCAGTTCGTCAATGATGAGGTCGACGACGTCCCGAGGAATATGCATTGTGCCAGGTGCTGGGTCGTTGGGGTTCGTGGTAGGGAGAGTAGGTACAGGCGTTCTCGTATAAGGCGTCTGCCCCACAAAGGGGGATCGACCTAGGCCGAGGGGGGCGGCTTTGGTCGTCGGTCCCGTTGGTCCCGCCCCCTGTGACTTCAGTAACTCCTCCCTCATAGCCAGGAACCTCACTCTGGCAAGACCGAACCCACGATTTCGACCCCCCGAGACCAGGCCCCCCCGCCGCATCGAAAGAAAATTTCGCAACCGCGAACCTGCGCCGTCCCCGGGGAGACGGAAGCCCCCAAGACAGCCGTCTAGCCAGAGCTTCTCTCGGCTCTAATAGAAACCCCATTATTCCGTTCTATTCACGTTCTCGTTAAACATTTCCGAGGCAAACGGCTCAACATGATCTCTACATCAACACAGCGGCCAGCATACCAGCCAAACTTAGCCCCAAGAGCCCATCGATGCCCGTCGAAACGGCTCCGCCTCCACTAGAAGGCGATCCGGTGCTCGTGGGGGTTCCGCCTGACGAACCGGATTTGGTGGGTGAGGGCGATCCAGTTCGGGTGGATGAAGGGGAACCGGAACCGGTGCTTGACGGCGGTTGGCCTTGAGGGTTCGCGCACCTGATGTCAGACGGGATACGATAATCCTGATCGAGCGCCACATCCATGCACTACCGCACCCAAGTCAGCACATCCCGCACTCAAACCGAAAAGCAGTTCGAGTGACTCACCTGGTACAATTTCCCATCCCCACCGTCAAATACCATCTGGAGGGTAACGTTGGTACCGTTCTGAATACCCGGGATTCCCGCTCCGTTGGGCATGACGCGAATGCACCCAGACGTGCCCGTTCCTTTGAAATAACCGACGACGAGCTGGTCTGCACCAGAAGCGGTGTGGAAGTCGTTGAAAGACTCGGGGGAAGCCGCGGTGGAGAGCATTACCCCGACTAGGGAAAATTACGAACGACATCGGTTAGGATTGCCGTAAACCCTTGGAAAGAGGTGGGGACGATAACGCACTAGTCCATTCGGTGTGTGTACCTTCCCAGACTATCAACCCGTTCGAGAGAGGGAATCTAGTCCTGTTCGCGGGTTGAGTGTAACCACCTGAACGTCCAGACGTGTCAGGCACGTTCAAACCAACAATATCCACCTGGAAATCACTTACCGCAAAATTGGGGTTCATCATCCTCACTAAACGGTCCACGCGTTCCAGGGAAATTTACCAGGAAATGCGCGTTCACAACAGATACGGCTGCGAACGCGGTCACCAAACCGGACCAAGTCAGCTTCATGTTTTCTTGGGTTTGAAGGTGGGGATTCGTAGAGGTTCTTGATGGTCGTCGGGGATTGGGATCTGGGAGATGAAACCAGAAGGTATATAAGAGGTCCGTATGCGACGGCTAAAAATAACAATCAAACCTCGGAATCGTGTGGGAGAGCGCGAAAAGTTTTTTCTCCACGGTTTGCACGTGTTTGCCAGAGGGTGGGAGTGGGAGTCGACACGTCTCACTCTGCAGGCGAGATGAAGCAAGGGGCAACCCCAGGTCACAGCACTCGAATGAGCTCATAAAACTTTGTTTGCGGGTGTTTGTCACCCTCTGGGTCTGAGAAACGAACCGGGAAGCTTGTGGCTGAGAACCTCCATGCACGAATGCGTCGCGAAGCTGAGGGCCCAGATTGCCACCGAAGTTCAGACGTTCGACATACAAGGGACTATAGGGAGCGTTGGCAGAGTTCCACATCACAATATCGGTTTGTTCAATTACAACGGTTCAACGAGTGGAACCCGGGTAGTTAACCTAATGATGGGCAGCCGGGGCCCACCTTCCAAACACGGTCTCTCCAATAGCCAGTCCTGCAATAATAGAGACGAAGTATGCAGCGTTGAACGTCCTACATCAAGGAACCACATCAGCAGCTGCGTGGTGAAAGAATGCGACGGAAGAACCGACATCACGGCCAACATAAGGGCATACGTAAGGGTAGCCTGAAGCATGTAGACGATGCCCCGGGGGAGGTCATGGGCTAGAATGAACGGGGGGACGGTTCGCTTTCGTGGGGGGAGGTTTAATTTGGATCCGCCGGACAACGAAGGGGTTTCCAACTTGTTGCAGCAGGCATTATCGTCCCGGACTACGCTTTCTGCGGATTTGTAAAGTGCGCTATAGAAGTACCTCAGTTATTCGTTATCGTCGCTGTGACGAGGGTGTTACCTCGATGCCCAGTACCCCTCCAACCGACCACGAACGCCGTTCACGAATCGCTCCAATATAGCGAGAAAAACAAGGGCGAACGATGCACCTGCAATCGCACCGGGGGAAGATGGCACCCAGGGTTTGAAAAAGAGGTGGTCGCCCCCGCCTTTATGGAAGTACGGTATCATCTGGGCCAAGTGTCCGGTGTTGGTGACACCGCTGGACGAGGCGGTCTCAGAGCCGCCATCGAGGCCGAGCGAGCTCATGTTTAGCGACCCCCGAGACAATCAACTGGCGCTTCTGGTGAGGTGATAACTGGATGAAGAGCAGGATCGGTTCCAACAAGGACAGACAAAGTTGGGGAGGAAGAGACGGGTGGGATGCTTCAGATGGTTACCATAACGGGAATGCTCGATCGTCACACCAAATAGGTACAAACAGGACTGGACTCGGGAACTCAATCCGCGGTCGATTCCGCCTTGGGTCTGGTCCTCCCCAACAGAGGCCAGGAATAGAAGAGGCCACATGACGGGGTGTCATGTGGTCTCTTCTATTCCTGGCCTCGAGAGCAACAGGGGGACCGACGGAGTGAGGTTACGTGGTCCCAGTGAATCGTTCGTGTCAGTTCGCCCCTCTTGCTGGCTAGTTCGTTGCCCATCGTGCCGTGAAATACAGCTTCGGAGAACAACGCTCGCACTGTAA
>Ga0307516_10007088_pt1 | contig 12960 bp, 10 predicted proteins | sample 19_EM_MG_FD_203310 | JGI IMG/M metagenome (GOLD analysis project Ga0307516, IMG submission 203310) | Populus trichocarpa ectomycorrhiza microbial communities from riparian zone in the Pacific Northwest, United States - 19_EM | ecosystem: Host-associated > Plants > Roots > Unclassified | place... | reverse complement strand
GGTATTTTACCAAGCGCCGCTGTATCCGTATTTCCTCGCCGTGATCTACGCGCTCGGGGGCCACGATCTGTTGCTCGCGCGAGTGATCCAGGCCGGCGTGGGCGGGCTTGCCTGCGTGCTGCTAGCCGGGGCGGGTCGCGCGTTTTTCTCGCGCAAGCTCGGCCTACTAGCGGGGCTTTTGCTGGCCGCCTACGGCCCGGCTTTGTTCTTTACCGGCATCTTACAAAAGACCACGCTCGATCTCTTCTTCACGGCGGCGCTGCTGTATGGGCTTGGCCAGGTCGAGCAAGACTCGCGGCGCGGCTGGCTCACGTTCACTGGCCTGGTCTTGGGCTGCTTGGCCTTGACCCGCGAGAATGCGCTGCTGCTACTGCCGGTGCTCGCCGTGTGGTTCGGCTATCGCCGAGGCTGGGGCACGTTAGCGCCGTTCTTGCTGGGGGCTACTTTGGTATTGGGACCGGTGGCGCTGCGCAACTACGCGGTCGGCGGCGAGCCGTTCGTCACTAGCTCGCAGTTCGGCGTCAACCTCTATCTGGGCAACAACGCCGAAGCAGACGGCACGTACACTCCACTGCGCTTCGGTCGCGGCAGCTTCGCCATGGAACGCCAAGACGCGATCGAGATTGCGGAGCACGAGGTCGGACATGCGCTTTCGCCGGCCGAGGTATCGCACTACTGGTCCAGCAAGGCCCTGGGCTGGATCAGCGCGCACCCTTGGGCATTTTCCAAGCTCTTGGCACGCAAGTGGCTTCTGGTCTGGAACGACCACGAGATTCCGGACTCCGACGAACCGAGCGTCTACCTGAGCGAGTCGTCGTTACTCAGAGCGACCTGGCTGCTGTTTTCGTTCGGCACGTTGTGCCCGCTAGCGCTAGTAGGCGTCGTAGCTACCTTCGACGACAGGCGCCGGCTGGGGGCCGTCTACCTGCTGATGCTCGGCAGCGCGGCGAGCGCGGCGCTGTTCGTGGTCTTCGCACGTTACCGTGCGCCGCTGATCCCACCGCTCGCCTTGTTCGCGGCCGCCGGCATCGCTCAGCTGGGCGCGGTGCTCGAGCAGCGCAAGCCCCGCGTGGCGCTGAGCCACGGCGCGCTGGTCGCGGCCGCCGTGGTCATCACGCGCATCCCATTTTTCGGCGTCGAGAGCTCGCGCGCCATGGCCTTCTACAACGTGGGGGTTACGCTCGAAAGCCAGGGTGAGCTGACGCGCGCCGCCGAGAACTACCGTGCGGCGCTGTCCGCCGACGCCCACTTCGAGCAAGCCCACGTCAATCTCGGATCCTTGCTGGCGCGCCAAGGCTCCTTCGCCGAAGCCGTCGAACAAGAGCAGGCCGCGCTGCTCGAAAACCCGAACGACGCCGTAGCGCACACCATCTGGGCCAACGCGCTGCTCGAATCGGGTAAGCTCGACGAAGCCGACCAGCACTACCGCGCGGCCCTCGCGCTCGATCCCGATCTTCAAGCAGCGCGCGACGGCGCCGCCGCGCTGCAAGACCTGAGGCAACGTCGCCCGTCACCCTAACAAGATGCCGAAAGAGCGGGGCCCAGCGTGTCACGGATCTCGAAGCACGCTGAGGGGACCGGAGCCGAAGAACGCTATCAGCAATGCCGCACCCAACATCGAGAGATTCTTGGCGAACATGGCTTGTTGCACGTGCACCATCGCCGGGTCGCTGAGCCGCCAGAAGGCGTGCATGCCGAGCGTGACGGGTACGAGAAACGCGATCAACGCCCACGCGCCCCACTTGGCGTGGTACCCGGTCGCCACCGACAGCCCGCCGATGATCGCCAGCATGCCCGAGAGCGGCACGGCTAGCGACGCGAGTGGCACGCCCAGCTCGGCCGCGTGCGCGATACCTTCATGGCTAAAATGCCGCGGCGCCGCCAGCAAGAAGATCAGCGCAAACAAGACACGACCGATCAGCGGTACGACCATCATGACTGCACCTCCGCGCGCACGCCCGCGTCCATTTGCAGCAAGATCTTGCCGACGTTCTTGCGCTGCTGCAGTCGGCGATAGCCCTCGACCGCAGACTCCAACGAGAACGTGGAGTCGACGACGGGCTCGATCACCCCGCGCGCGTGCAGCTGAAACAGCTCCGAAAGCAGCGGTAGCAGCGGCTCTCCCCAAATGTCTTTGAGTGTGACGCCGGCGACGATGCGGTTGTCCGTCATGAGCTTGAGCGGGCTGAAGCGCGGCATACGCAAGAACTGCCCGGCAATGCGCCATAGGTTCTTGCTCTCGCCGCTCACGGCGTTGTTGAAACCGTAAGCCACGAGCCGACCACGTGACCGGAGCAGCTGGTAGCCGCGAGCCCAATCGGCACCGCCCAAGGCGTCGAACACGACGTCTACGCCGTCGCCCTTCGTGATCCGGCGCACCTCCTGAACGTAGCTCTCGCTGGTGTAGTCGATCGCATGCTCACAGCCATATTTCCGGAGCACGTCATGCTTGACCTTGGACGCCGTTCCGATCACGCGCACGTCACCGATGGCTCGGCACAACTGGAGCAGCGCCAGCCCGACCCCGCCGGCCGCGCCGTGCACCAGCACGGTTTCGCCCGGACTCACGTGCGCGACACGACTCAACATGTACTGCGCGGTCAGGTAGTTGACCGGCAATGCCGCGGCGATGAGCGGAGACATCCCTTCAGGCAGGCGCAGCACGTTGCTGGAGGGAACGCAGACCACGTCGGAGTGGCCCCCGAAATCGAGCAGCCCGACCACGGAGTCGCCCACGCGAAATCCGCTGGCCTCTGCGCCGAGTTTGTCGACCATGCCGGCGGCTTCGTAGCCGAGGACGCACGGCGGCCGCGGGGCGAGCGCGTACAGGCCCTTGTGTGCCGCAAGGTCCGAAAAATTGAGCCCGCTAGCTTGCACGCGGAGCCGCACTTCATGCGGCTTCGGCTCGGGATCTGCCGTTTCACGGATTTCGAGCCCCTTCGTTCCACGGTGATTGGTCATCCACAATGCTTTCATGTCGCTGCTCCATTTTCACGGCGGGCCACGCCGCGGTTTCCCAAGGCTTATGTTGATAGCCTTCATGGCTAGTAATAGTAGCCTTCATGAACGTGTCAAGGGGCGGCTCGCCGCTTGGCGCGGCAGCCGCGGCTTGGGCGCGTGACGACCCAAACTCCAGGCGCAGTGGCGCTCGGCCCCGCTAGATCTCAGCTCGCAATTGGCGACCGGCTGCGGGTCTCGTCAACGCGTGAAGCTGCGCAGCAACGTCGATACGCCCAGCGCAAAGGCGTCGTCCAGACCGTCACCCAGGCGAAAGGCGCCGGCGTTCTCCATCGAGACGAAGCCGTGCACGAAGGCGGTGAGCACTCGCGCCGACGGCAATGCGCGCTCTTCGCCGACGAGCTTCACGACGCGTTCGAGCAACGGAATCGAAGCGTCTGCGCGCGCGCGATCAGCCAGCGTGTCGCGCTCTGCTGTGCGACTGAAGAGCATTTCGTAGAGACGGGGATGATTCTTGGCAAAGCGCCGGTAGGCGCGGCTCATTTCGACGATGTCGCGCGCCGGGTTGCCTGCCTTTGCCGCGCGCTCGAGCGTATGGCGAAGGGAAACGAACGACTCGTACTCGACGGCGTGAAGCAGCGCGGCGCGATCGGCGAAGCGCTTGTACAGCGACGGCGCCCGAATACCCACGGCGTCCGCCACCGCTTGCATGGACAAGCTTTCGGCCCCCGAGCGCTCGATCAAATCACGAGCGGCTTGCACGATGTGGTGGTCCGAGGTTTTGGCTTGGGCAGGCATTTTCAGGTTCGCCGCAACTTGCGCCCGACGCGACCGAGGTGGGTCTGCTCGAAACCCGCGGCGTACTTGAGGCCGTAGCCCAGTGCACGATCGAAGCCAACATGTGCGGCCCAGATCAGCGCAAACGGCAGCGTGGCGGGCAGTCTCGACATGGCCACGACGCCGAGCAGCAGCGGTCCCAACATGGCGTGCGCCGTGTTGTAGACGAGGGCCCCCAGGCGTGGGCCTGCCAGGTAACCGAGCAGGCTCAGGTCAGGAACCAAGAACAGCGCCGCGAAGAGCATGCCCGAATAACCAAAGTGTACGAACAGCGCCACCGCCGTCACGAACAGCGCCAGCCCCTCGACTTGAAGCGTCGTGCGGACGCCACCCGTGGCGCCCGGAGCACTGGACGAGAGTCGCTGGCCAAGAGCGGGCAAAGTGCCCAAGTATTGGTTGGTCATGGGTTCCTCCAAAGACTTAACTGAATAGGCCTGAAGGCTATTCATAATAGCCTTCGGCGTCCTGTCAAGCGCGAGGCGCGAGTCGTGCTGGACCAAACAAGTGTCCCGCGTTTCGGATTGCCAGAGCGGCGCCCCGGAAAACGCGCCCTTGACGGATGACCTGCGAGGGGCAATTCTTACGGCCGCATGTCGCGTTTCCCCAGCTCCGTCGTCCTGTCGCCTTTGGCGGCGGCGTTCGCGCGGGCTGTGGAAGTGTCGATTATTACCTCTGCATCCGGGCTGATTATTCGCTCGGGTGCGGCGGCAAGCTGACGGAATTTCCGGCAGTTTTGGTCCCCCGCACCTTTTGGTCCGGGGGATTTTTTGCTTTGTGCCTCTTTTCCGGCTCGTGATTTTTGGGGCCGCCGCCCCAAAAAATCGTAACTACCAACACCAGAAGTCATCTTTGCCATGTCCAACGCCAGCTCTTCCGAAAGTGACAGTAGGCCCGTCGTAGAAGTCTACGACACCACGCTCCGCGACGGCTCGCAGCGCGAGGGCATTTCCTACACGCTCGAAGACAAACTGCGCATCGCCGACCGGCTGGATCATTTCGGCGTCGCGTACATCGAAGGCGGCTGGCCAGGGTCGAATCCGAAAGACCTGGAGTTCTTCGAGCGCGGGCGCGAGCGCGCTTGGAAAAACGCCAAGCTGTCGGCGTTCGGCATGACACGGCGCGCCGGCATCCGCGCCGAAGACGACAAGAACCTGCAAGCCTTGATCATGGCCGGCACGCCGGTGTGCACGGTGGTCGGCAAGACCTCGCCCCTGCACGTGACCGAGGTCGTGAGGACGACGCTCGACGAAAACCTGAAGATGATCGAGGAATCGGTGGCCTTCTTGCACGGGCAAGGCCGCGAGGTGATCTACGACGCCGAGCACTTCTTCGACGGCTACAAGCTCGACGCGGCGTACGCGCTCGAGACCTTGCGCGCCGCCAAGCGCGGCGGCGCTCGGGTGCTGGTTTTGTGCGAAACCAACGGCGGCGGGCTGCCGTGGGACGTGCAAGAAGTGGTCAAGCGCGTGGCCGCCGAGGTGCAGCATCCGCTCGGCATCCATGCCCACGACGACAGCGGCTGCGGCGTCGCCAACAGTTTGGCGGCCGTCTTGGGCGGTGCCCGGCACGTGCAGGGCACCATCAACGGTTTCGGTGAGCGCTGCGGCAACGCCAACCTGTCCATCATCGTACCAAACCTCGAGCTCAAGCTCGGCTTCCGCGCGCTCGCGCCCGGCAAGCTCGAAGAAGTGACCGAGCTGTCGCGTTTCGTGGCCGACGTGGCCAACGTCACGCACGACGCGCACATGGCCTACGTCGGGCGCAGCGCCTTCGCCCACAAAGGCGGCATCCACGTCGCCGCCATGCGCCGTCACGTCGATTCGTATCAGCACATCGCGCCCGAGAAGGTCGGCAACGTGATGCGGGTCGTCGTCAGCGAGCTGTCGGGGCGCGGCTCGGTGCTGTCGAAAGCCGAGGAGCTGGGCGTCAAAATCCGTGAAGGCGCCGACCTCGAGACGCTGAACGAAATCAAAGCGGCCGAAGCTCGCGGCCTCTCGTACGAGAGCGCCGAGGCCTCCATCGCGTTGCTTTTGTTGCGCAGAGCCGAGGGCTACCAGCCGCTGTTCGAGTTGCTCGACTATGAAGCCCAGGTGGGCAAGCGCCAGGGCACGGAGATGTACGCCGAAGGTATCGTCAAAGTGCGGGTGGGCACGCAGGTCTTGCACACCGTAGCCGACGGAAATGGCCCGGTCAGCGCCCTAGACGCCGCGCTCCGCAAAGCTCTTGCACCCATGTACCCGGCCGTGGAACACATGCGGCTCGCGGATTACAAAGTGCGCATCTTAGACGGAACCGAAGGAACTTCAGCCATCACGCGCGTGCTGATCGACAGCCGCGACGAGCATGGCTCGTCGTGGAGCACCGTCGGCGCCTCGCCCAACATCATCGAAGCCTCCATGCACGCGCTGGTCGATTCGATCGAGTACGGTCTGATCAACCAGGGCACCCTTCAAGCAGCCAAGTAAGAAAAGCAGGAGCCTTAGCCCATGAAAGCCAAAATCGTCGTTTTGCCCGGTGACGGAGTCGGCCCCGAAGTGGTCGCCGAAGCCCGCAAGGTGCTGGAGGCCGTCGCCAGCAAGCAGGGTCACGAGCTCTCGTTCGAGAATCAGTTGATCGGCGGCATCGCCATCGACGAAACCGGCGACCCGCTGCCGGAGGCGACGCTGAGCGCGTGCAAAGGCGCCGATGCGGTGCTGCTGGGCGCCGTGGGCGGCCCGAAATGGGACGACCCCAACGCCAAGACCCGCCCCGAGAAAGGCCTGCTCGCGATCCGCAAGGGCTTGGGCCTTTACGCCAACTTGCGCCCGGTCAAAAGCTACCCCGAGCTGATCGCGTCGTCGCCGCTGAAGGCCGAGCGCATCGCGGGCGTAAACATGCTGCTAGTGCGCGAGCTGACGGGGGGCTTGTACTTCGGCAAGCAGTACCGCGAAAAGACCGAAAATAACGGCATGAAAGCCGTCGACACGCTCGAGTACACGGAAAAAGAGGTCGAGCGCGTGTGCCGCTTGGCGTTCAACCTGGCGCGCGGCAGAAGCAAGAAGCTGACTTCGATCGACAAGGCCAACGTGCTCGAGTCATCGCGCCTGTGGCGGCAAGTCGCGACGCTCCTGGGTAAAGAGTTCAGCGACGTCGAGCTCGAGCATCAGCTGGTCGACAGCTGCGCGATGCGCCTGGTAACGGCGCCGGGCAGCTTCGACGTGATGGTGACGGAAAACATGTTCGGCGACATCTTGTCGGATGAAGCCGCGGTGCTGACCGGCTCGCTCGGCATGCTGCCGAGTGCGTCGCTCGGCGACGGCAAGCTCGGCCTGTACGAGCCGATCCACGGCTCGGCTCCGGACATCGCCGGCAAGGGCATCTGCAATCCGCTCGGCACCATCTTGAGCGCAGCGATGCTGCTGCGTCACAGCCTGGGGCTCGAAGCCGAGGCGGCGTCGGTCGAGCGCGCGGTCGAGGCAGCGTTGGCCGCCGGTGCACGCACGCGCGACCTTTCGCCGACTACCGAAAAGCCCCTGTCGACGTCGGAAATGGGCGACGCTGTCGTGCAAAAGCTCGGCTAAGCGCCGCGGCCTATGACGGCGAAGTACGACGTGATCGTGGTGGGCGGCGGGCCGAGTGGCTCGACGGTGGCGGCACGCTTGGCCCAGCGCGGACGCCGGGTAGTCTTGCTCGAAAAGGAGCAGTTTCCTCGCTTTCACATTGGTGAGTCGCTGCTGCCCTGCGCGATGCCGCTGTTCGAACAGCTGGGCGTGATGAAGGCTTTGGTCGGTCACGGATTTTTGCCCAAGTACGCGGCAGAATTCGTGACCGCCGACGGCAGCCTGACGCGCCGCTACGCCTTCGCCGAAGGCCTGATCCCGGGCGCTCCGTCCGCGTTCGAGGTGGACCGCGCCGAATTCGACCACCTGCTGTTGAAGAATGCCGCTCGTCTCGGCGTCGAAGTTCGCGAAAGAACGACCGTCACGCGCTTCGATATCTCGCACGAGCGCGCAGAAGTGACGCTGCGCGATGGCGCCGGTAGCGAAACCAGCCTGAGCGCCGACATGCTGATCGACGCCACCGGCCAAAGCTCGCTGTTGGCCGGCAAGCTCGGCATGCGCGAAATGGATCGGGACCTCAAAAACTTCGCGGTGTTTTCGCACTTCGAAGGCGCCACGCGCCACGCAGGCAAGCGCGAAGGAGACATCTCGGTCGTGCTCGTGCCGGGCGGCTGGTGGTGGGTCATCCCGCTGGCAGACGGCCGCACCAGCGTCGGCCAGGTCGGGCCTGCCAGCATGCTCGGCGGGCGTAAGCCCGACGAAGCTTACTTTCACGAGCAGATCGCCAAGACGCCTTACTTGGCCGAGCGCCTCGGCAAAGCCAGGCGCGTGGCGCAAGTGCGAACGATTTCCGACTACTCGTACGTGAGCAAAAAGCTAGCTGGAGATCGCTTCGTGCTGGTCGGCGACGCGGGCGCCTTCCTCGATCCCGTGTTTTCGACCGGCGTCTATCTGGGCATGGTCGGCGCGTTTCGGGCGGCCGAAGCCGTCGACGCCGCGCTCAGCGCGGGGCGCTTTTCGCGGCGCGAGTTCGTCGCCTACGAAGCTTGGGTTTTGAAGCAAGTCGAGGCCTACAAAAAGTTCGTCAAAGGCTTCTACAAACCGGAGTTCGTCGAGCTGCTGATGGCGCCGAGCGATTTTTTGGACCTGCGCGCCGCCATCACCTCGCTGCTCGCCGGCTTCGGCGTCGACCGGCCGGAGATCAACGCGCGCGTGCTGGTGTTCTTGGGCCTGGCCAAGCTCAACAAGCGCTTCTCGCTCGCGCCGCGACTCACGGGGCGCCGTGACGCCCGGTCGGACGAGCCGGGTCTGTGATCCACTCGCTCCACGAACCGGCGTACAGGCGCGGCAACGGCAAACCCGCGTGCGCAAATGCCAGCACGTCGTGGCAAGCCGTAACACCGCTGCCGCAGTAGACAATGGCCTGCTCGGGTGGCGTGCCGTCGAGCGCGCCGGCGAAGGCCTGGCGGAGCTCGGCGGGCGGGCGAAAACGGCCGCCCTTTAAATTCTCCGCGAACGGCAGGTTCAAGGCGCCCGGAATGTGACCCGCCACGGGATCGATCGGCTCGACGTCGCCGCGAAAGCGCTCGGGCGCGCGCGCGTCGAAGAGCTTGCGCGCGACGCTCTCTGGGCTCACGAGCTCGGCGGAGGTGACCAGAAGCTCGGGGCGGATACGCGGCGTGAAGTTGCCGTGAGCGACCGTCGGCAAGTCCGAGGTGATCGGCCGTCCCTCCGCGACCCAGGCCGAGAAGCCGCCGTCGAGCACTGCCACGGCGTCGTGGCCGAGCCAGCGCAGCATCCACCAAAGACGCGCTGCAAAGGCGCCCGCTGCGTCGTCGTACACCACGACCTGGCTCGTCGTGCCGATGCCCCAGCGGCGCAGCTTGCCGACGAATTTTTCGAGCTCGGGCAAAGGATGCCGCCCCGTCTTGCCCGACACGATCGGGCCGGACAGGTCGTCGAGCAAATCGGCGAAGCGCGCGCCTGGCAGATGCCCTTTTGCGTAGGCCTGCCTACCCGCGGCGACGTCTTGCAACGCCGCACGACAGTCCACGACGCAGAGCTGTGAGGTCCCCAGCAGCGGGGCCAGCTCAGCCGACGAAATCACAGCGGAAAAAAGCGACACGCTCGCGAATTCACCACGCCTTGGCATTTCTCGTCCAGCGCCTTGAACAGTCGGCTGCCGAGCGGGCACGGAGCTGCAGAGAGGCTGAAAATGACGAAACCTGCCCTGGTTCTTGGACTGTTTGCTTGCTTTCCCCTGCTTGGCTGCGATTTGGCCGGCATCGACGGCAACGGTCAGCGCCAGAACGAAACACGCGACGTCGCCCCGTTCTCGCGAATCAAAAGCGACAGCGTGCTCGACGTGCAAGTCGCGCAAGGCGAATCGCAGTCGGTCACGGTCAGCATCGACTCGAATTTGCTGCACCTAGTCGACACGCGCGTGTCGGGCGACACCTTGTACATCGACCTCCACGACCAAGTCGATCGCACCGTCGACGGCCCGCACGTACGGATTACGATGCCGGAGCTCAGAGCCGCCAAGCTCGCCGGCTCCGGCAGTATGACCCTCGCGTTCGACGAGCCCGCGTCTCCGCTCGACCTCTACTTGAGCGGCTCCGGCAGCCTGCGCTTCAGCGGCACGACGGCCGCGCTCGGCGCCAATCTGAGCGGTTCCGGCGACATGCGGCTCGACGGCACCACCAGCGACGTCGAGGCCTCGCTCAGCGGCTCCGGCTCGATCCGTGGCCAGCAGCTGACGACAACCAGCGCCAGCATCGACCTCAGCGGCTCCGGCGACATCTCCGCCACCGTCCAAGACTCAGTGAAAGTGTCGCTCTCAGGCTCCGGGCACATCGATCTGTACGGCGGCGCCAGCATCGACGACTACCGCAACACCGGCAGCGGCGAAATCGCCCAGCACTGAGCGCCGCACTCGCGGTGCGGCAGCGCTTCGAGCCGCTAGCTTCCTAGGAGATCTTGCCAACGAAATTGTCCCCGCGCCGGCACGAACGCTGCGCGGCGCCGCCTCGTGACGGGAGCTCCGGCTCTGGGCGAAGGCCCTTCACGGACGCCAATCGCGTGTCCGAAATCGGACCGCGGCTGCAGGGCGGTGCCCGCCAACGAATTCATTGAACAATCTCTGTCCGATTTCAAACACGCATTTCGGGGCCGTGAGCCAACCTGCGCCAGGCCTCGTCTGAGATGGGAAAGCGAAGCAAGACCGGACGGCGTTCGTGCCGCTGCGTGAACGGCTTCGTTGGCAAATTACTTGGGCAGTTTGGGCTGTTCGAGCTTTTTGCCGCAATCGAGCGAACCGAGGAAGGCGACGACGTCGTCGAGCTCGGTGTCGCTCAGTTGCTTGTCGCTGAGGAGCGGCGTGAGGTTCTTGTTTTTGGCGCCGCCCGACGCCATGAAGTGCGCGGCCTCTTTGAGCGTGGGCACGGAGCCGTCGTGAAAGTAGGGCGCGCTTTTGCTGACGTTGCGTAGGCTGGGCGGTTTGAACGCGGCCCAATCGGTCGCCTGCTTGCTTACCGCCATGCGGCCTACATCGACCTCGGCCTCGGCCTTGCCCTGAGTGCCGATGCCGGCGTTGAAATACGCGCCGTCGGGGGACATGAACGCGATCGAGAAGAAGGGCGGCGTGTGACAGGTCGTGCAGGCCGCCTTGGTCGTGAAAGTAACGAGGCCGCGCTTTTGCTCGGGTGTGAGGGCCGTTTTTTCGCCTTTGGCGTAGCGATCGTAGGCGGTGTCGTTACACACCAGCGTGCGCTCGTAGGCGCTGAGCGCCATGGCGATGGTGTCGGCGGTGACGCCCTTGCCCGGAAATGCGGCTTCGAACGCCTTTTTGTAGCCGGCTATTTTCGCCAAGTCTTTGAGCTTGGCGTCGAGCTTTTCTTTGACCAGGCCCATGTTGGGTCCGCCCAAGACGGCTTTGCCTTGTTCTTCGAGCGTGCCCGAGCGGCCGTCCCAGTACAGCTTTTTGGCGTAGCCCACGTTCCAGATCACCGGGCTGTGCCGGGTGAGCTTTTTGTCACCCACGCCGATGGCAACCGGATCGTGCCCGCCGTTGCCGTCTTCGTTTTGGTGGCAGCTGTAGCAAGAGCGCGAGCCGTCGACGCTCAGCCGCTTGTCGAAGAAAAGCTGATGACCAAGCTCCACCTTTTCTTTGGTTTGGGGATTGTCGGGCGGCACCGGCACGTCGCCCAGTTGGTACTGATAGGTTTGGCTGTCCGCGTCGAGCGGGGCGGCGGACGGCGCCGTGGCTGGCGCGCCGTGCTCGTTCGACGCAGCAGGCTCCGACGACGTCGGCGTCGATTGCTCTTTCTTGCTGCAGGCGCTGGCAGCGAGCACAAAAAGGCAGAACAGCACGGTGACGCGCGGCTTGGTCTCCATGTGTCTCACGTAGTCCTTCAAGAGAAGGACGACAAGAGACGGCGGCTCTTCGGATCCAAGTCTTCGGGGCGTGGCACCAAATAGCGCATGCCATTGGCGTCCGTAATCAGATGCCGACCGTCAGCTAGGCGGCGAATGTGATCTTCTTGCTCGACCACGAAGCCGCGAGCGCCGCGATCTGTCACGACTTGCCAAGTCGACTGCGTGGCTTCTTCGCGCACGGCTTCGATGCGTTCGATGCGAGGCAAGAGCTCCGTCGCGGCCAAAGCCTGCTCCAGGGCGGCGCGGCTCGCGGCGGAAACGGCGGCAGGCTGTTCGATGCAGCACAGCTCGTGCCCGCGTGGATCGATCAGGCTGATGAAGCGCTGCGGGTCCGTCAGCGGGAAGCAGCGCCGCGCGACCACGACCACGCCGCCAGCCGGCGTGTCGACACTCAGCTCATCCGCCTCCGCCGACCAGCTGAGGCGCAGCTCCGAAGTTGGCGGGGCGACGAACGGCGCGGAGGCGGCCTCGAGCTCTGCCGGCGCGTCGGCCTCGGTCTCGCCCTCGGTGAGCGGTTGTGACTTCTGCTGGGCACGCTGGAGGCGTGCGTATTCGCCGCCGAGCGTGAGCAGCTCAGCGTGCGTGCCCGTCTCCACGACCTTGCCGTCTTTCAAGACCAGCAGCTTGTCGGCCTTGGCCAGCGTGCTGAGACGATGGGCAATGGCGATGGTGGTGCGACCCGCCACGACATTGTCGAGAGCACGCTGGATCTCGCGCTCGGTCTGCACGTCGACCGCGCTGGTCGCTTCGTCGAGCACCAAGATTTGCGGATCGACCAAGATGGCGCGTGCGATGGCCACACGCTGCCGTTCGCCGCCCGACAGCGACTGCCCGCGCTCGCCGACCAGCGAATCGTAGCCCTCTGGCAGCTTGAGCACGAACTCGTGCGCCCGCGCGGCGCGCGCGGCGTCGAGCACTTTGCTCGGCTCCGCATCGGGTAAGCCGTAAGCGATGTTCTCGCCCAGCGTGCCGAAGAACAAAAACGAATCTTGCAGCACGATGCCGATGTGCCGGCGATATTGCTCGACCGAAAGCGACGTCACGTCGACGCCGTCGAGCTTCACGCGGCCGTCCGAGGCGTCGTAAAAGCGACATACCAAGTTGGCGACGGTGCTCTTGCCCGAGCCGGTATGGCCGACGATGCCGAGCATTTGCCCCGGCGCCACCGTAAAGGTCACGTCGTTCAAAA
>Ga0307516_10007087_pt1 | contig 12960 bp, 15 predicted proteins | sample 19_EM_MG_FD_203310 | JGI IMG/M metagenome (GOLD analysis project Ga0307516, IMG submission 203310) | Populus trichocarpa ectomycorrhiza microbial communities from riparian zone in the Pacific Northwest, United States - 19_EM | ecosystem: Host-associated > Plants > Roots > Unclassified | place... | reverse complement strand
GGCTCTTAAGCTTGGTGGATGGCCTTCAGAACGAGACAGGCTTCCAAGCCCTCGGGTCCGTCTTCCGATCCGTGGCCGGAGTCCTTCACACCGCCGAACGGGGAATCGGCGCCGCCGATCATGGTGGTGTTGATGCCGATCATCCCGCTCTCGATGGCATCGCCCAGCAGCAAGGCGCGCCGTCCGTTCTCGGTAAAACAATACGCGGCCAGGCCGTAAGGCAGCCGGTTGGCCTGCTCTATGGCCTCGTCGAAGGTCTTGAATGGCCGCATGAGGGCGATGGGTCCGAAGGGCTCTTCGTTCATGACGCGCGCTTCGAGCGGCACGTCGGTCAGTACCGTTGGGCGGAAGAAAAACCCGGCGTCGTGCGAACCGCCGCCGCGCTCTCCGCCGGTGGCTACGCGGGCGCCGGCCTTGACCGCGTTGCTCACGAAGCCTTCAATGGCTTCCGGGCGCCGCGGATTCGCCATCGGTCCCATGTGGCTGGCGGCATCCAGGCCATTGCCCACCTGCAGCTTGCCGGCGCGGGCGGCGAACTCCTTCGCAAAACGCTCGTACACGCCTTCCTGCACGTAGAAGCGGGTGGGCGAGACGCACACTTGCCCCGAATTGCGGAACTTGTGGGGCACCAAGAGATCGAGTGCCTTTCCCAGATCGGCGTCGTCGAAAATCAGCACGGGACCATGACCGCCCAATTCCATCGTCGTGCGCTTCGCGCCGTCGGCGGCGAGCTTCATCAAGTGCTTGCCCACCGCAACCGAACCGGTGAAGCTCACTTTGCGGATGATGGGAGAGGCCAGCAGGTGCCTCGACACTTGGTCGGGCACCCCGAAAATGCAGCTCGCAACTTCCTTCGGCAACCCTGCGTCGAGGAGGCAGTTGAGCACCGCCAATGCGGCGCCGGGGGCTTCTTCGGGCGGCTTGATGATGATCGAACAGCCGGCGCCGATCGCGGCGCCGAGTTTCCTCGCCGGATTCCCGATGGGGAAATTCCATGGGCAAAAGGCGGCGACGGGGCCCACCGGCTCCTTCATCACACGGGACAGGGTGCCGGCCGGGCGCACCAGCACACGGCCGTAAATGCGCTGTACCTCGCCCGCGTAGAAGTCGAACAAAGCGGCGGCCATCTGAACCTCGCCCTTCGCCTCGGGCAACGTCTTGCCTTCTTCCACGGTGGCGATACGCGCGATACGGTCGCTGCGCTCGCGCAGCAGCCGGGCCGCCCCGGCCAGTACGTTGCTGCGCTCCGCGGCGCTCCGACCGCGCCACAGCCGATAGCCGCGCGCCGCGGTTTCCAGGGCACGATCCAAATCCTGAAGGGTGGCCAACGGCAGTTCGCCGATGGTCTCGCCGGTGGCGGGATTGACGACGCGATGCGTCGCGCGGCCGGCCGCGCCGATCCGTTCGCCGTCGATGAACAGCGTCAAGTCGATGTCATACCCGTTCGGCATCTCGTCAGGCCATGACTTTTCCGCGGCGATATTCCCGCGGCGTGACATTGAACTTGGCGCGGAACACGCGACCGAAATGGGTGGGACTATTGAACCCGTAGTCGAATGCGATGGCGGTTACGGTGCGGCCGCGCTGCACGCCGGATTGCAGCGCCTTGGAGCAGGCCTCGAGGCGGCGGCGCAAAATATAGCGCGCCACGGTCTCGTCTTGATCCGAGAATAGATGATGCAGGTAGCGAGCGGTCATCTTGCAGGCTTCCGCAATGCGCGTCGGCGTCAAACCCGGGTCGTTGAGATGCGCTTCGATGTAATTGACGATGCGGATGCGATGCGCGGTTCCGAGCGAGGAACGGTCGCCGAGCGCCTGCGGCAGGTCGGCATAGGCGGCACCGATGAGGTCCAGGATGGCCACCGAAACCCGGGCGCCGCTGTGCTCGTCGAGGCAGGTGTGGTAATCGCTCCAGTATCTGCGCAGCATCTGGGACAACAGCCCGCTCGTCCCGCGACTGCCCGGCATGTGAATGGCGGCGAGCGACTCGGGGCACCCCACTTGGCGCCGCAGCAGCGCATTCGGAATGCCGAGAACCAGCATGCGATTCGCCCCGTTGAAGACCATTTCGTAGCGCCGGGTGCTGTCGCACAGCGTGAAATCCCCCACGCGAAGCAGCGATTCGCGGCCGTCCTGGCGGCTGATGCTCTCGCCTTCGAGTTGTAGATGAAGGAAGAACATCGCGTCCTTGGTGCGCGCCACGTGGGAGCGGGAATGGCGCACGATCTGTGCGTCGGAATATACCTCCGAGAGCGTCATGTCGCCGATGGTCCCGCGCACGATGGATCCGTTGAACACCCGGATGTCCTCCGGCTCGGATACCAGCGGCGAGAAGCTCTCGCTGGCGCGATCGTTCCAGAACGCAAGCTTACGGCGTGGGTCGAGACCCGCCGTCGAAAACGACTCGATGTTTGCCATGCCTCAACTCCCGTTCCCGGCCTTGGAATCTATTTGTTCTGACGGACCATTCTCAAGAAAACCGAGCCTTTTGGGCGATGCAGCCCACACGCTCGTTGCGCGATGGTTATACGAGATAATCAATTCTCCGAGCCAATTCTTTTGCCTTATACGTGCTATACGCGGATCCTTGGGCGCTCCCCAGACGGCGAATTATGTCAGCCGTCTGCAGATAGAAGCTCTCTCTGCGTCGAGTTTTCATCGCATCACCACCGTTATATTTGGCGCCTGGCCGGAAAACGCACGCGATGCGAGAGGGAGCAGTGAAATTGACGCCACTCAGCGGTTACATGGGCTATGCCCTGCGCCGGGCGCAGGGTGTCATTCTTGCCGATTTCAACCATACCTTGCGCGGACTGAACCTGCGTCCGGGACAGTTTGCCGTGCTGGTGCTGATAGACCGGAATCCCGGGGCGAGCCAGTCGAGCGTGTCGGCCGCTCTCGGCATTCAGAAGGCGAATTTCGTAGCGACGATCGCCGATCTGGAGGCGCGCGGGCTCGTCAAGAGGCGTAGGTCGGATCTGGACGGGCGCACGTATTCGCTCGGGCTCACCCCGCGAGGCCGTACACTGCTGCAGCATGCCGCCGAGCTGGAGTCGCTGCACGAACAGCGTGTCATCGCGCACATCGGCTTCGAGGGGCGAAATCAGCTGCTGACGCTGCTCGAGCGCCTGGCCGAGCTACCGTGCCCGCCGGTGAAGTAGACTAGAAGCCCGGGCGATTGGAGCCCGGAGGAGAGTCAAGCCAATGCCGGATCCGCGCGATATCCTCGCCTCGAGCAAGATGAGTGCCATTCAAATCGCGGCCGTGGCCGTCACGATCGGCCTCAATGCCCTGGATGGCTTCGACGTGCTTGCCATCAGTTTCGCCTCTCCCGGCATTGCGCGCGAATGGGGGATCGATCGCGCGGCCCTGGGGTTCGTGCTCTCCATGGAATTGATCGGCATGGGCCTGGGCTCCATCTTGCTGGGGGGCGTTGCGGACAGGGTCGGGCGCAGGCGCACGCTGCTCGGCTGCCTGGTCGTCATGACCACCGGGATGATCATGGCGACGCGGGCCAAGGGCGTCTACGACCTTTCGGTATGGCGGGTATTCACCGGACTCGGCATCGGCGGAATGCTGGCGGCAATCAATGCCGTTGCCGCAGAGTTTTCCAACGACCGTCGCCGCAGCTTGAATGTGTCCTTGATGGCCATCGGTTACCCGATCGGAGCGGTGGTCGGCGGCTCCATTGCCGCGTTGCTCTTGAAACAAGGCGATTGGAGGATGGTGTTCGAGTTCGGCGCAGCGGCCACGGCGCTGTTCATCCCCTTGGTGTGGTGGCTCGTGCCGGAATCGGTAGCCTGGCTGTGTCAGCGGCAGCCGGCGGGTTCGCTCGGCAACGTCAATCGCAGCCTGGCCCGAATGGGCATATCGCCGGTCGAGGCATTGCCGGTAGTGTCCATCGAAGCGCGCAAGCGATCGGTCGCCGATATCTTCAGTCCCCACCTGGTACGGGTGACGGTTCTGGCGACGCTGGCCTACTTTCTACACATCACGACGTTCTATTTCATCCTGAAGTGGGTGCCGAAGATCGTCGTCGACATGGGTTTCACGCCGTCCTCGGCGGCCGGCGTGCTGGTATGGGCCAACGTCGGCGGCGCCTCGGGCGGTGCGGTGCTCGGCCTCTTGTCGATGCGTTACGGCCTCAAACACCTGACGATGGCGGTGATGGTGCTGTCCACCATCATGGTCACGGTGTTCGGACGGGGGCAGGCGAACCTCGCGCAGCTCTCGCTGGTGTGCGCCGTGACCGGATTCTGCACCAATGCCGGGGTTGTCGGCCTGTACGGGATTCTGGCGCAGGCGTTTCCAACCTATGTTCGCGCCACCGGCACCGGTTTCGCGGTCGGTGTGGGGCGGGCGGGGGCGATGCTGGCGCCCATCATCGCAGGCTACCTGTTCCGCGGCGGCTATGGTCTGCAGTTCGTGGCCGTCGCGATGAGCGTGGGATCGCTGATCGGTGCGGTCGCGTTGTGGCTGCTGCCGCTCAAGGAGGTGCGGGTCGATTCGATTGATCGAGCACCCGCAGTCGCGACGTGAGCCCCCGCCGACCCGAAAAAAAAGGGCGCGCCCAACGAGCAACGCGCCCACATGGGGAGGGTATTGGCCCCGCGCCTTTGCTCAGGCGACTGGTGACCGAGGGCCGTACCTTGAGCGACTGGGATAAGGCACGCAACTAAAGAGCCCTGGGGAACAAGATGAAGACCGACGACTTGATTGCGATCGACGTGCACACGCACGCCGAGGTGTCGTGCCGCCAACCGGCCGACGAGGTGTGGCAGGCGTACGAAGATGCCGCCTCGAAATACTTCAAGGCGGGCAAGCGTCCCACCATTGCGGAGACCGTGGCCTACTATCGGGAGCGCAAGATCGGACTCGTGATGTTCACGGTCGACTCCGAGCACGAGCTGGGATCGAAGCGTATTCCGAACGAGGAGGTCGTCGATGCGGCGCGTGAGAACAGCGACATCATGGCGGCCTTTGCCAGCATCGATCCGCACAAGGGCAAGATGGGCGTGCGGGAGGCCCGCCGGCTGCTCAAGGAAGGCGGGATCAAGGGCTTCAAGTTCCATCCCACCGTACAGGGTTTTTTCCCCAACGACCGGATGGCCTATGGGCTGTACGAGGTGATCGCGGAACACAAGCTGCCGGCCATTTTTCACAGCGGGCACTCCGGGATCGGCACCGGAATGCCGGGCGGCGGCGGTATGCGGCTCAAATACTCCAATCCCATTCACTTGGACGATGTGGCGGCCGACTTCCCGGACATGAAGGTCATCATCGCGCACCCGTCCTGGCCGTGGCAGGACGAGGCGTTATCGGTGTGCCTGCACAAGCCCAATGTGTATATCGACCTGTCGGGCTGGTCGCCGAAGTATTTTCCGCCGCAGTTGGTTCAATACGCGAATACTCAGCTCAAGCGCAAGATGCTATTCGGGTCCGACTATCCGTTGATATCGCCGGACCGCTGGATCAAGGATTTCAAGGACGCAGGCTTCAAGCCCGAGGTCCACGATCTCATACTCAAGGAAAACGCGATAGCGGTGCTGAATCTCTCATGACGCGAGTCCCGGCGGGCTGGTGGCCCCAATTCTCCGCGATGTTGTGCGTGCTGCTTGGGCCCAACACCCACGCCCGCGCCGACGTCAAACACCTGCAGTCCGACGAATCCACGGAAATTGCCTACCTCATCCGTCGCGGAACCGCCGACAGTCTGGCGACCGCTTCGCTGCTGGCCCATTTGACGCAGGTGTCCGACGATGAGCGGGCGCCCGGAGCCCCCGCGCCTCCCGATCCAGCGCAACTCATCGAGCGGGCACGATCCTTGGCGCCCAACCGCCCGGAATTGGTCTGGTTGCAGCTTCGCGATTGTGAGTCGCGGCGATGTGCGGGCGAGGCGCGGATTGCCGCGCGCTTGAAGGAGATCGACGCTGACAACGGGTTGGCATGGCTCGGCGATCTCAATGCGGCGCAAAGCAAATCCCCGGAGGAAGTCACCCGCGTGATCGAGCAGATGGGTGCTGCGCCGGGCCCGCGAGTGTACTGGAATCGACTCACAGTCATGATGTTCGATGCCTTGACGCATCATGACCGGACCGAACCGGCGACCGCCATCACGCAGCATGCGGACGACCGGCTGATGCATGTGACCGGTGTGCTGGCAGCGGTGGACGCTCCCGCCTTCCGGCCTCTTGCTTACGCCTGCCGTCCGGGTGAATTCGTGGCAGCGGGCCGGCGCGCCGCGTGCGAGAGGGCAATGGCGCGGTTGGAGGCGTCGGACGCCGTCGTGACTCACCTCGTGCGCCTCAGCGTGCTGGAGGCCTGGTGGTCGGCGTCCACTCCGGAAGGCGCGGCGCTGCGGGCGGAACGCTTACAGCGGCGCTATCTAACCGTGGCATCGAACAGGGTTCGCAAAGGGCATGCCGACAGCGACGCGCAGACGCGCGTCGGCGCGATGCGGCACCTCCAGACCGAAGAGGACGTCGAGCGCGCCATGCTGACGGCCTTTCACGAACCGCTCGAGCGCCCGGCGGACTGGCAAAGTCCCGCTCCCCCCGATCCTTAGTTTTCGACCGACGCACCTCGCCGGGCTTCAAGCCAGCCTGAGTCCACTTCGAACGAGCGGTCGCGGCGCACCGCGAAATATTCCCGGGCCTCGCCCGGCAATTCATCGAGCACGATTTTGAGCGCATCGATGCGCGCGGGAGGCGTGCGGATGCGCTCCACCCAGCTGTCGAATTCTATTTGGAGCCGCCAACGATGCACGCTGGGGGAGGCGAAGTTCGCGGCTTCGAACATTCCTCGCCATTCGGATTCCCGATAGTCGCGCACATGCGAAAGGTCGCGCAGGATTTCGACGGTTTGAAGGACGGTGTCCATCAGCGGGTTCTCGGGCGCCAGCACGTCGATGACGATCAGCGTGCCGAGCGGTTTCAAGATGCGGGCCGTCTCCCGAACCGCCCCCAACACATCCATCCAGTGATGCGCGGAATACCGCGTGACGACCAGGTCGAAGCTCGCGTCGGGAAAGGGCAATCGTTCGGCGGGTCCCGCGCAGGTCTCAATTTGACCGTGGCCGCGCGCCTTGGCCTCGGCTGCAGTCACCTCAAGCATCTGCGCCGAAAGGTCGTACGCGACCACCCGGTTTACGCCGCCGCGCGCCAGCGCGTAGCTCGCATGACCCGCGCCGCACCCCAAATCGAGCGCGCTCGAAAGCCGCGACTCTCGCGCCAGTCCGGCGAGCCGATCCAAATCGGCGCCGCTCGAATGCACCGGGCTTGCGAGATAGCGGGCGGCCGTCGCTCCAAACTGCTGCGCCGTCAAAGCATGTTGATCCATGAGTCACCGTAGGGATAAGGATGAAGAATCGTAGCTAGGATGAAGAATCGTAGCACCGCGGCGCCCGAGCTATACTGAGATGATCTTAGCAATTGATGAAGTCTGATGCCCGAAAGAGCTTGGAATCCATGAGGTCCGTCCCGTCATCGCTGCGCGCTGTGCCCGTGGGCGGGGGGCGTGGGCGCGAAGAGAGAGAGTGAGGCAGCGATGCAGGGTGATGCAGGCTTGAATGCTGCCGGATACGTGCTGGTCGAGGGATGCGCGCCTCTTCATTACGAGATAGCAGGCGTTCTGTTCCGGGAGTACGCGGCCCAGCTCGGCGTGGACCTGTGCTTTCAAGATTTCGCGTCCGAATTAAATCAATTGCCGGTCATGTACGGAAAGCCCAGCGGGTGCCTGATCTTGGTCATGCAGGGTGTCAGGCCGGTGGGCTGCGGTGCCTTGAGAAAGCTGTCCGAGGGCATTTGCGAAATGAAGCGGCTTTATATTCGCAGCGAGGCGCGTAAGCTAAATCTGGGGCGGCGTGTCGCGGAGCGTTTGGTGGAAAGGGCCGCCGCCCTGGGATACCAGGCCATGCGGCTGGACACGCTGGCCGACATGACTGCCGCGCAGAAGCTGTATCGGTCCTTAGGATTTCGCGAGATCGCGGCGTACTACAGCAATCCCTTGTCCAATTCGGTTTATATGGAACGCTCCCTCGCACCCGGCGCACCCGGCGCACCCGGGGATCAAACCTAGCGCTGAGGCAGTCCATTGAGCACAGCGGCGGCTATTTCATATGAGCGCAGCCGCGCGCCATGATCGAATATCTGCGACGTCAGCATGAGTTCGTCGGGTTTGGTCCGATCAATGAACGAAACCAAGCCCCGGTGGACCGTGTCGGGCGAGCCGATGGCGGAGCAGGCCAGCACATCGGCGAGCATGGCCTTGGCTGCCGGCGCCAGGTGAGAGTCGTATCCCTCCAAGGGCGGCGGGAGCGGCGAGGGGCGCCCGCTGCGCAAATTGACGAACGCCTGCTGCATGGATGTGGCGAGGAGCCGTGCTTCGGCATCGGTGTCGGCCGCGAAGATGTTGAATCCCAACATCACATGAGGATGCGCCAGCTGCTGCGAGGGTCGAAAGCGAAGGCGATAGATTTCGATGGCCTGCATCATCATGGCGGGGGCGAAATGCGAAGCGAACGCGAACGGCAATCCCAGCGCCGCGGCGACCTGGGCACCGAACAAGCTGGAGCCCAGTATCCACAGCGGGACCTGGAGGCCGACGCCGGGGACCGCGATGACGCGCTGGTCGGGCGCCACCGGTGCGAAATACTGCATCAATTCGAGCACGTCTTGGGGAAATTGTTCCGGATCCGTGGCGAGATTTCGCCGTAGAGCCCGCGCGGTCGTCTGATCCGAACCCGGGGCACGCCCCAGGCCGAGATCGATGCGGCCCGGGAACAGGGACTCCAGGGTGCCAAACTGTTCCGCGATGACGAGGGGTGAATGATTCGGCAGCATGACGCCGCCGGCTCCGACGCGGATGGTCGATGTCCCCGAAGCGACGTGGCAGATGACCACCGACGTGGCGGCGCTGGCGATGCCGGGCATGCTGTGATGCTCGGCGAGCCAGTACCGGCGAAAGCCCCACCGCTCGGCGTGCTGCGCGAGGTCCCGGGAATTGCGCAATGATCGGCCGGCATCGCCACCCACGGTGATCGGCGACAGGTCGAGCACGGAAAAAGGAATTCGGTCGGCGTTGTCCATAGTCCCCATCATTGAGACAAGCGGGGCAAAATCCAGCTTCGCTCTACACTTTTTCCGCGGCCGACGAGTTTTGCAGGCGCGTATCGGGTAAACGCACCCGTATCGTCTGGCCCGAGCCCGCCTCAATATTCCAACGCTGCTGGTGATAGGCGGTTATCAAGTTTCGGGAATGATCGGAAACGATCATGTGGACATCGAGGATCTATTCTCCGCCGCCGTCATCCGCCCTCTGTCGAGCCAAGGGATATCTGGGCATCTACCGGCGCAACGTTCAACCGATGTCGACGGGCGCCGTGCTCACGGATCTGGGCAAGTAAGGATGCTCTGTTAGCCATCAATGAGCAAATTGCAGCCCTCGCTGGCGATGAGCGGCGCAATGCACAAGAACGTGGGCATGGGCAGGCGTACGATTGCACTCTGCACGGCACACTTGGGCGATGATTGGCCTGACGCAGGTCCTTTTTTCATAGAACTCTTCAATGGAACACAAGCAAGTCATCGTCCTACGAAAAGACTTGAATATGCGCAAAGGCAAGATGGTGGCGCAGGGCGCGCATGCGTCGATGCGCGCGATTCTTAACGGTGCCCACCGTGAAGGCGATGTTCTGGTTATTCCCTTGGACGCCCGAAATGAGCCTTGGCTATGCGGACGGTTCAAGAAGATTTGTGTGTCGGTAAACTCGGAGAGCGAGTTGCTGAAGTTGCACCAACGGGCATTGGATACAGGGCTGATCACGGCGCTCATTCAAGATGCGGGCCTGACTGAGTTCGGCGGTGTGCCCACTTACACGGCCCTGGCGATCGGTCCGGATGAAGATGCGAAGATCGATGAGCTTACCAGGGAGCTTCCGCTGCTTTGATTCGGGCGCGATGGCATCCCTGCATCCCCTATCCCTTCGAGAATACCCGACTCTTCTTCTTCGCGGTCGCCGGTAAGCTGGATTCAATCAGCGCATCGCGCTGTTCTCGGCTCAACGGCAGCGCGGACGCTTCCGAGAGATCTTTCTCCGCAACCGTATCAGCCGGGATCGACTGCCCACCCGCGGGTTTGTACGGAAACAGCTCCGCGATCTTTCCTGCGGAAACGAGTTCCAGAATCTTTGCTTCGCTCAAGGTGCTGAGACGCGTCACAGCCTCCACGACGGCCCCCAGGGTGGCCGGTGCCTTGGCATCTAACCGCATGAATTTACTCATAAAAAACATCTTCCAAAGCATGTAGCTCTCAACTATACGCCGGTTTCAGGATCCCCACCTAGCGACTCGCGTCCAACGCGGCGGCAAGCGATTCAGCCAGTCCCTCCTCGGCATAAAAGAAGCGCCCATCATTGGGACGCCTGATCGGCGGCGGTAGTTCCGCTGCCGGGGGCAGCGCTCGAAGTCCGCACCGTTCATACAGCCGGAGCAGAGCGTCTCCGCCCGCGGCCGCCGCGTGCAGCCCCATGCGCCCTCCGAAGCCGGTGTTTTGACTCAAGACGATGGCATTGTCTAGCAACACGCGCCCAAGCGCCGGCGGGTGCGACAGGCCAAACTCGGACGTGAGCACCCCCGCATCCGCCGCGCTCATGAACCACACGAAGTGTGAGTCGCCCGGATGCGCCACGTCGAGATACGGGTAGCCCTCGATCAGGATCGACATCCCCACGCGCAGGAAGCGGCCGCTATCGGTGCGCGCCCACACGACCAGAGGGCGGCAATACCGGCGCTTGGCTCGCTGCACGACATGGCACAGCGGCAATAACACCGACCATGACCAGAGCCGGTCGGCACGAGTCGCGATCAGCGCGTGCTTCGGACCCAAGCGCGCGTCCCACCAAAGCGCATCGCCCGCCGTCATGTCCGTCACGCGAAGGTCGACCAGCCGGTGGCGATCGACTTTACTCGGTGCGGTGCGAACGAATCGCCGCGCCATGCCTACCTCTTCGATTTCCCAGACATTCCCTGAGGCTACCGCAACGCATAGCCCAACGCCTGCGCCGCATGCTTCAAAGGATCCAGGAGCACATCGTCGGCCAACGCCCGATGAAATTCCGGATGCGGTGGAAACAACGGCGCGCGCAGCGCCCGTTCGTTCAGCGCCAACGCCGGCTCCCCGGCGTGCATCGACGAGGAATACAGCACGCCCTCCACCGTGGGGAATGCCTCGTACAGATCGCGCGCCCAACCGCGAGCACGCACCCGACTCCCAGAATGCATGGCCGTCGACGCGCTCATACGCGTGGCGAAGTCGCCGGTCAGGTCCAACAACGACAGAGGACGCAGGGTGTTGAACACCACGAGCCATGGCGCCTGATACACGCGATCGATGCGCCGGGTCGCCTGGAACACCTCAGCCAGACACGTGACCGCGTTGCGTGCGGCGTAGCACACCGCGCGCGCCGGCTCGTGAGGCTCGCCGGCGACAGTCGGCAGTTGATGATCCCAGCGGAAATTCAGCGGCCCATTGGAACGAAGCTCGTTCCACGGCAGCGGACGCGCACTGGAGGTGTAGTACACCCGCGCCAGCGTGGAGTCCGCGGGCAGCGTCACCACGCTGGGCGCGATTTCGGCCAGCGCTGCAGTCCCCGGCGCATCAGGGAATTTAACCATTCACCGCGCGGCGAACTCGCTACTCGAAACCGCGAGCGAGCACGACCACCGCATCCACCGCTTCGCCGCGCAACAACCACTCGCGCGGACTCACCGCACCGGTGCCCAATTCCAAATCCGGATTCGGCGACAGAAACCACTCCGTCACATCCAACGGATTAAGGGCTTCGGGCAATGCCGCCAAGACTTCTCTCAATCCCGGCAACACGAGGTGGCGCTCGAACTGAAATCGCGGCAGGCGCCGCTCGCCATCGTATTCGATGCCGAACAACGAGCGCTCGCGAAGCCGCTGCCGAATTCGGCTTACGTCCACCTGCAAGAGATCCGCGGCCTCGCCCGTCGTCAAACTCGTCTCGAGCAACGCCATGTAGTCGGTAATCGAGACCACCAGGGGATCTTGGTGCGCTTCGCCCGCCCAAGGCGCAACCGGCAGCCCGACCCGCTCGAGAGCAGAGACTTCTCCGGCACTCAAAGATCCCGCCACCGAGGGCGAAACGGCATGATCCCGCAACGGCTCATTCTCGAGCAGTCGCCGTCGAGCCTGCGCATACAAGCGGGCCGGAACCTCGACCGTATCGGAATCGTTCATCGCCCACCTCCTGTGTCCACTCTATATTCCCGTAATCTCCCGTCGTGTGCAAACGGGAGTAAACTTGGCCCCAGCCGATGCCCGAAAACAATTCTGCCCTTCATCTAGTGCTCACCGGCGATCCAGCGTTGTTTGCCATCGTGCGGCTTTCGCTGATCGTCAGTCTGAGCGCCACGCTCGTCGCCGCGCTGATCGGTGTGCCGCTGGGCGCATTGATCGCGCTCACCCGATTTCGCGGCCGAGAGCCCGTCATTGTGATGCTCAACGCCCTGATGGGCCTGCCGCCGGTGGTGGCGGGACTGTCGGTATATTTGATGCTGTCGCGCTCCGGGCCTCTCGGGTCATGGGGGCTGCTGTTCACGCCGCCGGCGATGGTGATCGCGCAGACGGTCCTGGTGACGCCGATCATTGCGGCTCTCGCGCGCCAAACCATCGAAGATCTGTGGGTCGAGTACCGCGAGGAGCTCGCCGCCATGGGTGTCGGCCCCTTCCGCCGAGTCCGAACGCTCATTTGGGACGCACGATTTTCTCTGTTGACGGCACTGCTTGCCGGGTTTGGCCGGGCGGCCGCGGAGGTCGGCGCCATCATCATCGTCGGCGGGAATGTTTTGGGTTTCACACGCACGATGACCACCACGATCGCGCTGGAAACCTCCAAAGGCAACCTACCGCTCGCGATCGGTCTCGGCATCGTCCTGA
>Ga0307516_10007086_pt1 | contig 12960 bp, 5 predicted proteins | sample 19_EM_MG_FD_203310 | JGI IMG/M metagenome (GOLD analysis project Ga0307516, IMG submission 203310) | Populus trichocarpa ectomycorrhiza microbial communities from riparian zone in the Pacific Northwest, United States - 19_EM | ecosystem: Host-associated > Plants > Roots > Unclassified | place... | reverse complement strand
TTTTCCAAGAACATGAAAGAACTTTCATTCCATATCAGGCAAAGAACAAGGGTCCAATTCAAAATATGGTACAGACCAATCAGCAGGAACAAACCTTCACAATTTATTACAACAAATGGAATCAATGGGTACTCTTTTCTTCAAATAACAGTGATATTGTACGCATATAGATCAAGTATCATACATAGCAAGCAACTCACTTATAGATAAAACAAATATAGAATCAAACGCAGAAACATTTATGTTATTTTCTTTTCTAACATAGAAATGGAGCGTGTATCTTTTAATGAAAAATTTATTCAGTATAAGGACCTGGAACCTAGTTGTGGGAAAGGACCTATTCTCTTACCAGCCCAATTTTTCTGAGGTTGTAAGATCATTTACATCATAACAATTAACTTCATCCATTTACCTCATTTTGTTACGATTTACTGTGGAAATGGAAAAATGCAGAGAGCTGAAGGGAGAGCACTTCCAATATATTTGTGTTTTAAAAGAGGATTAAGAAGTAAGACCATTAACAATTTAAAAGTAAAGCATTTGATGTATAGTGTACATAAATCATTATAAGTGCATCATATTTTGAACTCCAGAACTAGAGTAGTCTGTTGAGATTTGATATGGTCCTATCAGACCAAAGAGACCACCATCCATCCATATTGCTTAATAATGATCGATAGTCCCCAGGAAACTTTTAATAACACTGCCAATATTTTCTTAGTGCTCGACCAAAAAAAATATGATTTCCCTGATTCTTGATCATTTTTTCAAAGCTCAACCTCATCTCAATGAACCATAAAAGTTTCAAATATCCTCAAGTAAAAGAACACACCCATACTGGAGCACAGTATCCATGTTTGTGTCTGCAAATTCCAAGCTGACTTAAAATCATGTAAAAAGCATGCATCTCAGCAGTGCATATAAATGTAGTCAAAGAACTGATATGGGTCATATAGCTAACATGACATATATTGCACCAATTCAAATTTGTTATGAATTAAGTTCATAATCTTATAGCTCCAAGCACTATACTGGAAAGTGATTTTTGGATACATTCAATCACTTGAGCTGTGTGTAGAAAGAACATAAGTTACACTGAGGACACAAATTGTTGCTTCACGTGCTTCTCAAGGAGATACATAATCACAACAAACTAAATTTATATTGGAAATTTACCTGTTTATATGTCAAACTTGTAGGTGGATCATGATATGGATCCACCACTGCAATCCGATCACCATATTTCTCAGCTGAAGACCTCCAAATGTCAGGAACAGCTCTCCAATCATCAGAGGTCAAGGCACCATTGCTGGAAACTAGGGTCCTTTCTAGGTAAGGTGAACACCTTCTTATCTTAATCTCCTCTGTCTAAAGGAAAAATCATAAGAAAAAAAAACCCATAAACCTAAGCACTCCTAATCATATTTCTTGTGAGAATACAATAAACTTTAAACTAAAAACAAATTGACGAGAGCGAAAGCCTTTTCATTAATCAATAAAACAGCATATTCATGACATGATATTAAGGGAGAGCATTAAGGAAGCTGGTTTCTCTTCGTTTAATTTCTCAACTCACAAGCCCACTTTTCCACAATTGAAATTGCCTTGTCCGGGTAAAGAGATAATGCTGCCATACCCACATGACCAATGAAGTAAATACCCATGGAAAACGTACTATGTTGTTGTCACAATAACTACAAGAAATAGAAAAATCATTCAAAAACAGAAGTTCCTCACCAAAAAAGTTGGTGTCTAATTAGTTGAAAATTAAATACGCAAATATTATTCCGCAAATGTTTAGAAAATAATGAAATGGTCCAACAGCAGAGAAAAATTCAGGCCAACAGACTTGAAGGCAACCATTGAAATCAGAATGACATTGATGAGCGGGTGGCACAGTTATGTAATAAGATATATTTAGAGTGCTGTCATGACATATGAGCACTGAAGGACCTACATTCCAAGAAAACAGTTGAGACCCTGGACCACAGTTAATCCACAACTTCCGCAAATCCCAATTGGCCTAAAATCTCAATTACACTTTGAATTTCTTGCAAGAACAAATATTTCCAACCTAAATTCCTCGAACAATCTCCTATTCCCAATCCATTTGACAGCTTATCTAGTCAGAAATATAACTATTTCCAAATATTCAATCATACCAAAAAAACAAGAACATAACTGATAAGACAAATCAGCTGTTAACAGCTAAAAACAAAAGCTAAAGAGTGATGGGCATCACTTCATCTAATAATAGCACAATTCTTAAGAACATAACAGAAATTCACACCTGAATACAAAAGAAAAGAAACGAGTTTGCACATATAAAACATCACGTAAAGAACCCACAAAAAAAAAAGATAAATCACAAGATATGTTTGTTTCTATACAAGCTAAATTCAAAAGGGTACATGAATTACCTTGGTTTCGCAAGAAAGTCGAAATCCTCGACGTGAAGAGAGCCCATTACTGAATCTTTTATGGAAAATCTTGGAGTTCTTGAAATTATAATGAGGGACCAAGAATTGAAAAGCAGCATGCCTTTTACTGAAATCAGTACCACCAAAATGAGAGCAAAAAGTTGAAGAAACCGTTGACATTGGATTCGTTGGAAAGGAAGACACAGAAAGCACTGTGGCAGTAGTCATCGGATTCACCAAAGCAGCAACCACCACTAAACTGACACAGACAAATGTTGATCAGTGTCTTTTAATGTGTGTGTAATAAATAAATATATGAAGGGTTAGAATAAAAAAGAAAAAGAAAAGAACGAAATTAGCGGGCGATTGAATCTATTTTGATTTTGTTTTAGGTGGGGATCTTTGTGTCCGTCACCAAGGGAGCAAATATATAGGTGTTGACGTGTTGACTTGAGAGTATAGTATAATCTTAGTCCCTATATATTTATTAATATTTAACTTTGGTCCCTAATCTTTAAATCTCTTGATATTACTCTTAAGGAGTCCTATCTAACCATTAAATGGTGAGTAATTAACCGAATTTGATGAAGTCTACTTTTTTCCCCTAATATTTTCTTTCAAATTTCTATACATAATAATCACACTACTTCGCAGGACTTTTAATAAGAACTTGCGCATGCTTTACTTGAAATCTTATTTTTAGCACATTATTTGCTTTGCTTTAGTTTCTATTTTATTTTTTTCATCACTATATGAGTAATTAACCTTAAAATGTTTTTCTCTTAAAAAATCATTGTTATCGTCACCACTCCAGAACTTTCTACTCATACAAGCAAAGTAAATATATTAAATTGTTATTAAATATATGAGTTTTATATTTAATTATTAAATATTTTCTTTATATAGAATGTCTTATAACATCTTTATGTTATGTCATTACGATGGAACTTTTGTTCTTGATGTGAAAAGTAGTATGACATACAATGACAAGAGTAGTTTTCTATTAAATGATAATTTAATCATATCATATGCAAAAATAAAAATAAAAAATATTTGTCATGGACTTGGTGGAATTACAATGATTTTGACATTGATATAACTTGAAGGTGTCAAGTTAGTAAACACCGGTATTATCATGTACCAATTGTATGTAATGACAGTTTTAAGATAATGATTGATTTTTTTATCCAAAGTTTATTGAATATAATGATATTGTGTGTGAGTAGTTGATCAAATTATTTTTGTGCCCTAACTTCTGGTCGAATAGGTATAAGTGCATCACAATCTGCTAGTCCTTCAAAATAAGTTAGTAAAGAGAAAAACAGTTTTATTATTAGATGATTTGCTACAAAGGATTGATGATACGATATTTGACAATCCAATAGCAAATCAACATAGATTTCACTATTTTGATTCTAGTGACAATGAAGATGATGAGATGTTAGACTTGAATGAGATGTTAGACTTGAGTGAGATGATAAATGTTGATGATAAATTAATACCTCTCTTCTGTTCCTAAAACTAGAGATGCTTATAGGTTTACATTTTTATTTTTTTTTATGATTAGGCTTGTTTTTTATGATTAGGCACTTAGTCATAGACGTTTGCTAGGAGGATCTGTTTTAGAGTTGGACAGAAATTCGGTAGTGAAAATGATTTAGTTGATGCAGTTAAACGGTGGCACATTGCACATTCGTTTGAATATCGAGTTCAACGGCCAACCTCGATTTTTATTCAATTATAATGTGTGCAAGCACCTGAATAAAAAGTGATATTTACATGGAGGATATCATATAAAGGTCGAATTCATTTGAGATAAAAAAAAAAAAAAAGAAGTTAAAAAGATCGCACATATATACCTCGACCTTTATCCAAAAAGACCATCATTAACTCGATGCAAATGTTATTGTTAATGTTATATTAACCCTTGTGATGAATGATCTTTCAATGATGATTGCAAGCATTCAAGATGAAATAAAATTGCATTACAAGTATAAAATATCATATGACAAAGCATGAGTTGCAAAACAGAAGGTGTTTGAGTATCTATTTGGTTCATATGAAGAGTTATTTAGAAAATTACCAAGGTTGTTGTTGGCAATAAAAGAATCAAATCCTTGAACAACTATTGATTGAATTCATAAAAAAAATCTTTATGATAGTACAGTGGTATTTGAGAGAGTTTTTTGGTCATTTAGGCCTTGTATTGAAGGTTTCAAATATTATAGGCCACTAATCAGTATTGATGACACATATTTGCATGGGTTATATGATGGTAAATTATTGATTGTAGTTGCTTTTGATGCACATAATTTGATATTCCCTTTAACTTTAACAATTATTGATGAATAAAATAATTATAATTGGAGATGGTTTTTACTTTTCTCATAGAGATACGTTATACGTGATAGAACAAGTATATGTATAATATCATATTAACAAGTATATGTAGTAGAAATTTAACATGAACCTATAGGATACTATCGGTATTGTGCCTAACATTTTGTTAACAACTTTAATCATAATTTCAAAAACCTATTTACAAAAAAAGATTTGATGAGGATATGTTATGAACCTTTAAGGCACAAATTTGATTTATAATACGAAAGAATGTGTAAATTGGACCCAGCTTGGAAAAGCTAGATTGAAATCAAAGCAAATCAACTATTATTCATTGTGACAATAGCTCTGCAATTAAACTTTCAAAGAATCTAGTAATGCATAGTCATATCAAGTGTATAGATGTACGCTTCCATTTCATTTGAGAACTCATAAAGGATGGTACAGTGGAGTTGGTGCATTATAGCACATAGAAACAACTGACTAATATAATGACTAAATCACCCTAGCTGGATATTTTCTTGAAGGAGGAGTTTGTTTTGATAGATACAAACTGAGTTCTTATAACATTTAATTTAAAGGAGGAATTATTAGGATTTGTTATTTTGGATGTTAGACAGTTGTTAATGATAACAAACCACTAAGACAATAAATCTCCATTGTTAAGGCATGGTTGTTTGATTGAATTAGTTATGCCATGTTATTAGGATTTGTTAGATGTGGGTTGTTATTCTTTTTGTTTTAGTTTGTTTTGTAAGACTATATAATATCCAAGTGTGTTCTTCAATAAAATTAAGAGATTTCTTCTAATTATATTATCTTCTTCATAATTAGTCTATTCTTAATATTGTCATCTTTTATCTAGTAACCTAGGTCATTAGAACTTGATATTCAACAAAACAAGAAGGATAATTACAAAAAATACCTTCTATACTTTAGTCTATTTTTCATTTTCAATCTAATATTTGAGAAATTATGGTTTGCCTTTATAGTCAATGAAAAAAAAATCAAATTAGATAAAAACACACATTTGCCCTCATATATAATAAATGTAAGTCTGCATAATTTTTTCATAAATATCATTTCTCTCTTCTAAAAGCGATTTTTTTCTGCATCTTTCTCTCTCTAAAAACACAACACACCCACACATAAATGCTAATTCTAAAGCAAGATCTTCATTTTTTTATATAATTAATCTCTTTGTACGAGTATCAGAGACGAAAACCTATTATATGTGTTATTTCTTGTTTTTGTTTAGTTGTTAGTAAGGGGGTACAATTTACTTGAGATGATTGTTTTTCTCATATGTCATCTTTATGTTGTTTAAAGTTGAGAAATAAATTGAGTGGTTATGATTTGAGGTCATTAATTGCTAAGCAACATGTGCTTTCTTGAGTTCTTATAAGCCATCATGTTAGTATTAACATTTTAATTATGTTTATTTTTTTACCATCTTTTCTCATATGTATATATTTAGTTTTGGAGGAAGCTAGTTATCATGTGCTTAATCATTATAAGGATCCAACCTCTACATCTCCTCGTATACTTCTTAAAATTAATTGCCTCAATAACAACACACTTAGACTTAATTTCATACATACCAACAAAGTAAAAATCAACATGCTAGAAAAGATCAATTTTAAAGTTGTTAATGAATTCTGTTTTTATTCTTGTTTTTGTTTTGTTGTGTTTTATTGGATGGATCTAAAAGTATATTTCTTGAATGAATGAATTGTGTTATTTCCTTATATGCAATACTATTATGAATTCTTTAGTTCCTTTCTTTCACATAAATAATGCCTAAAAGTTGTTTGATGAAATGCCTAAAGAGAATTTATGTTCAAGAATTTATGTTCAAGAAATTATGGATGATATCATTGTAATTATAAATTATGGTTGTAATTTTGTTATTTTTATGCTCCAATGGCTTTTTAGTCATTAAAATGAATATAATAGTAAATTTATAAATAATCATATAGTTTTTTGTTAATTTTTTAAGACAATAAGTGTTATTGTGTGTATAAAGTTTAAGAGATAAACTATAATTTTTTATATCTTAGATTAAAAGTGAAATATAAATAAAAATATATAAGGTTTTTTTGTAATTATTTCAAAAATTTATATAAATGAGCCTTGAAAATTGATTTTCAAAACAAATCATACATGATATTTATTGATATCTATAATATAAATGAATTAAAATTAAATCTCATCGATGGTATGTATCCAATCTTAAAATTTAATGTACAAAACTAAGATTGGTGTATTTACAATATATTAAGATAAAATAAAGTAAATTAACTCATGAAATCAATAAAAGCAACAAACCTAAGTCTTCTTTCCCCCATAATTTCAAATCCTAAAGTCCAATAAAATTATAATTAAGGAAATGATAACAGACGGTAGGATTAGGATTGGTAGTTGAATATATATATAACACTTGCATTCTTTTTAACAATACGACATCGTTGCCTTATGAACAGAACAGGACGTCGTTTAACCGTGTCCCCTTCGTAATAGGACGTCGTCTGCGGTGCGAGCATATGTTATTTATTGCAGTCTCTCTCTACTCACTGGCTTCTGCTCTTCTCCGTTTGTGTGTATCAGAATTCAGAGCGCAAAACTTTGTTTAAAAAATTAGGTCAAAAGAAATTCAACATCAAGATGGCACGAAACGAAGAGAAAGCTCAGTCGATGCTCAATCGATTCATAACACTAAAAGCCGAAGAAAAAAAGAAACCTAAAGAACGCCGTCCATACCTAGCCTCCGAATGCCGCGACCTCGCCGAAGCCGACAGGTGGCGTCAGCAAATCATGCGCGAAATCGGCCGCAAAGTCGCCGAGATTCAAAACGAAGGTCTCGGCGAACACCGCCTCCGCGACTTAAACGACGAAATCAACAAGTTAATACGCGAGAAATCGCATTGGGAACGCCGTATTGTTGAGCTTGGCGGTCCTAATTATGCGAAACATTCTGCTAAAATGACGGATTTGGAAGGAAATATTATTGATGTGCCTAACCCTAGCGGGCGTGGGCCTGGCTATAGGTATTTTGGTGCGGCGAAGAAGTTGCCGGGTGTCAGGGAGTTGTTTGAGAAACCGCCGGAGCTGAGAAAGAGGCGGACGAGGTATGATATTTACAAGAGGATTGACGCGAGTTATTATGGGTATAGGGACGAGGAGGATGGGATATTGGAGAAGGTTGAAGGTCCTGCGGAGGAAGAGATGAGAATGCGTGCGGTGGAGGAGTGGAAGAGGATGGAGGCAATAAGGAAGGAAGCGAGGAAAGGAGCCAAGGAAGTTGTGAGTGTTGGAGTTGGTGTTGGAGCAGAGGTTTTGTTTGAGGAGGAGGAGGATGTGGTGGAGGAGGAGAGGAGGGAGGAGAGGGAGAGAGAGGATATTGAGAGGAAGGAAAAGGAGAGAGAGTTTGTTGTGCATGTTCCGTTGCCAGACGATAAGGAGATTGAGAGGATGGTTTTGGAGAAGAAGAAAATGGAGTTGTTGAGCAAGTATGCTAGTGATTCATTGATGGAGGAGCAGACTGAAGCTAAGGTTATGCTTAATATTCAGCACTAGATGGCTGATGGTATGTAATGTAGGTTGGTTTAGAGCTTGTTTTTTGAATTATAATTACAGTGCTTGTGGTTTCATGTAGACTTTGTTTGACTTGTTAGCATTATGATTAGGCTGTTGCTTTGTGTTTAACAAAGCAAGTACTAATCTTTCTCCTTTGCATTATTTTATTTTACAATGCTCAAAATATGTTTGCAGTAGAATGCTGATGTTCTCCTTTAATGTTTGCTAATGTGAAAGTTGTGTTCTGACTTTGTGGGAAATGTACATTGATTTTTGATTTTTCATATTCATTTTGTTTTCTTGCATCAACAACAGGTAATCTAGATTTGAGGTAGAGAACCTGTCTATGTATTCATGTTAAATTAATACCCTTGTCTCTTTCATATTTCACTTGGTTTGTGGTTCCTTGGGCTTTTGCTGGAGCGTGACATTTATTACTGGACGTGGTGACTTATTATTAGCTGATTAGAGAATTCCCCATCATATAATGTGTTTTGAAGCTCTAGAAAAGTCAAGTTTATGGAGGGAGGGGGACAAAGTGGCGGGCTGCTGTTACTTTTAATTTCAGGAACTAGATATGCTGCAACATGATTAGATCTTTCCTCTAGGATTTGTCTGGTATCTCAAATCCTGGTGAGGGTCCTTTCTGTGTTTATTCTTAGAAGTGAGATGAAAAATTTTCTTTCTTTTGATTTCCTTTGGGGAGATTTTGAGATGCAGATTTTGAGAGGAAGATGGCTATGCTTTGCTAAGTCATTACAGTATTTTGTATTCTTTTAAAGGAGAGCTGAGTGTTTGTTATTCTGAGTGGGGGTGTTTATGGTTTGCTTTCATAATTATAATCCGCCTTTTGTTGTTCAATATCTGATTTTTATTGGTTCTGGGATCATGATCAGGTTGTTTGGAGAGGTATCTTGGGTTTTGGCTCTTTCAGGGACTGTAGTCCTAGTGGAATTGTTGTGTCCTTAATCCTGCAAGGGTTCAGTTCATAGTCAGCAATTTTCTGTTGGAAGGGTCTGTGCTAATTAGTAGTTATTATCATTCAGTGCATGGTGGTGGTTGTCTTTGCATATGATTATACTGCATCTTGAGTGGAGATTTTGGACGAGTCTATGTCGTCCTTCCCCCCCTTCTTCTTGAGGAGCTTTTATCCTCCATTAGTGTTCTTGTGGTCCTGAAGCTGGTAGAGGAGTAGCTGCTTCTTGGCAAAGCAAGCATCTGTGTCTGTTAGTCAAGGATATATTGTTTGGTATTCTACAAGTTGTTCTGTAGGTTATCTTGCTGCTGTTTGTTGCTGTCCTAATGTCCCCCCCCAATTCCCAGTGTTAGGCACATGGCTACAAGTTGCTGAGTTCAATGCTATAGATGAATCAGAACTGCATTATTGTGTTCTTGATGATTTTCTAGCTGTCTTCGTACGGACATGATGAATCTGTTGGGTCCCAATATGAAACATTTTGATGTAAATGCACAGGAAGTAAAGATGAAGGAATGGTGACCAAAAGTCATCTACTTTGTACAAGAGGAATCTTCCCAGGATAAGATGTTGTAAATCATTCCTTACATTATGAAAAAGAGCTCATCGTTTTCTTGAGGTCAGAAACCTACTCCTCTGCATTACATTTTCGTGCTGTCATAAATATTATTAAAAATAAACCAAAACGGAAGGGTGATTTCCAAACGCTGAATTTTATACTCGTTAGTAAAATTATTTCTTTGTACTTGGCTTTGACAGTGAAATTACCTTTTTTTTACAGTGAAATTACTTTTTTTTATCCTTGACAAGAAATATCAATTGCCTTCAATCTTGATTGCACGGTGAGATTATTGATTTATTCTTGGAAGTAAAAAATTTAAAACTAATATTAGGGTTTTTCTTTTTTAATCCTTTCATATTTGTTTTTATAATTATGTAGATTTATGATATATTATTTTTTCTAATTTGATTTTTATTATTCTAATTTGTTTTTTTTCCTTTTATTCACTTGATTTCTTTTAAATTTCACTATTCAATTGTAAATTTATAATTGTTTTTTAATTTATTTTTTATTTCAATTTCAATTTTTATTTTTTAATTGCTATTTTTAGTTTTGGATTCTTTTGTATAATTGAATTTTTTTTCTATTTAATTCTTTAATATTTGATTAGTTAGAGATTATATTTTTTGATTTTTTCATGTATAGTATCTAATGACATGGTTTACATGTTTGAAAAGTTATCATAGGTTGAAATTTGTTTTTTTACTTATTTTTTTTTAATTTTATTGTTCAACATTGAACTTTTTTATATATATATATATAAAAAAGGGCATTGTGTTTATTTCAGTTTCTTTTTATCAGGTTATCATGATCTCATGACTTAGGCTAACTTAGATTCGATCACCTTTTATTATATGTGTTACATGTTTGTCATGCTAATTTGAGTTGATATTTATTTATTTATTGTTTATTTTTATTCAATTTTATCATTTCTTAATTAATTAGCTTAAAATTTAACAACATTGGTTTCCTTTCCTGTATTGGAAAAAGAGTAATTGATTTTTTTTTTGTTTTTTTGATTTATGTGGGTGTCCGGGCCAGCTTGCGCGCACCACGACTAATCCCACGGCCCACTGAACATCCTACAAACCCAGTGAGCATGTAAGGCACCGCGGAGGTGACAAGCATGCACATGAAGGTTCGAACTTGGGTGCAAAGGAAAGGAATAAGTTCCTTCCACCGCTAGACCAATACCTCAAGTGCATTATTCTTTCCTTCTTTATAAAATGGGACTGCATCATATAAACATTATTTAAAAAAAAAAAAACAAATATGAAATAATACGCCTCGGGCCTATGTCTAGTTTCAGCTAAAACAGAAAGTTCTGAAACAAGACTTGATTAATTGAGATTCATGTCCTTGTGCTGCTTACAGAGGCTTCAATTGTCTTCAAATAGTCACACTGGGGAACTGGCATAATCCTCGACCTGCACCAAAAAAAAAAAAATCACAAAAAGAAGAAGAGAGTAACAAAGTGAGTCTTTCATGTCGCAAACTTGCATCATGCTTTGGCAAATAAGAAATGTAGTTTAGATATCAAGTTCAGGTGAATCATGCTTTCGCAATTGATGTTTTTTTGACTAATTTTCTATTCGTTTGTAAAATAGTCGTGCAAGCGAGGTAAAATCATAGGGTAATTAATATTTATGTTGGTGTTAATGTGTTTGAGGATTGTTCACGGTCCTCAAACCCACCCATCACTTAAAATCATGCAGACTCACTTGGATCACTGGTGGTCTGCACAGCAAGTCCATTGAAGTAGCAATTGGCACCCTGGCTCCTGAACTTAGCCCAATACGAGCTAAATGCAAAACTGGCATGCCAAATTACTGACAATGGCTCGTAACATTCCTTCCCTGGGGTCAAGGCTTCACAGGTCCCGTTTCCTTGACTGCATGCAAAAGTTAATGCTCTTTCCAACTCTGTCAGATTGACGTCCGGTGCTGCTACGCACCATGATTTGCTTTCATAGGGCATGTCATTGTGTGTTGCAGGTAGCGGTTCATAGTCTGATGATGCTCTCTTCCCTGTCAAATCAATTTGATATATAGACGTCCCATTTGGATGCAACAAGCCCCAGTGCCGCTCTGTTCCCGGGCCAGTCTTTTGGTTCTCATCGTACAAGGAAAAGATAAATGCTGGTATGAACAAACCTGGTCTAGCTGGGGTGCCGATTAGGGGCTGACCAGTCATCTTTGTAACAAGATTCCGATTGTAAGTAGCTGCGTTGTAAATGCTAGCACCAGTTTCACCGATATCGCCTGCATTAGGCCAGCCAGTTTCAGCTATCGAAAGCCGGATACTGTGAAATCCAAGTTTGGTCATGGCAAAAACAAGGGAGTCAAGCATTTGGTCTAGGAGGTTGGTGTAGACTAAGCCACTACTGGGGTCAGTGTATTTGATATTTGATTGAAACAACGCATAATCGAGGTTTATATTGATGGGATTTTCAGACCAAGGGAAATAAGGGTAGACGTCAATGAAGAAAAATGACTTGGTGCTGTTTAAGAATTTTAGCAATGGCACCATCACGGTAGTTGAGATATCAGGCCGAAAAGTCCCAGTGGATGGTGGAAAAGTTGTTTGCAGCACGTCCATGGCTAGCGGAGTGCCTACTTTGATGTTACGGATATCCTGAGCTCTGAGAGAGATCTTGATTCTACGCATTGCAGGCACAAGATGATTCCAAATCCGTTTTCCTTCATCTGAACAATAGCTGAGAACTTCATTGCCAACAAGAATGGTACGGATCATGGTTTCAGGGTGGTAAGCGAGGACATTGTCTTCGACCCATTTGTTGGCGGAGGTCTGGTTGGTGGCTATGTTGATGATTTCATAATTGGGAACCATAATGGAGACCCGGATATCAGTTCCTGCTAGGAGTCTCAGGATTTCAGGGTTGGCATCATAGAGCTTTACACTGCCAGCTTTCATGGCTCTAAGAGATTCTATGGATTGTCCTGCAGATGGCAAGTTGTTCCCAAGCAGGCCATAGTTCACCCCAATCTTCCCTGAAGGCATTGCATCTGTCAAAGAGAAAATTCTGGAATTAGTTAAGAAAAATGAACAAGAAAACTGAAAGTGAC
>Ga0307516_10007085_pt1 | contig 12961 bp, 12 predicted proteins | sample 19_EM_MG_FD_203310 | JGI IMG/M metagenome (GOLD analysis project Ga0307516, IMG submission 203310) | Populus trichocarpa ectomycorrhiza microbial communities from riparian zone in the Pacific Northwest, United States - 19_EM | ecosystem: Host-associated > Plants > Roots > Unclassified | place... | reverse complement strand
CGCGCATGGAATCTGGAAGACGGAGGGTAAAGGAGAGTGAGCCTACTTGAGCGATAATGGTATATGGCCCAAGGTTCTTCTCCGATAGTTTTTTAGATGGTCGCGTAGACCGGAAGTATTTGGCTTTGACGTAGACTTGGTCTCCAACTTTGAATTCCGGTGCCGGAGATCGTTTAGCATCTGCCGGACCTTGGTAATGTAGTTGGGCATTAGCCATTTCTTCTCTAAGGTATTGGTGCAGCGACTCAAGGTCGACTGCGTAGTCACGAGCCCGGGCGGAAGTCATGTCGCGTTCTGGGTAGACAGAGATGTTAGGGTGGTAGCCCTTGTTAGCAAAGAATGGAGAGACTCCGGTGGTAGCACTTGATCCGGAGGTACTGTTCAAGGGTCTGGTTAGAATGCTCAGTCTGGCCATCGCCCTCTGGGTGGTAACCGGAGGTGAAGTGGAGGCGTATGTCGAGAGCCTTTCCGAGTGACCGGAAGAAGTGCGAGATGAACTCGGTACCGCGATCTGAGGTGATGTGGGCGGGGACACCATGCTTGGAAAACACGTGGAGTAAGAAGAGCTTTGCGAGCTCCGGGCTAGTGATGGTGTCATGAGTAGGGATGAATATGGCCTGTTTAGAGAGCCTGTCTACTACGACCAGGATGGCTGTGAAGCCGGTGGATGAGGGGAGTTGCTCTATGAAATCCATGGAGATGGAATTCCATGGCTTCTCCGGTACGGGGAGCTGTTTCAGCAATCCGTAGGGTCTATGGCACGGTGTCTTAGCTCTTGCGCAAGAGGTACAGGACCGGACGTAGTCTTTGACGAAGGTCCGGAGACCAGGCCAAGTATACTCACGCCAGATTAGTTCTAGAGTCCGGTTTTGCCCAAAGTGACCAGCTAGTGGGTGATCGTGTTGATACCGGAGGACTCGGAGGCGGAGATCGTCTGAGTCTGGTACGTAGATACGACCATCTAGTCAGAGGAATCCTGCCTCGTCAGCGGACCAGCGAGAGTCCAGAGGGTCTGCAAGATGGATCTGGGCAATGGGGTCAGAGGGTAGTGCGGATAGGATGTCGCTGTGGAGTGTTTCCATGTCCATGATTGCGACCGTACGGAGGACCGGGAACTCTAGGTAAGTAGCGCGAAGTGAATTAGTGAGCTGTTCTTGAGTGAACACCGGCCGGAGATTTTGGGGATTAACCCGGGTGTAGCCACTATCCCCCTCTTTGGGGTAGACGTCCCATCGTCTAGTGAGAGCGTCCGGCTTGGCACCGAGTTTTCCGGGGCGGAAACAAATGACAAGATTAAACTGGGAGAGAAATTCGGACCACCGGGCTTGCCGGTGGGAAAGTACTTTTGAGGTGGAGAAGTACTCAAGGTTTTTGTGGTCCATGACGACGTCTATAGGAGAGGCGGAGCCTTCAAGGTAGTGGCGCCAGTTCCGGAATGCCTCGAAGATGGCAAGGAGTTCCTTATCGTGGGTGTCATAGTTCAACTCCGGAGCAGTCAAGGTCTGGGAGTAGTAGGCGACCGGATGAATCTCTCCGTCGGCGCAGGTGATAGACAGGATACCAGCAACAGCGTAGTCGGAGGCATCAGTTTCCACGATAATAGGGGTATCCGGAATAAAGTGGGTGAGGATGGGCGCAGTAGTGAAGGCATGCTTGAGAGTGTTGAAGGAACGTCGACAGTCCTCGGAGAAGTTCCAAGGAGTGTCTTTCCGGGTGAGCCGGGTAAGAGGAACCACAATGTCCGAGTAGTTGCATATAAACCGGCGGTAGAAGTTGGCGAAGCCCAAGAAGGACTGGATGTCCTTCACCTTTCGAGGTTCAGGCCAGTCGGAGATGGTCTGGATCTTGTCCGGAGACATAGTTAGACCGTCCGGAGATAGGCAGTAGCCAAGATACTCTACCGAGTCCGAGTGGAACTCACATTTCTCCGGTTTGGCGAAGAGGCCATGCAACCGGAGATGGCAGAGCACTTCCCGGACATGCTGCTGGTGGGACTCCATATCCTCGGAGTAAATGAGGATGTCGTCGAGGTACACGACGACGCAGACATCCAGCATGTCAGCAAAGATAGTGTTGACAAACCGCTGGAATGCTGCAGGGGCGTTAGTGAGGCCAAAGGGCATTACCAACCACTCATAAGACCCATAGCGCGTACGGAAGGCGGTCTTCCATTCATCGCCCAGAGCAATCCGGACTAGATGGTACGCGTGCCGGAGGTCGATCTTTGAGTAGATCTTAGCACGGCTAGGGGAGTCCAGTAGGTCAGAGATAAGGGGAAGTGGGTAGCGATCCTTCTTGATAAATTTGTTTAGGCCTCGGAAGTCAACGCAGAGGCGGAGTGAGCCGTCCTTCTTCTTTACAAAGAGGACCGGAGCAGCGTGGGAGGAAGCGGTAGGACAGATGAAACCTGTATTGAGGTTCTCGTTGATGAAGGTCTGGAGAGTGGAGAGCTCGACCGGAGACAGTGAGTAGAGAGTCCCCAGAGGTGGGGAAGTACCTTCTTCAAGGTCGATCTTCAAGTCGTAGTCGCGATGCGGGGGCAGTTCGGAAGCTTTCGCCTTGCTGAACACGTCCACATAATTGCGATACTCCGGAGGGACAATGTCCAAGTCCGGCGGAGTTGAGGTGGAGGAAGAACGAGCCTTTGCTGTGTCAGAAGGACGCAGCTGAAGTTGGTATTTGGTGGATCCCTCTAATTTGCACGCATGCACGAATGCGGCTGTGTTTATCAGAGAGATGTGCGGAGGGGTGCAAACCGGAGTGTCGACAGATGGCGCAAGGCCGGGGTCAGATTGGCCAGAGAGGCCGGAGACAGGGTTACCGGACTGAACCGGAGAGGGAGTTGACAGGGGCGCTAGCAAACTTGGTGCATGGGTCCGGAAAGTTAAACTGCTCAGTACCCAGTCAATCAACGGATTGTAGCGGGTGAGCCAGTTATGTCCAAGGACAATTATGCATTCAGAGTCTAACAGGGCGAGGTAGAAGGTCATAGGGGTGACATCACCGGATGCAGGGAATTTCACTGATAAATTGACGGCTTGAGTAATTACAAAATTCGAGGTACTGTCAAAGAGCCGGAGTACAATCGGAGGAACGGAGTAAGTGGAGAGAGAGTGTCCGAGAGCATATTGGGTATCTACAAAACAGTGCGTGGAACCGGAGTCCACAAGCGCACGGAGTTCTGGTAAATCGTAAGACAAAAGGAAAACATGAGGCATAAGGGAATTAGGGTCTAAGAGAGCGGACGCGTTGAGGCGAGCCTCCTTGGGTGCACTTCCGGAGTCAACGCAGCTCGCCGGTTGTGCGGAGGGCTGGGAGCTGCTTACTCTTTTTTTGACTCGGAGTTGGCACCCGAGTTAGTAGAGTCCGTTTTACTGGACTCAGCAGCGATGGCCACAGCGCAAGCCTTGGCCTTTTTGGTCTTCTTTGGACAATTGTCCGCGAAGTGACCGGGACTTCCGCAGAACATGCAGAGGTTATTATCTAGACGCCGTTTTCGCTCATCAGCGGTGAGTTTACCATCCTTACCAAGCTTGTTGGTGAGGTCCAGTCTGTTAGAACCGGAAGAGGACGGGTTGTTGGTTGTTTTGGACGAGCCAGCGGCGGCGGGGCTAGAGGTGTTGCCGGCCTTGGATTTCTCCTTGCCGGACTTGGATGAGTTGCCTCCAGAGTCGGAGGACTTAGCTGGGGAAGGGGTGGACTGACTCTTTGTGGTACGTGCAATTTCGTCTTTGCGCTCCCAGTAGCGCGCATCGATCTCCTGGCACAGCGCCCGGAGTCCATGGAGAGTCAGAGGTTTGCCGACTCGAGCAATGTCGTCTTTCAGACGATCCGGAAGTCCGGAGTAGAACAGGCGGCGGAGCGCGCCATCTCCGTAGTCCTGGACTTGGGAGGCGAGGCAGTTGAAGTCCACGATGTACCACGTAACGCGGTGCGCGTCCTTCATCCAGAGGTGCTCGAGTTGATGCTCGGCATTGGCGATGGGGTTGTGAGGTCCGAACGTACTTTGTAGCTTGGCAACGAAGTGAACCCAGCTGTCCATCCAGCGCAGACGGTCAGCCGGATCTCCGGAGTTCAGGAGGTCCGGTTCGAACCACTCCAACGTCATACCCTTGAGATAGGACTGGGCAAACGTTACCTTAGCCCTATCTAGGCGGAACACTTTGGCACGGTCCTGAAAGCAGAGCTCACATTGGACCAAGAAGGTCCTGAGTTTTTTGGGGTCTGTGCTGTCGAAGGTGTCCGGTTCCCGGACTTTGGCATGGGAGGAGGAGGACTCGTTGGTCCGGCAGGAAGAGCGGGAGAGGCGGTTAACGGCGATGGCTAGATTGTGGAAAACAGCTAAACCAGGGTCTAGCTCTTCTGGGGCGTCGACAAATTCATCGTCGTCATCGTCGTCGTTATTGCCATCTCCGGGGTCGTCCGGATCATCTCTGGGTCCATCCTCGGGGCCAAACCATTGGTGATGGGCAGGTTCGCGACGATCCGGAGTGGGGTCACGACGGTAAGGGAATCGATCACCAGAAACTGATTCATGGTGACCGAAGTCCACAGAACCACGAAGGCTCTGGGACGCAGCATCTCGATGCGGAGTCAAAGGCACTGCTGGGTTGCGAGCTGTAAAGCTCCGGAATTGGCTTACAGAAGCCGGAGGTTGCCTGCGGTTAGACAGGGCTTGTTGGGCGGCAGAGAGGTGGAGGTCATCTACTGCACCTGCTTCCTCAGCAAGTGCTGCAGCGGTACGAGCGCGAGAGCGCGTGGTCATAGTCATAAGGGAATCGAACAGGGTGTGCGTACGGGGTTTGGGACAGTGAACCCACACAAGTGTGAGTCTGAAATACTGTCAAGTCCAGGTCTACTCCGGTAAGGGGTCCGGTCAAGTCCAGACGGAAACAGACGAAGGGAGGGGGCAGAGGGCTGGACAAGAGATTAGTCCGGCCGGAGTTGGTGACCGCTTGGATTCAACGACTAAGGACAACGAGCGTTGATCCCTTGCGTAGGTTCCGGTCAAGAAGGGGAGACAGAGACAGAGACAGAGACGGACAAGATCAGGAGTAGAGACTATGGTTGATTTCAGACTGAGGAGTACAGGACGGAGTACAGGGTACTTATACTAAGGAGGACTAGGGTTGAGTACTTACGGTGACAAGTAAACAGCCCAAAGGGTGGACAAGAAACAACCGGAGTTGGGACTAGGTCAGGTCCGACGAAAATAAGTAAGGTCCGGAGAGAATACTACAAGGTAGAAGATACAAACGGAGCATGGAGAACTCACGGTACAACAGGGTAGATGGGGAAGTGTGGTAACGACTGGATTGAGTCTAATGCAAAGGGTCGCACTTAGTGGAAGGGTATGTGCGCGTCCGGGACCGGAGTAATGCGCAGAGGACCGGAGTTGAGCTACAGTGCTGCAATGCGACCGGAGTAACCGGATAAGAGTCCGGAGTTGGACATGGTCTTGACAGTATGTCACATCTTCAGCTCGTCAACTCACCATGGTAGCTGATGTTTGTTGCAGCCGTTTACGAATGACTTCCCATATGCCGACATCTACAAGATGCTATCACCTGATCTTCTTCACCAGCTGATTAAAGGCGTGTTTAAAGACCACCTTGTCACCTGGATCAGCAAGTACCTCAAAATTAGATATAGTGAAGCAGAGGCCAAGCGGATCCTCGACGATATTGATCGGCGGTGAGTAGGCTGGCTTTTTATGCTACTACATTTTAACGGTCCTTGTTTTTGGAGCAGCATTGCGGCTGTTCCACTTTATCCAAATCTGTGGCACTTCCCTCAAGGACGACGGTTCAAGCAATGGACGGGAGACGATTCCAAGGCATTGATGAAGGTATATCTCCCAGCAATTGAAGGCCATGTACCATCGGGCATGGTGCACGCTATAAGTGCCTTCCTGGATTTTTGCTACCTTGCACGTAGGAATTCCTTGAATGAAAGTGCCCTGAACAGTCTCGATAGGGCACTTGAGCGTTTTCACCACCATCGCCGCATATTCCAAGAGTTGGGTGTATGCGAGGATGGACCCAAAGGCTTTTCACTACCATGGCAACACTCCATGACCCATTATCGTCACCTCATCCAAGAATTTGGTGTACCAAACGGCCTCTGTTCATCCATTACTGAATCAAAACACATCAAAGCTGTGAAGAAGCCCTGGTGGCGTTCGAACCGTTTCCAAGCGTTGGGTCAGATGCTCATCACTAACCAGCGTTTGGACAAGCTTGCCGCCACTCGAGTTGATTTTGAAAGTCGCTGCATGCTCAAGGGATCTGTAGTGTCCAGTGCAGTGCAAGAGGTTGGGCACCAATGCAGTGAGCACAGTAGTTCTGACAAGGATTCCGATGGTGGAAATGGGCCAGACGATGACGAGATTCAGATGCAAGATGGTCCGTGTGTACTGAACTTCGTCCGTTTGGCAAAAACTCCAGGTATAATGGTATTGTTATACTGTGATTTCCCACATCTGATTCTACCCTTTTATGTTGTACAGCACGGAAATTACCTAGTGATTTAAACACACTCGCGCATCATATTCAACAGCCAAACCTCCCTCTCCTTACTCAGCGCTTTCTCCATTACCAGCTCCAAAATGATCCCGATGTCGACCCAAATACTGGCCATGTCGCATTACCTGACCTTTCTTACTGTCCGGTGTCTGTCTTTCACAGTGCCATCGCCACGTTCTATGCTCCTAGCGATTTGTCAGGCCTTGGTGGCATGCACTCAGAGTGCATTCGAAGTATACCACACTGGCAAAAATGGGAGGCACGCTACGACACAGTATTTCTTGAACGGGATCCAGATATACCTGGAATGGGAGGGCTCCATGTTGGTAGAGTTTTCCTATTCTTTTCACTTTGCTATGACGGTACCAGATACCCCTGTGCACTCATTCAGTGGTTCTCAACAATCTCCGATGGGCCCAATGAAGACACGGGAATGTGGATTGTCCAACCAGACTTGGATGCGAATGGTCAGTGCATACTTGAAGTCGTTCATGTACATTCTATTCTACGTGGAGCTCATCTCATTCCTATTTACGGACAAAATCGACTTCCTCTTGACATCCATTACACTGATTCTCTTGATATTTTTCAAGCATACTATGTAAATAAGTACATAGATCATCATGCGTTTGAAATTGCTTTCTAGACTACTTACATTGCTAGTATCGAGAAATAGGAAGTCTGATGACTCAAGACTCTGATAGCATCTGCAAATCTCTGTGGTCTGGGCAATCTGGATTTGTGTCTGACGGTCTGGCAGACCCTACCATGATGTTTTGTCATTGAGCTAAGACTGGCAGACTCTGTCAGCACCATCAGCCGAGGTCAGCTCAAATCAGACGCTTCAGACGGATTAGACCCTTTGTAACATTCCTGATGTGGGTGATGACGGATGTCGAGAGAGAGCAGCGGTGTCCGCTCCGGCCTCTCCCGCAAAGACTATATTCTATTCCTTCACTCGTGCCTCCTTACATACTAGAATCCCAATCTTTGCCAGTCGTAAGGAGCTTGTAGGGGTAGTAGATACTACACAAATGGCAAGAGACTTATGCTGGCTAGAGAAACGAAAGTGTGCGACTAAGCAAGAGAACGAGAAGTGTGGGCGAAGGCACGAAGCGCCTCCCGGCCGCGGATCTGTGGGTGGGCGAGATCAGCTGCGGTCCCAGGTTGTAGTCGCCTGACGCGTCGAGCTGGAGCTCATCCACCCGGCTCCTAGGAGGGTGACTCACCAATCCTAAACTTTCCGAGTTGTCAACGCGCACGTGGCATAGTGAGCCTGGTAAATTCTATCGCTATGTCCGTAGACATGGCCTGGATATAGTGTGCGAGGATTTGATTGTGCCTTAGCAGGTATAGCTGGAAAGCATCGCTTGCCCAGCGTCCCTTGGTCTTCATGACTTCGAAGGGTATACCCCTTAGGAGATACTCTAGGGTAGTGCCTATTCTGATACCATGTCCCTGTACTGAGTTGTAGCCTGCTGCTCTTGCCTTCACCTTGAGCAGCTTCAAGAAGGTCGTCTTCATGAGGGGTTTGTGTTTGGAGCCATCTTTGTAAGCGAAAAGCGGACCAGTGAGTGGTGGTTCGTTCAGTGCCATGTGTGCATCCAAAGCTGACTGAGGTTCTGTTGGGCCATCTTGCTTGGCCCATTGCACCTCTTCACCTGAAGCACTGGATTTCGTGCGAGGGAGGGTAAAAACTGTCGTACGCAGGTTGTTCCTGTCCACATCTACTCGAACATTGGCTGGGGTGATGTTCTCTGCTGGGTCAAAGGCGTCGCATTGGTGGACCGTGAACTCGCCTACTCGAGCCGCTGCATAGAAGATTGTGGTAAGGCAGGCATAGAAGGCTGTGTCGAGCGGGCTGTCTGAGACGTGGGCGCGGATGTCTGTGATGATCTGGGGGGTGACTGGTTGCCTAAGATCCTGCTTGGAGGTAGGGGGGGCCAGCTTTGTCGCTCCTTTGAGCATAGCTGCTACCTGGGCTTCATTGGGTGACCAGGGCAAACTGTTCAGTACATGCCATGCACGCAGGCCATACACATAGCCCTGAATGGTTTGACCTGCATATTGGCCGGCGAGTGCTGAAATGAACCGTGCTATGAGAGTTGCTTTAGCCGGTGCCCTGTCCTCTTCGGGGATCTCATGGACGCTGCAAAAGGTATGGTAAACTAGCAAACCGGTTCCATATGCAGTCCTGGTGGATGCTGTCCAGGCATGGAGAGTCACTGTGTGGACCCTCTCTCGTGCTTCTTGTGGGATGTCTGGCCCGTGGGCTGCAATTGATGTCAGATGAGGTAACCACAACTTGATACGGTCTGGGGCTGCACAGTGGGGGCAGAGCTCTGAAGGCGTGGGGGTCAAGTTGACTGGGTATCTGGTGATGTGGCAGCGGGCAGGGGGTACTGGAGGGTTGGGTGGTGGGAAATTGAAATCAATTCCTGAGGCCGATGTGCCTGGCCTGCGAGTCATTGTAGTTGCAGACAAAATGTGCGATGTCGGGTGGGATGGGCACCTCAGGGAGTGAGGCAACGGAGGAGGGATAGTGGCCACGGGAGGGGCCATCTGCTGGGTTTTGTCCACTGGGCACGTAGTGCAGGAAAATCTGACGGGAGGGGGTCCGCAAGGCTGCATGGATTCTCCGGAAGGAAGTGTTGGTGGACTTGTTCCTGCTGTGTCCTTTCCTCCACGCTTCGATGATTCCCTGATTGTCCCCATGAACCTTAAACGATGTAGTGGTACTGTTGAGCTTGAGTAGGGTGTAAACGAGGAATTCGAATCTGATGCTTTCTGCCCAGCCAATGTCTCTGTTGTCAGTGTCCCAGCCAGGTTGCAGCCTCCAGGCCCGCCATCTGCCTGCAATGATGATTGCGATGCCAACGGAGGTACAGGCATCTGAGAAGGCACCTAGATCAGTGGCGAAGGGGAAGTAAGGGATGGGGATGGGTTCTGGGTTCTCAAGTGCGCACAGCCACCAGCATAAATTGTCCGTGGTGCCACGCAGCTGTGTGCGTGGCATGAAAGGCTTGGTGTCGAACATGCCTAGCATGGTCTGGAGGGTTGTCAAGTATGCGCTGCCTTCTGGGATTACCAAAGAGGCATGTGAGAGCTTCCCATGGAGGCTTTCCACGTCATTGAGTGGGTGACGAGGAGATTCTAGCCAACTTCGAATGGCTGCTATGTATTTCAGTTGCTTGGACCCTGTCAACTGTACAGTCTTGTGGCGAATATCCCATTTGAAACCAAGGTAAACTGGTCTGCTGGTGAAAGGTGTGTCCTTTGACAGCTCCAATGGGATGCCTAACTCCTGAGAAATGCTATCAATGTCCTGCATGTCATAAGCATACATTGAGCCTGAGTCCTCATTCCGAGTCCGTGAGCTGGTCAGCGTCAGGTCTTTCAATGGGACCGCACAGTCCTCTGCCCACTCTTCATGGAGTCCGTCTGCTAGTTCTCGACCCTTGAACCAGATCCAGCATCCCTCATGCAATTTACCTTGGTTCTGTGCAATGATTGACATTGTGTCTGCTCGCCATTCATTGTAGGCATTGAGGGATGATCTGGGCAGCCTAAAGAAAAGGTGGTCGTCTACCCATGCGATTACTGGACCAATTCCATAAGCTCGCATTATATCAAGGCCACTGTCTCGAAGTTGTCCATACACTCCTGCAGACGGGCCATAACCAAAACACAATGCGGTATCTACTGCAAAAAGCGGAGGGTCCTCTTCGATCCTGACGACCAAACTAGGCCACTGGGAGTGGTGTAGGGGGATTGTTCGATAAGCCTCTGCTACGTCTCTGGTTGCCCCTTGAGTGTCAGGTGGCAGGGAACAAATGAGCACGCAGGCTGTCCGGAAAGTACCCCAGGTGCAAGGGAACTGATATGCGTCGACCCGGGAATTAATGGATATAGGTTCGCCTGGCTTGGGGTCTCGTGGGTACGATAGATTTTGTATTAGTCAGAATTTATTGGGTTTGCCTGGCTTCGGGATTATAGACAGTGGTGCAGTCTGGAAAGGGCCCAGTGTGCTCTCCAGGACTTCTCATGAAAAAGGTCCTAAGTAGCGGCCTTTGGAGAACTCGGCCTTGATTATGTTTCGGAATGCACAATGGTTTAATCCTATGGAGGGGTGATTAGGTGGGGTGTAAGTGGATAGTATGTGTGGGGCATTGACAGTAAAACCACTAAAGAGTGCATCCGAAATATGTGCATGACGGTTCGATAAACTATGTACCATAATATGCTGTTTCCAGGCCTGTGGGTGGTATGGTGTTTGGGCCCTACTGCGCTGCCTGCTCACAAGCTGGCTGAGCAAGGGGACAGTTGGCTGCGCCATGCTGAGGGTCTCCACAGCCTGCAAATTCATGCCTGTGATTTTTGCTGAGGCAACCCACTGGGTGTTGGTAGTCCCAACACATTGCCCGACCATTGGCGTTGACAAGCTTTCCGCTCTGGTTCCAGGAGCAGACTGTGTCCGCTGATCCATCCCATAGCTTTTGCGCACAGCAAGGGAGGAGGTGTTCCTCCCGGCTGAGACAGAGTGGGCATGGGGGCCTACCCTGCCCTCGAAACCACTGCTTCGGGGAGCAGGAGCGACTCCTTCTCCTTTGGTTGGATCTGGGAGGGGGGGATTGCCGGTTGCGCTGGTAGCCCTGGGTCCCGTCTGAGTTTCTCCCTTGGGAGCGGGAACGGGAGTGTGTGAAGTGGGTTGACCACCGTCCACCCCTTCTACCTCTGTCATAGTGGGCCTGTCCACTCGACCCGGACATGCACTCTATGCTGTGGCATCCACACACAGAGGACAGAGAGGTTATGGTTACACAGACAAGTAAAGCAAATTAGAAAGAAAGAGATCAATGTGCACGCATGCATGAAGCCAACACGAAGGAAAACAAATCATAATGTAGGTTTGTGCGGGTGCGTGTGTAGAAAACAGCAGGATCAACGCATGCACACATCCATGGATGCAGCAAAAATCAACGCGTGCACACATGTCGGGAGGCAGCAAAAGGTAACGCATGCACACATAAAGAGATGCGGCAAAAAGCGATGCAGGCACGCGTGTGAAGACAGCAGCCAATATCAATGCAGGCGCACATGGAGAGATGTGGCCAATGTCAGTGCAGGCACGTATGTAAAAACATACAGCCAATATCAATGCATGCATGCACCGGAGAACGCCAAGAAAGGTCGAATACACATGAGGAGGTTCAAGAAAAGAAAAGTTAGCTACATCCTGTTTGGGTTGGGGGTTACTTACCGGGCCAAGCCTTTCCCTAGGTCTCTGGCATCCAAGTCCCGGGCAATAGAGTTTATGAGTGCTTCATTTATTGGGGCAATGTTGTAACGCTCTTCTGCAGGCACATCGTGCCAATGCAACCTGACTTGGCTGGCATAGTTCAACAGAACTCTCTCACCCCTTTCTTCTCCCTGCCTGAGCGGGTGCGTCTCCAAGTTGTAAAAGAACCAATTGAAAGAGTCAATGACCAGTGCTGGCCATTGAGCATGCTCTATGCAGACCAGGAAATTGCTCTTCGCAAATAAAAATTCTGAAAATGTGAGGTCGTGGTCGAATTTGGCGTGTTTGGATGCTGAGACTGCTATGGTAGGGCAGAGGGTCAGGCCGGAGCCTGTGTCCTGCATAAGTGCCAGGGAGTCTTTGGCATCACTTTGTCGCAATGTTCTGGCTGCATCTGACAAGCCTTCCAGCGAGAAGTACCAAAGAGGTACGTATTTGAAAGTTTCTAAACGCTTGAGTGCATACTCAGATGGACGTTTCGGGAGAGCCGAGGTCACCATCTTGTCCGGGTTGAAAGTAAGGGGGTTGTCGGCTTTTGGTACAGGTGGTTGGGGTGCTGGTGGAGATTGAGGTTGCTGGGGAACGGCTGGTCCTTGGTCTCCTTCGGGAGGCTGCTGCCCATGGGCCCCTCTGGTGGGCCGTTCCCGTTCCCGTTACCATCGCCCTGATCCCTTCCTTCCCTCTGCTGAGCATTCCACTCCTCCTGCATGGCGAAGATGGCCTGCTCGGGGCCGAAATCGGGGTTCTGTTGCAAAATCTGGAGGAACCGCTGGAAATCTGGCTGTACTGGCGCTGCCATCTCGACTTAGTCCGTAGCAGGAAGAGAACGAAAACCACTGTCCAGAGAGGGGTTACCCAGGCTTATCCACTTGTGAGAAAGGAAAGCTGAACGAAAAGAGAGGCCAACGAAAAACGAGCGTTGAGAAGTGCAGGCACTTCGAGTGGCCTGGGTGATGACGGACGTCGAGAGAGGACCCCATGCACCTACTTAGGCCGTCTTACATGGCCACCTGAAGGTGAAAATCGGCCGAGTGTCATGGGCCAGCGGATGGTAGCCCAGGAATGATTTATTATCGATTGGTACGGATGGGCTACATACTTAGATATTATCACAGTGTACTATGGGTGGGCTAGGGTG
>Ga0307516_10007084_pt1 | contig 12962 bp, 14 predicted proteins | sample 19_EM_MG_FD_203310 | JGI IMG/M metagenome (GOLD analysis project Ga0307516, IMG submission 203310) | Populus trichocarpa ectomycorrhiza microbial communities from riparian zone in the Pacific Northwest, United States - 19_EM | ecosystem: Host-associated > Plants > Roots > Unclassified | place... | reverse complement strand
CCCCTTGAGCCAGGGTCTCAGCAGCTGCGCCACGCACTGAATACTATGGTTCCGAGTCTCCGACTTGGCTGAGCTGGGGAGGGGTGCGAATGTACGGAAACCTCCAACCGTACAATATCAGCCGACTGAAGCGTGGGACGGAAGTCTTGCCCATTTACCAGCGGTGCGAACACCCGGACGCCCCACCGAAAGGCGCCAACGGAAGCGCCACAGCCCACACCAAAATAAAACAAGTCGTCAAAGCCTATAGGTCAGCTAGAAGTGCTAAACGCCGTGTACTTATACTGCAAAGTTCCCAGATGAGAGGACTGGCCGAGTTCGAACTCGAGCCGGGAGGGTGTTTCCCACGGTTGCAGCATCTGGAAATGTCATCCCGGATGGCGTACTAAGTTTCGTACGCGCAGAACTCAAGGTTTTATCGCATCTTAATTCACGCAAATAGCGATAGTGTCGAAAGGTTAGGTGTGGGATCGCCTAGTCGCTGTGGATGCAGTACAAGCCCGAACGCAGTCGGGCGCTCGAAGTCCGACGGTCGCATCTCCCCCCACCCTCACGATCCACACTCATCCCACAGGTGGCGCAGTACGAGGTCGTTGCTTCACCAGCCATAGTTCATATCTCAGTAGCTGCTGGGGCGACAGCGAAGCCGGTCGAGCCAACATCGAGGCGAAAGAACTCCCAGGACGCGCTCCCACTGCATAATATTGCAATTCAACGCTCTCTAGGGGGGAGGCGTACCCCGATGGATAGTAAGATATGATCCGGCGTCTGAGCATCGTGCGGACCTTGAAAGTTGCCCGTTCCCCGGTCGGATCATCTATCCGATACGTACCTGGGACTTCTCGCCATTGGGGACGTCTCCACACCTCCCTATCTTGTTTGGTTTTGGTGGTTATCGCGTTGGTGCGTGGGGTTGATCTGGCCGTTATCTAACCCCTGGTTTTTCTAGGTCAGCCAGAGTTCTATTCGGGGGGGGGACTTTGGCCCGGGGAGGGGGGGGGACCGACCCCAGGGACCTGGATATCGCGCTCGATCAACACCTAGTACCGCGGGACCGTATGTATTTATTTCGGGGGAGGTTTTTTTTTCTTCTTCTTCGAAAGACCCGGCCCACTCACCCCAAGTCTATAGTACAACGACCCCCGAACTTCGGATTCCAAAGACAGAGCTTACTATGGTTTTCGTCCCACGCAACCTCCAGTTTCGTTTTTCGATCAATGGGACGCGCTTGGTGCCACCCACGCGCCTCTCTGCATTCTATTCCACCGCAATGTTTGTAGGTTGTATTGGCCGGCACCGTCGATAGCCGCCCCTCGTGCCATTAGCTCCTGAAAGACTGTTCTCCTCCACTCTATATCCGGTAGGTTGAAAGGGGCTGAAGGCGGACCCAAAGCAATGGGATCCGGTTCTTCCAAGGTTCTCCAAGAACGAACCCCTGGCTCTGCGTTAGGCTTCCTCGCTTCATCCCATTCCGCATACTTGGTGGGGTGCGATGACAGGTGCCATTACGTTTTGTAATCTAGTCCTTGTAACCCTGACCCTCAATCAGCACGACATTGAAGAAACGGGGACGATCGAGACGCCCCGGGTGGACCGTCCTCCAAACCTCTGCGCTACTACCCTCCCGTGGTGGCTCGAACGGGGATAGTGGATAGTAGGGTTCATCTAATCCTATTTCCGAGGGTGATCTCCGGACCACTTTCGAAGCTACTGTTAAGCCTCGAGGCAGCAAGCTCCAAGGGTCCGGTCAAAAGCGCTCGGTCACTTGCTGGCTTGTTTGGGGTCAGCAGGTCCAAAGAACGGTCCCACTCCCCTGGCGGGGCTTGACAGCGCCTAACGATAAAACACACTGCACATCCATCTGGCATCCGATCGATTCAAGTCTCTTCCAAACCCAGTAAGGTCCACGAAAAAGTCTCAAAAATCTCGATTCGAAGGGATAAAAAAACTGGGTTTTTCGAAGATGCGTTCTATTGGATATGTACAGATACACGCGGGATTCGGATTTGATGGTTTCGTTAGGATTTCTAGCTAATAAAGGGGATGCTAATAATACATTTTTTACTTCTCTCCGCTCCTTCCCAAACGGGTTTCCAGAACCGAGACCAACAGCGAGGACAATGAGGGGGGTAACAAAGCCAGAGCAGAGTCGAGTGACCGACCAAATAAACAATAGAAGAATAAGAAAAGGACGAAACCGACGGTGGAGATGGGTGGAATAAGCCATCGATGCAGATCCGAGACGCGAGGGTTGGGTGAGCAAAGCAAATTGACGAGAGGGCTGAGGGAATCATGTGGGCCAGGAATTAGGCTGATGAGAGGTTGGTACGGAAAAAAATGAAGAGCAGAGAGTTACGCCGTATTGATTACACGAGGGGAGAACGGAAAATGAGAGGAGAGTGGGAGAAAGGCGAATGGGGTAAATGAATCCACGGGTATATCACGACCTCAACCAGGAATTGTGCATGGGAATTTTGGTCACGGGCATGATTCCCCCCACGCGTTCCTCGACGTGTCGTATTTGACTTCGGGTACATATATCTTCAGCCACTGGAGCATCGCCTTGCTTACATGGCATCTCGTGAGGTCGAGCGACCGCAACCGTTCTGGAGACCCTGGCGGGGATGTCCGATCCTCCGTTTCCGTCGTCTCTTGCAGGGGTGGCTGAGTGGGGAATGCCCGAGCGTGATCGGGAAGCCTGGATTCGACCAGGGAGCGAAGTTGGTCCCTGTTCACCGCGCATCCCTCCAAACTCAGGTTCTGGATCTTGGGGCAGGTCCACGACTGTCCACCAGAGGGTCTGGATAGGAGCTGGGATAATCGTCGCCATTAGTCTCGGATATGATGGAGCACGCGTCGAAATCGAACCTTCAACACATCGGACGAGAGGTCCTCCACATCCACTAGGTCCAATGTGTGCAAACTCGGTAGCCGCTGCAACAGCCTCACCAGCTTCGCCTCACAAAAGTAAACAGACTCCACACGAAGGTGCTGGAGTGGGAGGGTGGACAACGATTGGCGATGCAGAACATCGAAGAATGAGCCGGCATCATCCAAATATCCGATGTCGATCCGCTCCAACGCCGGAAAGGAGATCCTGTCCAACACGGACAATGTACGATTGGAGCCGGAGTAATAGAGCGAGATCCTCGTGAGGTGGGGTAAATGAATGAGATCCGTACTTGAGCTCGTGGTCCGTGATTCGGGGACGTCAGACAGGTTCCGTAAGGTCAGCTCGCGTATGCCTGGACACCCCCGCAGGATACATAGGATCATTGCGGTAGAAGGGTCCGAACCGTTCCAGTACCCGTCAAACTTGATCACCTGTAGGTTTCCCAAGATGCTGTGGCCCCAACCAAGGTGGAACGACTTGAGGGAACACGTTTCCAATGCTGGCGTAGACCCACCGAATAAAGAGTCCGGAGGCTGTGACACGGTGTCTTCCTGCATTGAATGGAAGACGTGCACGGTGAAAACTTTGAGCGCGGGTGCCTCGAATACGCAATGGGAGAGTGCTGTGTTTGCCTGGAGGCGGTTCGGGACGCTCAGGTGGAAGGACGTCCATCGCCGGATGGATGGAGCGAGTAAGTTCATGGCCAGGGTGAGGACGTCCAGTATGGAACCTTGGCGGTTGTATCGATCGTTGAAATCAATGGATATGTCCAGCGGAACGGATTTAGACCTCGCGAGCATCCGAGCAGCCTTCTCAACCGAGTTGTGGTTCCCGATCCGGATCTTAGACCAAAGGGTGGGGGTGTTGATCGCGATGTCGTGCCAATACCGGGAGACGAGCATGAGGGTCGGGAGCATGAGTGGATCTTCTTCTGCTTGGGAGGGGAAGACACCCAGCGCGAAGATGGTCGCCAGGAGCTCGAAAGGGAGACGGTGGATCGGGGAGGGACATTGGGTTCGGACGGCCTGCTCGAGTCTGGATTCGATTTCTTCGCGTTTTGTTCGGAGATTCGCCATCTCGGATTCGAGAAGATGGAGAGCCTGTCGGAGGTGGGGGATGGAGAGGTTTGCCACGGATTCTGCATCTGTGTGGCACGGGAGATAAGATGATGGTGGGTGCAGAAAACGGAAATTGAGGCAGAAACCGACCTTTACCGCAGTTGTACACCTGGACAGAGTCGAACGAGAACGTCTGTTCCATCGTCACAGACCTGGGAGGGGCAGAGAGCGCAGAACGAAACGTGAGGGAGGGCCGTGGCTGGACTTGGAGCATGGCGACGCAGGTCATAGCACAAAAAATTTGCTATTAAAAGGGACGGAAACTGCAGGCAAGGGTACATTAGCGTGAAACGGCAAAAGCTGGAAGGAGGGATCGTGGAGGAGATCAGGCATGGCATGAGGGGGAAGGAGATGTTTCAACCAACCTTTGGGACCTAACGGGACCTTTCCATCGCGCACCCTTCGTCGACAAGGAGGGGGGGAGGCGTAGAAGAAAAACAGCGGGGCGTATGATGCCGGTAGATAAAGGTTGGTGCATGCGGCTACACGAGGCAGGACTGCCATCTCTCATTGTCTCACTCGGGAACGACGACAAGCTGACCTGGAACGTGTGCTGCAACGAGTCTGATGGGCCATCGGTTAGCCGCGCCTTCGGAACACATGCTCCTTTGCAAGCAGGCGAGCTGGCCGGGTGAAGGAAATTTCTATGGACTCGAGGCACGACTACAACTGTATCCTACGCTTTTCACCGGAGCGGTAATACACAAATTGTCCAAGGACCTTGACGTGGGGAAAAAACCGTGTCGCGAATCAGCTTCGATTTCTTGTTTATACCGGACCTCATGATTCCACTTACAAATACATCAAGGAATACAGTCAAGACGCTCCCTGCACACAAGGGGATCAGTCTTATTTCCAAATGTCGAAAAAAAAGCCGAACCTGCCAGCCAAGGGGCGTTTGCCAGCAAATACTGCTTCTTCGTCGAGGCAAAGCATATGGAAAACGCGTACGTGCTGTTGCCGGATATTGCGAACAGGAATAGGGCAGGCGACAGGCCCTCGCATTTCGTCTGAACATTCTTCACTGTGAAAGGTGTGCATGAGCGGAGGGTTCCGATAGAGCTAGAACCACCCACTGATTTGTGGTATACGGGCGCCCACTGCAACGGCATCGGGGGTGAGTGGAACAAAACGCAAAATAGATGACCATAGATGACGTACGGAACGATAGTGCGCTAATCCACCCCAGAACCTGACTTCTCCATTCTACGATAGCTTCGGGCTCGTCTGGATGCCTGGGTTTGTGTATCTTCGAATCTATTGCCCACGCCACGGTCCCGGCACCAAAAACGAACAAGAGGCATAGCGAATATCTGACGACCTCGTTCTGCATGTTCCAACGGTTTGTACGCTTGGGTTCTATCGGGTTTCCCAGCAGTGGGGTATCTTCTACGGGGTCTATTGGTTGTGCGATGACCTCGTCGGCATGAGGGTTCTTCCAGCGATAATAGTAGATCTGAAAGAGGAGCAGGGAGTCGCAACAGAGGTACTGATGCGGAAAGCTTCAGGTCTCGGCGAACGGTTCGATGGAGCGGATGTGTGGAACTCACGTATGCGGAAAGAATGATCACAGTCGGTAGCAGATGTGCGATGAGCCCCCCTGCCAAACTGCACGCATCTCCAAACAGCCAAGTTACAACAAACAAGACGCTGAGACCCTGCCCTGACTGCAAAGCGTAGTTTTCCCATAGTTGCGGGGAATAGACGACGATCCTGTTGTGTGTCGGTCAAACGGGAAGTCACCACTTGTGCCGGGGCGCTCACCAACAAGCCAAGGAGATCCAACCAAACTGTTCAGCGGTCAGGAGGAGGCTGAAAAGTGACGAGGGGAAACCATGGCTCACCACGCTACTCAAAGTTCCGTTCGCCATCTATCTGGGGGGCATAGAAGAGAGAGAGAAGGAGGAAAAAGTGGAGGATACTTGTATTCAAGCGGACTCCCTTTACGGAACGGCAATTGCCGAACAGTCGTCTCCGATCCCTTTGGTTGCCGGCCCCGTGCGTCAGCCCCAACATGAACTCTCAAGAGGCTTGGAAGAGACTCGCAAGCCAACTCCAGAAGGTCGGTGTCTCCGGTGGGCGCGGTGGCATTCCAGGTGGAAAGGGTGCTTTTGCTGGAGGAGGACTCCTGATTGCCCTCGTCGCTGGAGGTCTTGCTCTCAATGCCAGTTTGTTCAACGGTGCGTACACTCCCCGTTCTATTCCTTGGATGGCTTACTAAACTTTTGAACAGTTGATGGTGGTCACCGTGCTATCAAATACACTCGGTTCGAGGCTCCGCGCTGCGACACCCTGTCTCCTGCTTATGAACGCGTATTAGGTTGCACGGCATCGGGGGAGAAGTTTACCCCGAAGGAACTCACCTCATGGTACCGTCCTCTTTGGAGCTCGTCGATGCGCGCAATTATAACCCGCTAATCAGATTCCCTGGCTCGAGACACCCATCGTGTACGACATCCGAGCCAAGCCCCGAAGTATCGCCAGCTTGACTGGGACAAAAGGTCAAGATCACCAGCTTTGAACTGAATGCGCTTTTGATAACATCTTCCCAGATCTGCAAATGGTCAACATTACGTGTCGTGTGTTGTCGCGACCTAACCAATCAGCTCTCCCAACAATCTACCGTGAACTGGGGACTGATTACGACGAGCGGGTACTACCATCTATCGTAAACGAGGTCCTGAAGAGTGTCGTGGCCCAATTCAATGCGAGCCAGCTGATCACGCAACGTGAAATGGTACGGTTGCCGAACAAGCCCTCCCCCCACGTTTTGATGCTAAACCCGGTTGATCGTCATAGGTTTCTCGACTCGTCCGAGAAAACTTGACGAGGAGGGCGTTACGATTCAACCTCGTTCTGGATGATGTCTCCATCACACATGTCGCGTTCTCTCCGGAGTTCACCCACGCCGTCGAAGCGAAACAGGTCCGTCGTCTTTCATTCGTCCAACCGCCCATCTCCTGACAATGTATGTCTAGGTGGCGCAACAGACGGCGTTCAGGGCCGCGTTCCTTGTCGATCAAGCCATCCAGGAAAAACAGGTGCGTTAGTTGTTTCCCACTCATGAAGATTCTTTCTGATTAGCCCCTTTCCCACTCTTTCAGTCCATTATCGTTCGAGCTCAGGGTGAAGCTCGGGCTGCCGAACTAATCGGAGAGGCGCTCCGGTCGAACAAGGGCTTCCTTCAATTGCGCAGACTCGAGGCTGCCCGTGATATCGCGAACCTTCTTTCGACCTCTGGCAACCGTTTGATGCTCGATTCACAGAGCTTGCTATTGAACAGTTAGTAACAACTCTCAAGGTTTCCCATTCTACTCTAACTCGTGGGTTTTTTCTCCCGATACAGTCGCTGGTGATGATGCGAAGGATTTGTTGAGCGTGGGTAAAAAGTAAACCTCAGTGTAGGGCATTAGTTCATGTCGTTTCGCACCCGACGTTCAATGGATAATCTCAAAAATTCCCCCCTCCTCCCTGCGTGACCGTCCGCCACGTGATGTGACATCTCGTGCTCCCTCTCGGAGATTGCCTCCGTTTCTCTCTTTTCCCCATCTGATTCTGATCCACACAATGAAGAACAAAGCGTCAAAGCGGCCTTTGTCGACTGCGACCGCGACCGCGAGGGAGTCGGACGAAGAGGGCGGGTCGAAGAAAAGGGTCCGATGGGAGTCCAGATCGGACGATGAGGAAATAGGGACAATCACGGCGTCCGATGACCCTGAGGACACCGGTGAGGAGGGCAGCACGACTCCCGATAACGAGAAGGTGCGCCTGTTCCTACGATGCCGCACCGCATCAAGGACCTCACGTTCCAGGCCCTTTTAATAGATCTGCCTGGCGATTAGCTGTCAAGGGTGAGGACCCCACCCGCGTCGGGGTCGACGCGTGAATTGAGGCATTTTAGTGGCCAACTGGGCGCTGCATATTTCGACCCCATCACACGCGTCATACGTGTTGTCGAAGACACGCTCGAGACGACTCATTTTGACTCCACGAATATGGGTGGGTGGGTCAGATATTTCCTCGAAATGCTGGGGGGCTAACCTGCGCCAGTCCTGGAATTGGCGGGGCCGGATCAGATCCTTACCACGAGTAAGACGGATGATAGGTGCATCCGCCTGCTTCAGAAACTTGGTATGAGGGTCGCGCATGTCCGATTTTAGCGGACTGACGTCGTGCCTTAGCGGGAGCTTCTGGCGGGTTCTTTCAAATACGACCCCATAAAGATTTCGGCGTCCGAAGAGGGCGGGACCGGCTGCTCTCTTTACCCCTTCTTTCGGAGTTCCCGACCGAAGGTCCAGAGCAGACCGACGAAGACGGCGGGACCACTACCAGCGCCTCGAGTGCATACGATTTTATGAGGAGGAGGACTGACCCTGGTGGGGACCCATCTGTGAAACGATGGAATGCTTCCATTCGGATGGCAAATTTTGCCTCGTTCGACCAGTCTCCCTTATGCGTGGGTTCCCGAGGGTGTACGCGTTCTCTTCGCTGACATCGAGGTAACTCCGTAGCTTGGCGCTATTGGCGCCCTCATCGACCACTTAATCCGCGAAAGAGCCGTTGGCGATTTGTCTGATGAAGGGGTGGAGATCCGCGGGATTGAACTATTGGCGTTGTACGTGATTTCTTTCCCCCTCGGCAACTCTATTTCCTAACCCGTCCGAATACCTAGCGACCAGGTCATGCACATAAACCTGGACGCGTTGCGGTACAGTTGGAGTCTCAGATGCGAAGTACCTGGCTGACTCCTTTTCAGCTCCTTACAGGTTTTCGATCAGGAAGATCACGCTTCCCTTCATTCTGACAAGTTTAAAGAAGGTCTCTCGATATACGGTACGTTAGAACCTCCTATTGCGAACCCAGCTGTGTAACGCAAATGCAGGAATTTTGGATAACACTCGGACGACCCTGGGGCGCAATCTCCTCCGTGAATGGCTCCTCCGACCCTCTCTTTCGCTACCCGTCATCGCGGCTCGTCATGCAGCGGTAGCGTGTTTCGTCGATCCCGAGAATATGACGACGGCGGACGAAATCCAAAAACATCTATCGGGAATTAAGAATACCCCCAGGATCCTCAAGACGTTGAAATCCGGAAGGGCAAAGGTCAAGGATTGGCAGGGAGTTGTGGAGGTGAGACCCCAATCCTGCCACGTTCCTTCACGCAGTACGATGATCCCTCAAACACAGTTTGCGTTTCATGCCGCCATGATCCGCGACTCACTGGCGGAGTTGGTTCACGCAAGCCACGTAGTTTTATTGAGGAAGGTAAGGGCTAGTTTTTGTACCGGGAGACCACAACAATGACTTTGTAAAGTTGATCAATGCGTTAAACCTGGATTTACTTCGGGACGTCGGGACGATCATCAACGAAACGGTACGCCGCCCCGGAATTGGTGCGATTCCTTCACTGACAAGAGATAGGTCGACTGGGAGGAATCCATCACCGCTTGTCGTGTTTGCGTTCGGCAACATATCGACGAGGAATTGGACAACAGAAAACACATATACGCTGGGCTCGATACCGTCCTCGTGAGTCGCTACTGTTTAACCCCCGATGTATCTATCATTCAATGTCACCACAGTCCAAAGTCGCACAGCAAGTCGCCACCACGGCACCCGATAGCATTAAATCTCTCAACGTTGTTTACTTCCCGCAGTTAGGTGGGACGATGATTGTTCTCCGTGACGTGTTTGGTATAACGTCATTCACAGGTTTCCTCATCTGCGTTCCCATGTTGGAGGAGTGGTCCGATGAAGGACAGATCAATCATTTGGACGGCTGGACCTTCCAGGTCCGAGACGTCTACTATTCCTCCTAGTACCTGGCTGAAGGCATTTCCTACAGTTCTCTTCTGAGTAGGACACGTTCATTTGTGGTCCCAACTTGCTAACTCCTGTAGTATAGCGCCCATGTGTATTTCAAGTCGCAGCAGATGACGGGTAAGTTCGTTCCTCTTCGCTGGGATCCAGTCATTTTATTCGTCCTTTTAAGATCTGGATACGCACATTGGAGACCTCCACACCTCCATCGTTGGTAATCGCGGATCTTCCATCGTCGCACTGAGAACTACAATCCTATCGCTAACTCAATGCAGACAGGGAATTGGAGATCGTCGAGGACCTTCTTCAGAAAGTCCTCGTCCATGAGGGGGCATTGACTCAGATATGCGATCTCTGTGCAGAATTAGATTGCCTTCTCTCATTCGCCCAAGCTGCAAGGACGTACGACTTCAATATGCCGGATATGTGTGAGGATAATGTGATCAGGATAGTTAAAGGGCGGTAGGTTGGTGGGTTGGTACAAACTACGCTCCCTGACCCTCGTACAGGCACCCTCTTCAGGAACTCGTCGTTGATACCTTTGTGCCGAATGATGTTTACATCGCGGGTGGCACTCACAAGTTGGACGCGAACGACGAGGAAGGTGGCGGCCCAGGGGAGGAAGCCCCGAGCGTCGTCATTTGCACTGGTGCAAATGCATGCGGAAAGGTTTGTGATGTGTCCTCTCCTTTTCTCTACTCGACTTCTGATGTTCTGCGGTGGGAAGAGCGTTTACTTGAAGCAGGGGAGTCTACCGTTGTTTCGAACCACTCAATACACCAACACCGACCTTCCCAGACCGCTCTTATCCAGTATATGGCCCAAGTAATCGATCGACCCTCATACTTACGGTGTTTGCTGACCCTGCCCCGCAGATTGGATGGTAAATCGGCATCCTGCCATCCATCATGATGCTCACATCCCGTAGTTTCGTTCCTGCCGAGTCCGCAACGCTCGGGTTGGTTGACAAAAGTCGGGTTTTTATTCCCGATGCCGGCAAGAGACTGACGACGATCAGTTTTTACTCGTGTTCAAACACGCGAATCTGTCTCCAAGGTCCTCCCAGGCGACTCCCTCGCCGTGTGCACCTGACCTGTCTCCCCCTTCCCCAGGAACAATCTGCCTTTATGATCGATCTGAATCAAGTCTCGTTCGCTTTGAGAAACTGCACCGAACGTTCTCTGATAATCCTTGATGAGTTTGGGAAGGGAACCTTGTCCACAGGCTCGTCATCGCTCGTTCGCTCTCCTGTCACTCTGCCTGTTGTTTCGTGATCCGTTTTTTGCTGGACTTGACCTACCGCTTCTGTCACTCGTCGTGTTGTTTGCTGACTCTGCCACCCAGATGGTGCAGGACTCTTCTGTGGCGTCGTGAAGCATCTGGTCGACCGTGGCCCCGCCTGTCCCAAAATACTGGCTGCAACGCACTTCCACCAAGTCGCTGCCGAGATTTTCAGGTCCTCCTCTAGCAGGGTATCTTTCGTGCATATGCAGGTTGTGTCTTCTTCGTTATCGACAGGCAAGGCTCTCGCCCCTATCTCCGGCGTGGATGTCCCAGCGGTCAGTACCCGGCCGGGGGATAAGATCACGTATCTCTACAGGTATAAACGCGCCTCCAGTTGTAGCCTAAATCGACTCACCGGGATAAAGGGTGGCGAAAGGGTTGGCGGGCCATTCACACGCTGCAAGATGCGCTGAGTTGTGCGGGCTACCTCCTGGGGTAGTCGCGAGGGCCGAACGTGTAAGGTGAGCACAAATGTCCGCAGTGGTCACATGAATGCCCTCGAATTAACATGTGGAACTTGGAAGCGCCGTGTTCGCTGCTCATGAGCTGGAGAAGCTGCTGGACGAAGATATGACTGAAGAAGTAGCAAGGGAGTTGGAAGAGGCCGAGGCGATTGGTAGGAAGTTTTTAGCATGGAACTTGGACGACGAGACTGCGATGGACCGGCCCCCCAAGGCGTTCGTTGCCGAAATCTTGGGCATGGTAAAAGAGGGTTAGGCGGAGCGGATGTAGAGGATGGGGACGCAGTTAGCCAGCATCGATATGCAGAAGGGAGAAATGGAAGGGTTTTTGGCGAGAACAAAGCGAAAAGAACAATCACAGGGGGACGTGACTCCAACACTCAAGTCTATGGAGTCACGATGGTAGGGAGTTCTCCCATTGTCATGAGGTGATCTTAAGTGCCAATAGGACTCCCGGGTCTCTTCGCACGGTGCTCAGGTTCAGAGGGGGCAGTGAGCATCACGTGTCTGGCTCTGCGGATCCCCTTGGACTCTGGCGATAGTCCTGGGGATGGGCAACCACGGCCAACTTTTTTTAGCGTCTATTTTTTTTCCCATACGCCAAAATCGAAGGGGTCCCGCGGCCACATCGACTGCGAAATTTCAAGTTGAATTATAACGCAGGTACATCACAAACTGACTAGGAAAAGCCGGCGTTGGAAAGGGAAGGTGAAAATCTCTCAAGGATTTCATTTAGAACGCGAATTTATAGGTAGGGAAAAAAGATTCAAAATCTATCTCACGCGGTGGAGGCCAGAAAATTAAAAGCTTTCAACAAAGACAAGGTATTCGTATTCACGCCCCATCCCGCGCATTAAAGTCTAGAAAAAAGCGTTGTTGACAGAGGAAGTCTCATACTGCTGGTGGAGGCCAAATGATGGCTGAGGTGATCACGTCGGCTGAGTCGCTCCTCACCGTCATCGCTCATCGTAGCAGACAGGGCCCTAGAGCGAGATATCGGCCATCCACCCTAACTGGGAGGCGATAGTTGCTTTGTGGCCCTTCGGCCGGACGGCTGTGGCACATGGTGCTCTTGGGCGGAGGCAATAATGATTCTTGCCGGAAAACTTCGACTACTGTCACAGGTGCTGTGGGGATTGTGAAACACGGTCCCAGGGCATTGGATATTACCCTGACGTCTTGGTATAGTATGAATCCTACGAAAATCGGACGTTGCCTGTGATTTGCACTTCAGAGGTTTTTCGCGCAACCGCGTGTGACCCATCCGTGAGCATTTATGTCTCTTTTTTTCTACAGTGTGCTCCCCTATTGTACCGTAGTCTATTCTGGCCAATTTTAATAGTAGGGCCGACATCGTAAATATTCTATGAATTGAACCCTGCCGTG
>Ga0307516_10007083_pt1 | contig 12963 bp, 17 predicted proteins | sample 19_EM_MG_FD_203310 | JGI IMG/M metagenome (GOLD analysis project Ga0307516, IMG submission 203310) | Populus trichocarpa ectomycorrhiza microbial communities from riparian zone in the Pacific Northwest, United States - 19_EM | ecosystem: Host-associated > Plants > Roots > Unclassified | place... | reverse complement strand
AGTGATATTCAGACTCTCATATGTAGCCAGTAGTACCATCAGTTCCAAATAGAATATTGTTTATAATGGAGCCAACTCTGTATTCTGTACTGACAGAACCGTGGGAAATGCGCAAATATACGCATAGCCGCTCAGCAGTCATATCACCATACAGTAAGTTCAAGGAGAAGTTGATAGAAGATCCTGTTGAGAGAAGTCTCTAGAACAAGAACTTAACGTTCTGGCACAATATGTGAGTGAAAGGAGCGACCCGAGAGCTTTGGGTTGGAGAACCAAGTGACAGGGATGTGAAGGAAAGTGTGAATGATGAAAGCTGAGGTCGTATAGGGATGCAAAGTAGCGGAAAGCAGAGAAATGAGCACAGAAATGGTCTGGAAAGGTGTCATTTTGCTTCAGACTCAAGAGCCATGGCAAGCCTCGGACAAAGGCTAATGAAGACCAGTTGATGCTGATGCTTCAAAGGTCTTGGCAAGTGCTCAAAGGAGCCGGTTTGAGGGCCGGGTGCCATATATAGCAAAGGCAAGCTTGTCAGCAGTGGTCAACCAAGTAAAACTAAAGTGAAATGAGCAAGGCTGAGTATATTCAGGGATTGTTGGAAGAGCCGAAAGTGTACCGTTCGACAGTGAGAATAGGCTTGTCACCATGGATGAGGAGAACATATCCCTCAATAAGATTATGACCTTCCCCTTCTACAAAATCACTTCATTATATGATATATTAATATTGGGGGGAGGTATCCTGAAGGTTCTATCACCAGTAGAGGGTAATGGAAATATAGAATATGTACATCCATCTTCCACAATTGCCCAATCTCTTTGGGGTCTTTTCTAGTGGATAGATATACATCTAATACACCCCCTGCAACCCTCACTACAATTTTAGACAAAGTGATAAGCATGGTAGGTAGTAAGTTTACTTTTTTGACATATCCTCCACTTCCCACTCATTTCTGCCTGATCTATCGAGTCTGGGGCAAGGACTACCAATGCTTGGAGTACTATACATGTAAAATAACATTCGTATATAGGTGCTCTGATAGTGGGGGATGGGGGGACACTGGTATATGTACATATTCTATATTTCCATTATGTTCTACTGGTGATAGAACCTTCAGATGCCCTGGAAAAGGGCTATCTACTAGTACCCAACTTGTATTTAGTGAGTAGTAAGCAGATGATAGTCCGAATTTGTAGGGTGTTTGATTTCTCTGCTGGCTCTGCATCACAAGAATATGATTTACTTTCCACTTTCCCAGCATCTGTCATATGTCCACTCTATCAAAAAGACTCGCATTTGGTCGAGTTTTTTGCATTTTCTGGAGGCTACAGATATTATTGAACAATAAGGATAATAGATCCTTGATGCCCTCGAAAAGGGCTATTTACTGGTACCCAACTTGTATTTAGTGATTGGTAAGCAGATGATACTCCGGATTTGTAGAGTGTTTGATTGCTCCGCCAGCTCCGCATCACGAGAATATAATTTACTTACCACTTTCCCAGCACCTGTCATAAGTCCACTCCATCAAAAAGACTTGTGTTTGGTCGAGTTTTTTGCATTTTTCGGAGGCTACAGACATTATTAGACAACAAGAATAATAGATCCTTGATGCCCTCGAAAAGGGCTATCTCTTGGTACCCAGAATGTATTTATTGATTAGAAAGTGGATGCATACTCCGCCCCGCAGCACCAGAATGAGCTTTCCCAGAACAGCTTTCCCAGGAGAGCTGCAAATCCGGAGTATCTGCTTACTAATCACTAAATATATGTTGGGTACCAGTAGATAGCCCTTTTTGGGGGCATCAAGGATCTGTTATCCTTGTTGTCTAATAATGTCTGTAGCCTCCGGAAAATGCAAAAAACTCGACCAAACACAAGTCTTTTTGATGGAGTTGACTTATGACAGGTGCCGGGAAAGTGGTAAGTAAATCATATTCCTTCTTCAAGTCGTCCCACAGAATGATGTCTTCCGCGAAGTTCCGAAGCTCCACCTGAATGAAATCAAGAACCGTGCACGGTTGACAGCTCCTGTCACTGTCCCGCCTCTTTCTCAGTTTGGAAGTTCACGCCCATTTTTTCTCGTCGTGGCTTCGATTCCGTTCAGGATATATTGGGGGAGAGTTCTCGTCCTCATCCTCACTTTTTTTTTTTGACTGGTGCCAGCTATCACCCATGTCCAACACCTGGACACTTCGGCCTGAACGTCAAAAATTTCACTGCTTCTTTTTCATCCCACCAGTCCCCCCATAACATGTTTACTTGCTCTCTCTTCCTTGCTACATCCACTCTCGTCCCGCCATGCGTTCTGTGCCCACTCCACCTTTCACACCATTTCCACTGAGGTCGACCCCCACTCCTTCTCCTATCAGTTTGCATCTGAAGCCTCTATCGCCCTCCAAGCCATTTGTAATGAGTAGCAACGACTGGGATCGCCTCGAAGAGGAACAGAAGGCTTTCACCCACCTCAACACCTTTGTCCTCACCCCCGATGGTGGACATGTTCAGGAAATCCCATAGTAAGTCTTGGATTCTTCCAAACACATGCATCTACCTATGTTCAGTATTCTACAGCCCAACACAACGAAGCGACATCCATTATCCTGATACGATCCTGTGGAAGCTCCTCAAGAATGGAGATTTTGGGCCCATACAATGCTTCCATAATGTTTCTTGTCTAACCAAGAAATATGAGGGTGGCAGCGACGACGACGATGATTTCTACGCAATATGTGGCGCTCCCCATCATATGCCTCGCTGTCCCTTCTGTTGTAAGTGTTTTTTTATTCTTTTGGCGACAATTTCTCATTCCTTCAATACTAGTGTCCTTCACAAGCGCCTACCTCAAGGCTTTGGAAGACAAGACTGTCCCGACTAAATGGTGCTGCTCCTGTCTCTCTGGTATGTAGTAACATACTCTTCCTGCTTATTCCTCTTGCTAACAGAAATCTAGTGTCTCGAACCCCAAACGGGAAGAATGAAAGGCTCGTAACCCAAGGAACCGCTCCTGGCCCCGAATCCTCCATAGAACTATCACAAGAACTCTCCGAGTACCTTACTGAGACTCGCGCAGCCCCACAAAAGGCAGTTGACCGAATTCGAAAGACCAAGGTCGAGTGCATATCCTCGACAAGTGGAGCTCCACCTGTGAAGAAGAGGCACCTCAACGAAGATGACTCTTTCCCCCCCACGCTCTTCAACTATCTGCCTGCAAGCTCTCCTCTCCCGAGCTCTCTCTCAGACTCTCCAGGTCCGTTGTACCCCCGCCGTTCGATCCATATGACATGGAGCCTGTCACCTTCATACATGCACCAGTCGATCCATAGGGGACGGAGCCCGTCGCCTACCATGATTGATGTTATGAGGATCTACAATTGGTGGACACCATCCCCTCCCCCACCTGCAATTCCGTCCAAACCAATGTCGTCCCAGACAGCAAGCGGTTCACTCATTGCCGCCTTTCGTGCCTGGGATCGGGGGGATACAGAGCGTGTGGCGGTGCCCAATTTTATACATTGTTATTCATGTGATTTTCTTATGGAAAGAGACCTTTATTCTATCCATACTTGTGAATTGAAGTAGCTTACTCTTGTATGTCTTGCACTTGAACTATATCTTGCAATCAAAATAATCTATTTCTTGTCCATCTCGTACTCATCTTCCCCTCTTTATCGAAGCAACACTGTTATTCATGGGATAATAGAAATACATGGAGAGGCTACATTACACAAGGTTGAAATAATTCAAAGCCAACCATTTGACTTCTTTCATCGTTGCTTTGATTCTGGTGATGGGGGAAGTAAATGTTTCTGACCACAATGTGGATCGCGCGCCATCGATTGCATTGGGCTCTCGATTGTGACTCTATCCCCGGGTAACAGCACCACGGGTGCAGACCAACCTTGCTGGGTGGATGTCTGATGTGTTGACAACTTTAACCATGAATGCAAAGATGAAATCACTTTGTTAAATTCAGCCATCTCTTCACAATTGGAAGGGACTTCATCACAATCTTCCAGAAGGTTTACAATTCCGTGGAGAAGAGGCAGTGTTCTTTGTGTTTCATGTTTCAATTGTTGTTGAACTTGAGCAGAATAGCGTGTTTATTCATAGTGCTCTGCAAGTTTGATGGCAACACGTTACTATGCCGAATTTTTGGAGAACATGAAACTTATGATATCAGGGGCATCACTAGTGTCTTCATCATTTGTTGATTCTGGACTATTCAAGTTGGCTTCATCCTCCTCGTCCTCTTTGCGAAGGTCTTCGTCGAGATTGAGGGCAGCCTTATCACCTGCATATGTCTGGAATAGGGTGTGGTTTTCGAGAGCATGTCTCATCGGCAAGTCCGGGATTAATGATGGAGGTCCCAGGGGAGGCTCGTGCTCGGCAACGGAATTGCACGGCTTATTCATATTGGTGTACGTCGTCACCAAGTTGGAGTAGGGTTGTCCATACCATGATTTATTGCGGACATCAATTTCCTCAGCCTCTTGTGCCGTACTTGCGAAATGAAAAGAATGGGGCCTGGTGGTTGCCAGATGACCGGTGTGCATCTAATGCAAGAGTATCTGTTTTAATGCATGGAGGTGCTTGCACACCCCTCCGCGCTTCATCCAGTCGGCACATGAGCATGTTGCTGATCCTGAGGGATGGATACTTAGATTATACCAGGGATATGAGGGGTTTGATAAGTCAATGGCCACAGATGTCACGCAAGTTGCCCAGATCTCATAAGGCCGATGGGCGGGCATGATCACCAATTTTTTCTGATGTAAAATAACCTCTGCCTCCCTGCTATGGTGTTCGTCGACTTCGAACCAGGTCAGAGAAATTGGCAGACACCCTGTTGGTAGAGCCTGGGCATTTGTCTTCTTTTTGATGCTATATAAGTGATTACTGCCTGCAGCAACGTGGAAGTGCTCGTCAACCCAGAGCCCATAATGCACTAACAGACGACGTCGAGCAAATATCTGGGGCAGGTTTTTGCAGACCAGATGGTGGATGAATACGTCAAACCTCAGACAATGGCCAGCTTTTTCCCACTGCGCGATAAATTTTTGTTTCAAAATCCCATTAAAAGATTCCAGATGATTGGTCGTGGGGATGACGCCCTCAACTGGTTGTTTCAGCCTTGCTGCGCGAGGTTGCGACCGTGCTGAGACCATGACGACCACAGAGCCTGGTCAAGCCAGTTGGTGTCTAGGTATTGAAGGAATACAAGCCCGGTGTTTGTGTATTTCCTTGCCTCAGGAATGGAGGTAAGATTTGTGAAATTTGCGCGTTTGATAGCTATCAACTGAACTGCATCGGAATGTTTGATCATATCAAGAAGCCTTGCAGAGTGTAAGCCAGAATATTATGCATGAGTAATTCATGTCCATACCCCGTTTCCAAAACCCAAAGTCTATCTTTGACATGATCTTTCCAAAGAGCTGACAAACTTTCCTCAGGTTCAGCACCATCTCGCTTCTCAAACAATATCCTTCTCCGGTTCGTCCAGCACTGCCGTAGGTGAAACTGACACAGTAGCAGAATAATAGAGTTCCATATTCTAAGGAGGGCAGCTCACTCCTTCATATCTGTGTCAGTAACTGCAACGTACGGCATGAATGCCTCACCCGACTCCTTGTCTTGACCAAGGTGATTGCTCCAGGCTGCTAGAAGCTCCGCGAGGATGTCTGTATTGTATCCTGCATGCGTCACCCGAGTCCCAGTTGGTGCCAAGAAGATGAGGAATGCAAGGGGGACACCTTTATTTTCCTCGTCCTTCAACATCACAATAAAAACAAGGAGACGCGAAGAGCAAACACCGAATGTTCTGTCAAGAATAATTTGATTTTTGTGTCCATACAGCCAAGCAGCGGCATCCATATCCGGCGTAGCGATGCAGACTTTGAGACGCTCGCTCCATTCAGCACAAGCACGGTAGTGAAATATAGCTTCTGCCAATACAGGCTTAAAGTTGAAATGTTTAGGATCCAGCCAATGATCTAGATTATATTCTGGAAGGTTTGATATGTCCACACCATTTTGGCGATTATGCTGGTGATAGAGAGCTGAGAAGTCAGAGCCAAGAAGCTCATAACGACAATCGGCTGAAGTTGGGTCGAAAGCGGCCATGTCATGGTATGCTCGCTTTGCAAGATATTCCGAGTTCTTCATCTGAAGCACAGTTACACTGTCCAAATGTCAAAATCGTTTATGTATGAGAGGATTTACCAACTCACCTCGCTCCATCTGAGAGCTGAGCAAGCGCGATTTCAACAACATGTGGATGGAGGGGGATCATAGGAAGCCATGTCATTAAGGCTGTTAGACAATTTTCGACATGGTTGAGTATTCCAACAATCCGTTTGATTTCGCCGGTTGAGTCGATGTAAGTTACATCTGCATGTGCGAGACATTCATGAAATTCATATGGCGCCCGACGTTCCCAATTTTTGGTAGATGGAGGACTGCGGACAGGTTCTTTCCCTTGTTGGCGTGCCTCTCTTGCATTCGTATTATAGCCACACACACTTGAACAAAATATAAGTATTGAGATTCACCACATACAAATGCCCAAATTACCATTGAAATGAACTTGCGATAAATCCGACCTTGCGATGTGGACCACTCATTCTTCCAAACAATGTTCCATTTACTCTCCAACTTATTCTGCAATTCAGGATCGAGTTTCGCCACAATCATCATGCTCTGTGCGAGAGCCTGGCTAGACTCACTAGTGGTGAAAATACATTGCACCACTGCATCCCATTCCTTGCTTGTATAGATATCATTGATGTGTTGGTCCTGAGCCGGTGTCGTATAGAGTTTGTCAAGATGAATCTATAGACTCTATGGTCAGATCGTCCCAAGTGAAGAAACAGAAGCTTATCTACCTTCACATCTGTCTGACGTTCATCCCAAATATATGTAGGCAGGCCTTTAGGGGACACTGGTTCCTTGTCAGAGATATTTGATTCAGACGATGAGGGGATGGGGGCATTGTTATTCAAAATATATCGGAGGGATTGACGAGATATAGAGGAGATACAGGAATGTATACCGAAGTCCTACTATGCCCAATACCCGTAAAATTGAAGCCTGGATGTTCTGAAGGGGTCAATTACTTGAAAGCGCGTACACCGAGGGCGATTCTCACCTTTGTCGCTGCCTGCCTTCGAAAGAGAATATTCAGCTTGCCAGAAAATGGCAGGAGAAGGCTGAATGTGTTTCACCTGCACCATGCATTAAGAAAAACGTCAATGGAGAGACAAGCGAGGCAATTTACCATGCCAGTTAGTGCGGAACCACCAAGGAACCCAACCTCGTTCATCCTAGTGCCTGTAAAATTTCGTCTGTGAGAAGGAGCAAAGCGAACACGTTCCTTATTGAGCAGGGGATACAGGCGCATCGCGGATGACAGAAATGACAGAAACCGTCATGAGGGAACAGAAGTTGAGGATGGGTCTGGACGTTGGTGACAGGCACCTGTCTCCCGGCATCGTCCGGATGGCTTCTCTATGACGCCATTCTGTGGGACGACTTTGCCTTCATCATATTCTCGTGATGCGGAGCCGGCAGAGCAATCAAACACTCTACAAATCTGGAGTGCAATCTGCTTACTAATCACTAAATACAAGTTGGGTACTAGTAGATAGCCCTTTTTGAGGGCATCAGGGATCTGTTATCCTTGTCGTCTAATAATGTCTGTAGCCTCCAGAAAATGCAAAAAACTCGACCAAACACAAGTCTTTTTGATGGAGTGGACTTATGACAGGTGCTGGGAAAGTGGTAAGTAAATCATATTCTCATGATGCGGAGCTGGCAGAGTAATCAAACACTCTACAAATTCGGAGTATCATCTGCTTACCAATCACTAAATACAAGTTGGGTACCAGTAAATAGCCCTTTTCGAGGGCATCAAGGATCTATTATCCTTATTGTTCAATAATATCTGTAGCCTCCAGAAAATGCAAAAAACTTGACCAAATGTGAGTCTTTTTGATAGAGCATGGACTTATGACAGGTGCCAGGAAAGTGGTAAGTAAATCATATTCTTGTGATGCAGAGCCAGTGGAGAAATCAAACACTCTACAAATTTGGAGTATCTGCTATGATAGCCTCCGGAAAATGCAAAAAATTTGACCAAATGCAATGGGATGAACTCTTAGAATAGGTGCTGGGAAAGTGGTAAATCAATTATTAATCACTAACTACATGTTGGGTACCAGTAGATAGCTCTTTTTGAGGGCATTGAGGATACATTATTCTTATGTTTAAATATTGTCTGTAGCCTCTGGAAAATGCACAAAAATCTGAAGGAAAGTGAGACACTGTTCCTATCAATCTGAAAAGGTGCAGAAATGGAATCTGAGGGTCCGGACACTGCTGGAAATCTAAATAGAAGCTGGATGACATGAAACAAGTTTCCTAGAGGGAACCCATGGCTGAGAGCCAAAGAACACGGATGGAAATTGATGGAGATTGATGGTTCTGATGTCCAGAAAGTGCCCAAAATGCAGTGGACATGGAGATGTGCTTGGAAAACCTTCTAGGGTGAATAATAATGTATTATTGAGAAAAGTGTTGAGCCTTGGGCAAAAACCGAGGGCTGTGGGTTGAAATCAATTGGAATGGGTGGGAATGGTCAATTCAGAGAGAGCTGAATGTCTAGTTCATGCAGTGGACATGATGCGCAAGCACAGAAACTATACTAGACATGAAACAAAGTGTTTTTGAGTGTACATGCAAGCCTTGGTAGAAGGCTAACAAAGACTGGTCAAATGGTGGGTCTAATGGGTCTCGGAAACTGCTAGAATTGGCCAGTTTGATGTCCAGGTGCCATGTACAGCAAAAGCAAGCTTGTCACCAGAAAACAATCTTTGTTCATTTTTCCAGATATTACTGATGCAAACCCTTTCTCAAATAGTTCCTTTTCCGATGCTTGTACGCTATCCTATAAGCTCAGCTGTTGCTGATGTGGTAATTTGCTCATCAGCTGAGATGTAAGCCACAGGTGCCTCCTAAGCTCAGTCTGCTACACCTGATATGACAGGTCAAAATCCATCATCAGCTATCTTGTTAATTATGGGTCAATTTAACTATACCATGTTAATGCATGGACTTTCAGTAGGTTGTCATTTTTTTCCTACTGCTTCAGATCGCTTAATGAGCCATCTGCAGCCACTTGACTCATCGCCAAGACTGATCAAGGCTGTGCATTCTCGCCAAACACCCCCAAATGCCTTCAAATTATGTATGTAGAGTCATTTCACCCTATTTCAGTCTTGTTACTCATGTATCTATTCAGTTCTTGACAGCTCAACCCGTTTGAATGCAGGAAGTATGTTATCATGTCAGCTAGCTCAGGATTCAGCTTCTAATTGTCCCTGAGGAATAAAATTCTCCTTGTTTTCTGCATGACCATTGGCCACCACCTACTCCTTCCTCCTTATTCTCACAATGCCTCCTCGCCATACACTGCTACCCCAGCAAGCTGCACCTTCTCAATCCCAACCCCAGTCTTATGGTTCTTCCTGTCTCCATGCCCCTTCCCAGTCTCGCCATCACTGTCATCAGGCAGCTATCGCCAATGTTCCTGAATCAGGCAAAGAATTCAATTTTACCTTGGTAGAACATGAGGACCCCTCTGCTGTTCACTCTAATGTAGTGACAGTGAACTCCACTCCATTGCCTTTGGTTCAAGCCCAGCCAGTCGATCTTCCAGCATGTAAAGGCTCTTCAAGAGATGCAGTGGATATCAACCACTTCTTCCTTGAGGGAAATGCAGCTGATCAACATGGCATCATGACTTTGAGACAACTGTGCAGTCTTTGCCCATGAGTCTGGTTGTCTTTCTTATTTATATGTCTAGCTCAATATTTCAAATATGCAGAGTATCGTATTCCCTTACATCGACCACTTTCACCCTGCGGAATCACCTATGCCGCCTTCATCTTGCTGTATACATAGCAACGTGTAAGGAAAAGGGCTGGATGAGGTATCTTCAACCCCAAGAAATAGATAGGTGCCAACAGCTGGCCTCCTTGCAACCCTGTGCCCCCTTCTCCTCTGATGCATTTCTCGAGGTGCTTGTGCAATGGATTGTAGCAGATGATCAAGTAAGACACTTCCTAACCTTTCCTTCAAAGTCTCATTCCCATTATCCAGTCTATCTACGTCATCGAGGGTCATGAGTTCTGCAACCTTCTTCTCTGCTTGCAGAAAGGGCTTGAAGACAAGAATATACCTCACCAAATCCAGATTCGGACATCTCTTATGAGGCACTTCAAAGAGTATTACAACATGCTGAAGGAGGAACTAGCAGTAAGCAGGTTTCTCATTGATTCATTGGTAGGTGTTCACTTTTTTTTGTTTACAATAGGATTCCCTCAGGCAAATCAGCTTTACTGCTGACCTGTGGTCGAGCAAAACGCACTATCTCTACTTCACAGTAATAGTGCATTGGATGGGCAAGAACAAGACTACAGAGGAGCTGCAGCTGAATAGCATACTACTTGCCTTCCACCATGTCAAGGGGACTCATGATGGCGAGCGACTCGCAAGGATAGCTTTGAACATCACCAATCAGGCCAGGGTTACAGAAATATATGAATATCACTCCCCTTTGCAGTACCTCCTGCTAACAATCCATTTAGATGGGCCATTGGATGATGGATGGTGCCTTGTCAAATACCACGATGATGCAGGCAATGCAAGCACATCTCAACCCCCACCAGATTGACTATGATGCTGTGGATAATCATATCATCAGTATCGAGCACAACACCGCCAATACTACCAGATGCATGATTGCAAAGGTGTTAACCACTGATTATTCAGACAATTTTGATGACTTTGCTGATTCCATCGATTTGCAGGATGGAATCCGTGATGTCATTGCTCTTGTGCATAATATTGTGCATTCCATTTGCGCTTCGGGCCAGCATCTTGACCACTTCAACAATATGATCAAGCTCAGAAATGAAAGAAGATGGTTTGGTAATGTGAAGGTTCCGGAGTTACAGTTGCTCCATGATGTAAAGACTTGGTAGGGCTCAGTTTATGCTATGCTCAAGAGATTCCATATGCTGCGACCAGCATGTGTTATTCTGATTAAATCTCTCCCACTTCTCACTCTTTGACCGCTTAGGCCATTGACCGGTTCCTTTCAGTGGAGAGAGAGGGGCTAAAGCAATTCTAATCTGTGTAGAAAACAGATATCATTCAGATGTCCCTAGCTAACAAGAGGACACCTACCCTCAGAAGCATCATTCCACATTGGGAGTGCTTTATGACTGCACTTGAGGAGTATGGGACACATTTACCACACCTCAAACCAATTTTCAACAAAGATCTTGCCTGGGCAACAATTTAGTACAGCAGGATGGATAATATCAAGGCATACATCATAGCCATTTTTTTTTTTTTTTTTTTTTTTTTTTTTTATCATCAACTTATATAGCGGTGTACTCTAAACAGTCCACTCGGTATAGTAAACTACACCTATTTATCCCTGACGAGCATGAAGAAGACTCCGAATTTGCTAGAATTACCCTTCGAGTGGGGGTTGATGGGTCTGTGAATCACAGACACGTTAACATGCGTGGTCGTTAACGCGGCCAGGCGATGAGAGAAGTGTCCACACAATCCTCTTTCAAAGAGCTCGTGGCCTATGGGAACAGATCTGGGAGGCAGCGCCCTATCTTCCAACGAGCTCTTTCGAGCTCGCGACTTAGCCTTTTGGGTACGCGTGCTGGTGGGGGCACCTTTAGCCCAGCGCGCGACCGTCCTGGTTCTGTGGTCCACAGTTTGACTGTAGGCTGGACTATCCACAAACACATACGCAGTGGGATTGTCCATGATGAATTTACCAAAGTGCTCCCAGTACGGGGTAGCTTCGGTAAAGTTGGGCATGTCTGGAGGCCATGTGGGGTGCTTCAGACATTTGAATAGAACATGTCAGAAGGTCTCGGGGGGCCTTCCTTCACAGTGTGGACACGATTCATCTTGGTTGCCCACTTTGAATCGTTTTCTGTAGTGTCCAATTGGAGCGTAGCTAGTGAGACCACGGACTATCTGGGCTGTAAGCGACGAGGAATGACCTACGTCTTTTAGCCATGTCCCACCGTTTAAATGCAATGGAGCCATGCGTTTGGCCTTAGCGTGGTCTTGTCGTTTGACCGACCACCTAGGGTACATGAAGTATTGGCCGACGTATTGCGAGAGCCGGAACTGGTTGGCCCAGTCACTCATTATGTCGTCCGTGATCTGCTTTGTAGAAAAAGCTATGGTACGCGATGGAGCCCTTCCTGCCTCAATTTTGGTAGAGGTGGCCAGGCGGTGAACCGCATGTTGAGGTTCGAACACATAGTCCTCGCAATCTGGGACATGGTGTAGGAAAATTCTATGGTTGGCGTTCTCTTCCATCCAAGGGAAGAGGACGCCAAGTGATTCTAACGCATATAGCTGCGCAGAGTGGATGGACGGATCCAACATGTGGTGTAACACATATGTTGAATCCGATTAGATGTGTATCTCGTCGATGTCGCTGATGGAGTCGAATATACCTGAGAGGGCTTTGAGGGCCCCTCCGATGGCATTCGTTTCTGCGTCATTGGAAGTTGCAAGTCCACCGGACCTGAAGTTCTCACAATAGTGGTCTGAGTGCCAGATATGCCATGCTGCAACAGCTTGGTACCCGGTACTTAGGAGGGGGACGGATGCATCGGTAACAATTGCGATGCATAAGTCGGATGTAGAGGAGCACGCAAATGACTGGTTTAGGGTCATGAGGTGGGCTTCTCTTGCTTTAGCTCTGTCCTTGGCAGTCTTGCCTTGGATTAGAACGGTATCTTGGATAATGCGGTCAGGACATGTGTCAGTAAGACGATATCCAGGCGCATTGTATTTATTATAGGGTAAGACAAACACGTCGACCAAATTTTCATTGGCCCACATGTCTACCAGGGGTGACTT
>Ga0307516_10007082_pt1 | contig 12963 bp, 15 predicted proteins | sample 19_EM_MG_FD_203310 | JGI IMG/M metagenome (GOLD analysis project Ga0307516, IMG submission 203310) | Populus trichocarpa ectomycorrhiza microbial communities from riparian zone in the Pacific Northwest, United States - 19_EM | ecosystem: Host-associated > Plants > Roots > Unclassified | place... | reverse complement strand
GACAACTTGGAAAGACCAGACCTGGCGTGTCTTCCAGTTTGGGAAATTACACTCAATCATGAATGGGACTATGGCCCGACCTGTTAGAAGTCACATGACTGTGTGAACAAATGTGGCAGCAACTTGACACGATCAAATGACCTCAGCAATGGAAGAGGGAAAATGTTGACACAAGCTGGAATTGAACCAGTGACACTCAGTTCTCTAGACTGGCGCTCTAACCAACTAAGCTATTGTGCCATTGGCAGAGTATGAGTTGTTAAGTCATATCACTATGAGGATGGTTAGTCACTCAACTGGTGCAACTTCATATTGTACTGAAGATGATTAGTCTTAGCACTAGAAGTGTATAACCAGGATTCAATTGCTCATGCAACACGACCTGACGAGACCCTTTCTCCTGAAGACTTTGAGACATGGACGGATAACGATAACTATGCTCAAGTAATCATCACTCAAAACTTATCGAAAGGTCAAATGATCCATGTTGTGAGGCTTCAAACGTTGGCCGACATGTGGTCAGCTCTCCAAGCCATACACGAAACCAAGGGGCACCTCTCAGCAATCGCCGCTCAACGTGCTCTCTTCGGGACCGATGCTGAAGAAGGCGACGATATCACGGCACATCTCACCAAGCTCAAGGAGCGATGGGAGACACTCAACATGATCAATGCCGACGACTTTGCCATCTCCGACATCCAATTCAAAGGCATCATCGCTACCTCTCTTCCAGCCTCTTGGGACTCATATACCGAACCCTTCGTTGGGAGACGCAAAGGCAAAATCGTCACAGATGCCAAGAAGCTCATGAGCTCCCAGCAGTTCATTGGTGTGCTCATCGAGGAATACAAGCGACGCAAAACTCGTGTCGAACCTGCCACTCAAACTTTTCACTCCAAATCCACACCTGCAAAACCCCGTCGCCCTTTTGCTGACCGTATTGGAGCAAGAGCCAATGACCCTTGCACTACCTGTGGACTCTGAAACCATGTCACAAATGACTGTTTCCACAAAGGCAAAACCAAATGCGGCTGGTTTGGCCATGCATCGAAAGACTGTCCGAAGGGGAAACGGAAGGCAGAGGAATTGAATGGAGATGGGTACAAGAGGACTAAGAGGGATCAGGTGAACACTGCGAGTAGGGACCCACAGGAAGATGAACCCGATGACCCAGATATAGCGTTAACTACTACTTTCGACCCAATAACAGGCGAGACTTTCATGTGGTATGATTGGTTGGCCGACTCAACAACGACATCTCATGTCACAAACCAACATGAAGCGTTCAAAACTTTCAAACCCTTACCCTCAAATAAAGGAAGAGTCATTGGAGTAGGAAATGTCGAAACCAAAGCCACTGGCATTGGCAATGTCGAGCTCACCTCAATCATCAATGGAAAAACCCATGTACTTGTTCTTGAGGATGTTCTTTATATCCCTAACACCGCTGGCAGGAGACGTTACAAGTCTGACATTACACATAACCATAATCTATTTGTGTGGCGTCGCCATAGGGATTTATATGGGTATCCATGACCACGACGCAGAACTAGAATGTGGGTATGTGTGTGGTTATGTGTAAAAGTCTGACTTGTAACGTCTGCTGCCAGCGGTGTAACACAAACAACAGTCTAATCTCACTCGGACGCCTCGACGAAAAAGGCTGACGCGATATGCCCTTACAGGTGGCCATCGATCTGGATCGATGTGATGAAATGAGTGAGCGGAAGTCCTGAGCCAAGGCGGTAACATACCTTCCCAACGCTATACCTAGTTATCAACGTCACTCTTCCCGGCTCTTTATTGGATTTACAACTAGACGAGGTGGTCAGATAATAAGAAATGATGCGGCACGACATAACAAAGAAAAAAAGAGACAATCTGAGGTGTCGTCATTCGTCCAGGAATCCCCGAGATCGAAGAGGGTAATTCGCGAAAGAACGTGCCAGTCGAATAAAAAATCATTTAAAGTGAGGGAACCCACCTCTAACAACCCCGCCAACTCCTCTCTGGCGAGCGTCGGACCAACCTTGACACCAATGGGATTCCTGATTCCTCTGAAGTATTCGACATGTGTCCCAGTAAGTTGCCTTGTCCTGTTACCAATCCATAAGAAATGTGCGGAGGTGTTATTCGATCCGTTTGAGTCTTCAGGTTTGACCCTTCACCGATCCTAATCCAGAGGAATCCGAACCGGCCATCGCTCCAGTGACTGACGGAGGGCCAATACCAGATGACGTGGCGGAAGGGGCGGGGGAGGAGGGCCAGAGGTAGAGACTGTCGCCTTCGGGGATGACAGTGTTTTGTCTGCGTTCCATCTTCATATACCGTGATGCATATTTTGGTGGATTATATAATCAGCACCGTTGCCATCATGGCCCAACCGTTTCCCCAGCCACCAATCCTTCCGCTCCAGTTCCCTCAACAACCCCAGGGAGTTAATCTTCCCCTTCCAGATTACAATTCAATAGGCAACGCTCTCAATGCTCTAGCAGTTGAGGTTCCACGAGTGGCCAACGCTGTGCGTATCTATGCATATATTTCTGGCGTCAATTCAAAGTCGTGGTGGTAGAATATCCGAGCCCAACTTGACGTCCTACTCAAAGGTCAAAACATGATGGTTGCCCTCATGAACAATGTCGTCACGGAACTCGTGGCGATCCGTCAAGAGTCCACTCCCACTTACGAAAATGGCAGCACTCGAATTCGATGGTAAGGGCCAATTCTACCTTACAATTTTCCATATCATAGTGAATGAAATTAGGGCCACACGCATTCGCTGCTCTCCAAGCTCTCGGAGCACAAAATATTCCCCATGATGAGCAGGGAAGAATTGCCCTGCTTCGCTCATATCTGGGAATATGACTCATAGACGATTATGCATATGGCCTGGCAGCGCTCATGTCCGTATCCCAGAATGACCGCTTTATGTCTCTTACGACGTCAGTGCCAAAGTGCTGGACATGGCCGTCGCACTCCTCAAACAGGTGGGGGGGCATGGTCTTAAGGTCGCCGGAGTGGAGATTGAATTGGCCTGGATGTCCATTTCCTCCCTCATGGCTCTTGGACCCAATTTTGTGTGACCACGTCTTCCCCAGCTGCCCGTCCTCTGGCGGAATGCACTTCCCAAGGCGACGAGCAAGGACAACAATGTGGGGAGATCCATTGCGGAGTGGATGTTCCTCCTGCACGTGCGTGAGAGCACCCAAGACGTGGGATGGCGGATTGCGTCGCTGCTGAGCAATTCGCTCGTGTTCGCCAACAACTTTATCAGCCAGCATGTCGATGACCCTCTGGAGGCGGAAGTAAACAAAGGGCTGTCGCTGCGAGCGAGCGAGGCATTGCTGCGCCGCCGGGTATACAATCTTTTGCGGCGCTTGGCTTTTCTAGCATCATGGAATCGACGCAGATGACGCTGTTACAGTTGGCGGTCCGGATGGGTATGCGGGGTCGTTGGTGCAGGCTGCGATCACTTCTTCGGCCGTTGATGGCGGAAGTTAGTTTGCTCAAGGCCGAACAGGAAATGATATGGAACACTGGCGATGGCATACCTGGAGAAGTGGTTGTCCAGAATGCAGAGTATGACTATGAGGACGATGAGATGGATGTTTCTTGAATGAGCGCCGGTACACGATAAAATCCGCTGGTCATACATGGGATACAAGCACACCGCAGATTAGAATTAATTACTTTTTGAATAGCAAACGGTCATCTTATCCCAAGTATCCTATGGAAAATTTGTCATATCTGTCGCTGACATCAACGTTAAATAACTGTGTCTAAATTATAACTTTACTCTCTTCCCTTTCCCATGTCATGAGGAGCCGACCTGTGGTCGGCGACGAGGAATTTGAACTAATGATACCATAAGATCCTAGTCACATTGCAGGTTCGGTCGACAGCATCCTTTCATAAGCGCAATTTGACGACTGATAATTACGGTGCAGAGTACGCTTGAATGGTTGACTTGGGTCGGCAGAAACATTTACTTTGTCAGCGCTTTTGTAATAAAATTAAAAAAAAAAAAAAAGGTATATATCAGAATCACTTATGCAAGGTAGAAGAAAAAAGCACGCACCTGTTTCCACGTCCTTCGTATCCCATTTGCTCATCTCCGACTGCCGCCCCTCCTTCTTCTGACCCCACAGGATATCTCCCCATCTTATCACTTCCCGCGATCCAGCATCCGGAGGGGCTTTCTCCGCCGGGCGCGCGAGCCCCTTCAGTCTCTCAAGCTCATCGTCCGAAATGGACTCGTTCGACCGCAGTCGCTGAGCAATATCTTCCAGGATGGATATCTGTGCATTCACGCGTGCGCGCTCCTCGCTACATGTTGTCCGTGTGCCGACCAAGTGTATCGAAATCGTGGTCGTCGCCAGAGAGTACAGCACATGCGGGAGGTAGGTGCTCCTGTACCACATGTTTTGATGACATAATGTTATTGTAACAACTCTCCTTGTGGAAAATTCAATCCAGATTCCAGAAGCTGCTATGATCCACTGCTCATCTCCAGTAACGCCTCTATGCTCTTCCCCAAGTCTCCTCCGTTCGCCTCCAAAACCCATTCTACAACTTCTACATCTGTCGAAGGGAATATCTGCATCAACGTCTCCTGCGACGCCGTCGTGGCATGCTCATGCGCCGCATCAATCTGGGCCTCTATTTCCGACAGATTAAGGCCGGGCGTCGGCGTCCTCGAGACAGATTCCGCTCCGCTAGAGCCTACCAACGATTGCACTCGGGGAGGCAACAAGGACGGCGGAATCAGCTGCTGAGGTGATGTAAACGATTGGTTTGTATACGGGGCCACCTTGGTCGGGGTATCCTCCTGCAAGAATCCGGGGGAACCAGGAGACGCCGAATATGAAGGTGATGGAACACGTCGAACGCGGGGTTTGTATGGCGTCTGTATTGGCGGGGTGTGGGGTTCGCCGCTTGCCGTAAATGGGGTCTGGGGATTTGAAAGCCCAGGCGAACCGGTCCCCGGGTCGAACTGAGGGATCCAGCGCGGACCACCGGCAGAATTCGTGGGGTCTGACTGCTGGCGGTGGTGTTCACGTCCAAGTTCGAACGGCGCAAAAGGCCCCGGAAGATACGAAAGTCGTCCTTCTGCGCCGTCCAAGGCTTCGCTGAATATTCGACCGATGGCATTCAGGGGTTTTGATATTGTGTCTCCGGTCTTCTGCAAAAGTCGTTTAGCGTCTTCTGAAATGGTGTGGGCCGGAGTGGATAATGAAAGTGGCTGGGCAGACTCTTCCCCGGCGTGTGGTGAAGGTGGGGGGAAAGGTTCTCGAATTTCAATTCCGGCATGTTGTAGGAGCGGAGAGTTGGGATCCGATAGAGGTAGTGCTTGGATTGCATCTTCCACATTCCTATGAAAAAGTAAAAGGTCATAATCCCAAACATTGAGAGAAAATGAATTCCTTGCTTCTCGAATTCTTCCTGAGTGATACTCGAAAGTGACGTATGATCCATGGTTTCGATAAAAGAAACAGCACCCATCTAGAGCGAGATTGGCTATGGGTTAAGGTCAGACGCTGGAAGGAGACGTACAAGACTGGAGAGATAATATCCCGCTTCGCTTTGTAGCTTGTCAGGATTCCTAAATCTGTTGATGAATCTAGGATACAGAATGAGCTTTGAATTCTCGACCATCCAATAATACGACTTGCTCGACATTGGAGAGGAGATAATTTGGATTTGCCTTGAGGACGATGAAGATGAGGATCGGAATAAAAGCATCTGCGCCTTCATCTTTTCTTAGATGTCGGATAAGGCCTAGATCACCGGTGAGTCAAACGAGATTTTGGAATAGATGTGATGTACCGAAGATGACTTTGCAGCAATTCAAGATGCAGATCAATTTATCACGAGGAGCCTTGTAGTGGTTTATCTTCAACAATTCTTGAATGCAGGAGGTGAGGTTTTTGGCCGCTGGCCCAGTCGAATGACGCACCCTGCTGAGCAAACCTTAAGAAGCCAGCACTTCCCTCGCCCTCGGGGATGTCCAGATGTTTTTCCTCTATCCATCCAAAAAGGGCGATACGTTGTGACAGAACGCGATCCTTTTCGAGATCGTCGGCAGTTATAGGCCGCGGTGGGACGGCATGGACAACTTGTGGGGTAAATGTGCTGTACAGAGTCAACGAAGATGCGTGACATCAGGTGGAGCCGGGGACTGACAAGTCATAAAGACGGTTCATGACCAACTTCTCCATGCCCTCCATCGCGTTGTCGAATTCTGTATCTGTTGCATTCTTCCACACTTCGCATGCGCGCATGTGCGTCGCGATGAACTGGGTGCAACGTTTGATACCCGAAGCAAATTTGGATGGAACGTGAGCCTCACGGTCAAGAAGTCGTTGATGATCTTGACTTGGTCGCTGACCGTGAAAGTGCGCTTTGCAAAGTTGCTCAGGAATCTAGGATGCGGGGGGTTGAAACTGAGCTGAGAATGGAGTGAGTACAGGTTGGAACATACGATCTCAGGTATTTAGAGACCGGATCGGCGTTGCGACTTTTCATCTGATCCAGGAAATGTTGGAAATCAAAAGGGAGGTCGAGATTTTGCCGGGAATTCGGGGAGGGCGGTGATGTGTCGTCGCTTGGAGGAAGTGGAGCAGAGGTGGAGTATTCTTGGCTGGTGGAGGGCTCCTGCTGGGCTGCGAGAGCTGACAGAGTGGCGGGGGAGGGAACAGGTCTTGCAGCATCGAGGGAAAGTGGTCGCGGTCGGGATAGAGATGGGAGGGCCAAGTTGCGAGCCAACGACGCTAGGGACGGGAAGTTGGATGACGATAAGGATCCAGAATCTGGCGAGGTGGGTGAGACGAGCAGTTCTTTAATCGGAGGGGCCGGTGGGGGTGGTGACGGCGTGCGTGGTGGAGGAGGATGGCTCTCCGAGTTCTTCCAGGCCTCCCGGGCAACCTCCTCCAGAGGGTCAAATTCCTTCAGGAAATCCCCCGATAGTGGGGCATCATTTGACTGTGGCGGGTGAACTTCGTGGCTGTCGGACGGTGCTTCGTTCCAAGGGTTGGGACTCTGCTCAACGATGGGCGCGACGACGGGGTTGGACGCCATCACTGTCAGAGACGATGATGATGAATGAGTCACCTGACTGGCCCCGGTTTTGCCCACCTCCTCTCATGGGTCGCGCTTTCTTTTCTGAAAAATACACTCCCGTCGTCGTCCACACCGACCCACCCGCCGTCTCTCCTTACGAGAAATGGAGCAGGTGGAACTACTTCGACCCTGATTCCGACGAATTCTTCGACAGCGCTCAACGCGAGGTCTTCACTGACACTGAAGAATACGCCCAGGAACAGGAACGCATCCGCGAATCCGTCGTCCTTGACGTTGGACAGGAGAGCTCCGCGTCCAGCGAGACCAGCGAGCCGAGTGACAGTGGCAGTCCCATGGCAGTTGGACCCGATGATCCTGCCGTGATCATCCAGGACACATACTCCTCCGCCGACTGGGAGCACCGCTTCCTCACTGCAGGCTGGCGCCATCCGAGAGTCGATCGCCCACCGAACGACCCGGTCCAAGTTTCTTACCCCCGCATGATCCCCGTCCGCATCCCACCCGGACTGCGTGGCCCTGCCGCAGAAGGAACAACGGAACAAGCACGATATCGCCGCACCCATCGCCCCCGCTCAGCCACCGTGTCCTCCGTCTATCTCCCCCCCTCCATCGCGACCCAAGCCAATAATGCCACCACCCCCATCGATCCTGCATCTCCCAATCTCCCGATCAACATCACCCCCATCGCCATCCCATCGTCGCCCAGCCCCATATCTCCAGACACCCTGACCACCCCGACCGACGACGTATATCCGCCCCCGATGCAGACCATGTTCACTCCTTCCCCGCCCCCTTCTGTGACTCCCCATATTTATACATGGAATCACCGAGCGATGGGTATCCCGCCCTCCCCTCTCGCACCCCAAGGACCCATTAGGTTCCTCACCCGCGTCAACGCTCCGATGCGCGTTCAAAATGCGGCCGTCTAGGCCCCTCCAAAAAAGAGTTACAACTAATCAAGCTCTTTCGTCCCATGCTCGCTCCTTCATTATCTCCTCACTTATGCAACCTCGCTACCGCGCTAACGTTTGAGATCCAGATACCCGAAACCCACATTCCTTTGCACCTCACGTACTCACACGACAACAGTAGTTAGTGTACCATGGATATATCTCCATTATCTACTCGACTTATTGCTGTATTAATCGGAGATGAGGTGTATCCATAGTCTTCCTCTATCTTACCCTATGTTCCTTTTCGATGAGCCATCTATCCCCATCTCGTGTCGTATTGTCCAAGACTTTCCACAAGTGACCAGTCCGTCTTTTCAACGTCATCAGAGTCGGGGGTCGCGATCAAGCACCACGTATCTTCCGCGGTCGCTCTTGGCAAGCGCACTGGCCCCTCCGACGACCGGGTTTGCGAAATATAAGATACCGGTGATGCAGAAATCGCGTGCGATGCAATAGCGATGAAGGGTTTCCGCCTATCGTCCGCAGCGGGTCGCGCCTTGAGAGATGCACTGTGGAAAAATAATACGCTCACGGGGAGGCGGTTCAAAAAGTCCAGAACAACACCCACATTCCGGTATCAATGATCGTCTGGACGAACCCAGGATGATGGAGCCCCTCCCAGCGGAGATGCACAAGATCACCGACATAAGAAGGAGACGGGCATTCGTACAAGGCAATATACGGGTCCACCCTGTCGTACGCCTTGAGCCTATCATCTCCCCCGTGTCAGCCAACAAAACGCGCTCTTTCCTCTGCCGAGGAAAAAGAAAAAAAGTCACCTCTGTGAATGAAGTCCAGCCATCCCGACCCATTCAAACAACGCCCAACTGTCCGCGTTCCAATCGTCTAATTTTTCTTTGTCTGCAGACGACGATGGGCGGCCGGTCAGGGAGGGCTCCGGAATGCGGACATTATCGAGCTTCGTCTTTTGACACGATGCAGTCCGAGGTTCCCCACCACCACCAAGGCCAGGGAGACTGGAACCTTTGGAAGAGGCGTCAAACACTCCACCCCACAAAAGCTCGTTAACAAAAAAAAAGTCACCATCGCTCGAAGCATACACCACACCCCACGGCCCCAACCCCTCTTCCTCCCTCCTCGCATCCCACGCCTTGAACACCTCGTCTCTCCTCTTCCGATTAGCCACCGTCTGCTCGTTTTTCTTCAGCGGCAGCCGAATCACTATCATCGGCCCATTCAGAATTCCATCATCATTCCACCAACATCCCCGAGAGAGAGAAACGCATGACACCAGACCCACCGTACTGTTCTACCCGGTTCTTGAAAGGCAGCTTCTGCCCGATCAGACCGAGCCTTTCATACGTCTCTTTCGAAACCGACAAGGTCAACACGCCATGGGGATCGACACACCAGACGTCATCGCCGAGTTGCTCGGTGCTTAACATGATGAAGCATCTGTTACTCCAAGTGAGTGCAAGGTAGGGTCGAACAGAGCCGTTGCATTTCTTCACTTTTCTGCCTCGATCAGGTGCTCTGCAAACGTCTGGTCGACGACTTCGGACAGACGGATTTTTCCTGCGTAATAACGCGTTTCTAGCTTGGAGAGAGCGGATTCCAAAGGCTCAGAGGATGGGAAGACGACATCGATCTTGGCAGGTTCAAGTTTCTGAGGAAGAGAATGAAGGCAGTGCTGGAAAAAAAATAGGTACCTGGCGAGTGAACGGGTGTGAAGCGGCAAGTTGTTGAGGTTTGAGAGGCACGTCTGCACTGATTTTGACGCGACGCTGCTCGGGTTGCGGATAGGTCATGGTTGACAACACGTGCAATACTGATATCGTAGGTATAAGGTACATACTACAAGTACTTGCGAGCTTGTTAACGACGATTTAGTAGAGGATGCAGTAATCTAGGTTCCCATGAGATAAGAACAGTGATATCGTTCAAGAGAGTGTATAAGAGGAGAGACATCAAGGCAACGGAGCCCGAAGATATTTCCTGCGGTACTTGGCATCGATGCTGTCCAGATAATATGCGCCCGGCCAAATGTTCTCCACCAAGCCTTCCGGCGTAAAGTTCGACGCATTATGATTCTTCTCTCGGAGCTGAAAAGAAAAATAAGTTTTATGCGGTATCCCACAAGGAAAAATAATCTTACCACCAAAGCATCCACAAACTCTTGCGGATGGACGACCTTCATCTGTGCCAAACGGTTGATGAGGTCCATCTTCTCTCTAATCATGCCAGTATCGCCCTTCACACGCAACGAAAAGAAACTGGCCGCGCAGCCACTTCCAAACGCGAAAAGGCTGACACGTTTCCCCAAAAGCCCCGCAGGTTCGACCGTCGAAAGCAAAGACGCGAGACATCCATAGAGGGAGGCAGTGTATGTGTTTCCCAACCGACGCGAAGCGGCCATCGCGGGGTCGACCTTCTTATCGAAAAGGGCTTTGCTCGCCGAGATGAAGGTCTTTTCAACATTCTTGTCCGTCAGGGACTGGGCATTGGAAAGGGCGAGGAACGCTTCTGGGTTGGGAACATTGGCGAACCGTGGCGAGGTGGGGGCAGCGAGGAAGTCGTTGAAGAACAAGCGACCAAAGCCCTTGACGGCTTGTTTGCCGTAGGGGCTGTGGAAGATGGCGTAGTCGATGTCTTCGAGAGAAAAGGTAGACTTTTCGGATGAGCCGTTGACATGGCCGTTCGCCTTCTTGGTGACTTTGGCAAATTTTTCCCGGAACCGGGAGTAGGCCTGATCCAGGGCAGCGATGTACGTAACGACAGAGACAGGGCCATCGACTTCAGGGTACTCTGATGACAGTTTGGGCTTGTAAAAGTCATACGTATTGGCCATGTAGCTCCCATGGATTGCTAGAAAAGAACTGAGTGGTTGTTGGGGACGATATCATGAAAAGAAACTGACGTTCAAAAACAACGGGAGCATTCGGGCCTAGTAGGATAGCACAAGCACCTGCACCACCAGCAGGTCGTGCAGCGCCGGCGGCGTAGATGGCGATGTCGGCTGCAACGACGATGGCATTGCGGCCATCCCATGAGCTTGATTCTATCCAATTGATGGCGTTGAACAGGGCGGCGGTGGAGCCATAGCAAGCGTTTTTAGAGTCGATGCCTTCGATGTCGGTGTTACCGGCCTCAACGAATAGGTCCATCAGAGTGGTCTTGACAGACTTGGACTTGTCAATGATAGTTTCGGTGCCAACATCGATGCGACCAATTGATTTGGGGTCAATGTTGAACTTTTGGAGGAGGCCGGAAACAGCTGTTGGAAAATGGTCAAGAAGATTTAAGGCTATAGGACGCGACGTGTTTACCATTGAGGGCAAAGGAATTGATGTCTTCACGGTCGTCTGGCCATGCCATGTACTCTTGGCCTAGCCCTATGGTGTATTTTCCCTTGGGAACGCCGTCAAACTGCTCGAGGTCAGCTTCAGAGATGCACTACGTGTCGGGTTGAGAACATGGAGGAAGCATGAGACATTGAAGACGAACGCGACGAGGAAAGTACATTTCCATGGCGAGGACGCCGACATCTTTGGGACGGGGGAACTCAAAGTCGAGGGAAGAGGAGACGGGGATGGTCATGGTAGGGGAAATCGGATGGAGGACCTACTGGACGGGTGCATATATATACGAATTCAATTGATGCCCGTCGGCGAAAAAATATGTGGTACGATGTGATATCCAGAGTGACAAGACCGCCACGATTTCACACCCCATATTTCTATTTCTCAACTTACAGTTCCCCTTGTTCACATTATTATACAGAACACGACGATAACGGGAGCATTCAGAAACCCGCGTGACTATGCGGCAAATATTACATTATGCGCGCCGTACTCGCTTGTCCTGTACCAACTACAGGTCGACCCCCGAGCTTTCGTGGTTATCGGCATTCGATAGGCACTTATCTTCACTGCAATCACGATATGTTTTTACCCCGGCACTCCGTTGGATATATGGTGACTTCAGACCGGATGACATTAAATTCCTTTGAAATTTAGACAAGAACTTCCTCTTGGACTTGTCCGGCTTCAGCCAGCTCCCGCTTTCGATCTAGTGCAGGCAGGCGGTGCGGAGAAATTTTGCAAAATAATTCTCCGATTGACAGAACACCCAGACGTAAAGCCCATGGCCCGGTTATCCCCATTCATGTCCAAAGACTATCGCCCGGAGGGAGGGAGAAACCTTTGCGGAGAATCGGGGATTATGAGGACGAGAGATAACGTAGTTGAGGGCGAATGGACGGATAGCGTGGAGCGTAGACCTCCTGAGTGATGTGAGGGAACGGTCACCTGTCCACTTTAATTGGTTGTGCATTGACCGATGGACGTCGTCTCTCCCTTGACTCTCCGTTCCTTCTTCCTTGTCCTCCTCCCACCCCTCCTATGCTACTACATCACCGCCCTCCTCGTACTTATACCCCACACCCTCGTCCTGCGTCTCCTCTTGCTGCCTCTCACTCTATACCTGGCTTTCCGAGGTGCCACGCAGCTCGACTTCTCCCTCGGTTATGACAGCACCAGGCTTGCCTATCTCAATCAAGGCCTTGCGGTCCGTAACCCCGTCAAATCTCTCCACCGTTCCTAACATCCTCACAGCTCACGCTCATGACGGTCTGTATGCGCTCCATAACGTGGTCACTCCAGAGGAAGCCTTTCAGGCGAGTGAAAACAATGGCGGAGGCAACTCCCCAGTTCTATAATGGCCAAACAGGTTCCGCTGACCGAACCTACAAACGGACAGCCATCGACGCATGGGACCTGTGTTGCAACCCTCGTGGCTGCGGCTGGAATTGGTCCTCGACCCTCCAGATACCCCCAGAGACACGCCCCACCCACTCCACACCAGTCTTCGCGGCAGCAACCCTCGTCTCACTCCTCCTGCACCTCTTCTGGTTCGACATCTTACACTACTGCATCCAGTCTTTCGCACCCTCCACGATCGGCTCCCCCAC
>Ga0307516_10007081_pt1 | contig 12965 bp, 17 predicted proteins | sample 19_EM_MG_FD_203310 | JGI IMG/M metagenome (GOLD analysis project Ga0307516, IMG submission 203310) | Populus trichocarpa ectomycorrhiza microbial communities from riparian zone in the Pacific Northwest, United States - 19_EM | ecosystem: Host-associated > Plants > Roots > Unclassified | place... | reverse complement strand
ACCTGGCAGGAGTTCGGCAAATTCATATATGCCCTCATTCAGGGCCGGGATGTCCTACCCGATGCGATGAAACAAAAGGTTCACCAGCTTACGGACGGGATCACCGACCCGAAGGAGAAGATCCGGGTCCTCTATGAGTTCATGCAGCAGAACACGCACTATATCAGTGTCCAACTGGGAATAGGGGGATGGCAGCCCTTCGATGCGAAATATGTGGCGGAAAAAAAATACGGGGATTGCAAGGCCCTGTCCAATTATATGTACTCCCTACTCAAGGAGGTCGGGATCCGCTCCTGTTACGTCCTGGTAAGAGCAGGCAACAATGAACATTACTTCGTTCCGGATTTCCCTTCCTCGCAATTCAACCACGCGATCGTCTGCGTTCCCCTGCAAAAGGATACGGTATGGCTGGAATGTACGAGCCAGAGTCTGCCGGCGGGCTATCTCAGCGGGTTCACCTCCGACCGTTATGTCCTGGCCGTCGATGAGAACGGCGGCAAGCTGGTGCGGACCCCGAAATACAGGATGCGCGACAACCTGGAACTACGAAGGATCAAGGCCGTCGTAGACGCCGAGGGCAATCTGTCGGTAAATGTCAATACGCAGTACCGGGCGCAGCAGCAGGATCAACTGGAACTGGAAATTGCCGCCCTGTCGAAGGATAAGTTAATGGAAAGGCTTAAGTCGGAATTGGACCTGCCTACTTATGATGTGACCAGTTTCAATTTCAAGGAAGAAAAAGGAGTGATCCCCACTATTTCCGAGAACCTGGATATTGTCGCTCCCGGCTATGCCCAGGTCACCGGTAAAAGGTTATTCATCAATCCGAATATCATGACCCGTTCACGGACGAAACTGAAAGTGGAGGGAGGAAGAAAGACGGATGTGGAGATGTATTATGAATACAAAGACGTCGATACGGCGGAGATCAGGATCCCGCAAGGCTACGAGGTGGAATCCCTGCCTCAGGATGTGAATATCTCAAGCCCTTTCGGGAAATACAGCATGTCGGTAAAGGTATTGCCGGATAAAGTACTCTATTATCGGGACAATGAAAGATATAGCGGCCGCTTCCCCGCCTCCGATTATCCCGCGCTGGTGGCATTCTATGAACAGTTGTATAAGGCCGATCACACGCGGCTCGTGCTGGTGAAGAAGTAATTCGATCATTAAAAAGCAATAAAGTGTCAACTGGAAATCTCTAAAAAGCTCAGTGTGAAAAATGCATTAGACCTTAAATCGAACGTAATAATTGGCGATAGGTATGAAGGTTTTTTAATCTTGGACGCCTGGAAAGGATTTCAAAGCCGCCAAGGCTCGTATGGCTCACAAGACAAAGAGGAAAGATGAGTCGGTCAGGTAAAAGTGACCGTCGAAGGCATTCAGATAGATTACGTGAAGATATGCTATCCGGCACAGGTTGCAGCTATCCGCTACCTGGTTGATCACTCGGAAAATATCAAAGATTCGTTGCTCAAAGGACTCCTCGACAAGTTACCCTCCTGGAAAGAAATATAAAAGCGAAAACGGGGATCCGAAACCAAGCCTTGGTGGAAATTTTGGTAGTGATTCCCAAAATAGAATTTTTATTACGGGAGGTCTTCGGGCGTTACAGGTAAAGGTGATTTTGTCAATGAAGCTAACAACATTTTTTGAATTACTGCGTTGAATACTGTAGCCTTTTTACTACAACCTTATCGCATTAACCTTTACCTAAAATCCATACCATATTCTATTTTTTGATGGCTTAAGAAGGTACATCTTTACACCGTCAGTTAGAAAAATCCAATTGTTCTAAAATTCTTAAACCGTTGATGATGAGGGAAAACTATACACAACTAGAAGTACTATTGTTGACCGGTACGACCTTTACATCCCGGAATTTGTGCCAAAAAGATGATTCCCGCAGGGATGATCCTCTTACAGAGACAGAACAGTTGGCAGAAGCTTGTTTGAATGGTTTGCTACCAACAATACTTCCCGAGTCTTATTTGAAGGCGGTCAAGGACAGTGGCATACTATACCTTTGGCAAATCAAAGAAGCCGCTTCCTTTCTCGAACTTGAGTTGGGCGAAATTCCTGCCACGATTGACGAACACCTTTCCATTACCCCTCGACTGTTTTTTTCTACTAAATCTCATAACTAAAAGGATCCCCATACCAGGGACTCTTTCATTTTCGAATCCTAATCCCGCCCGAACAACCTGTTTTCTTTGCGTCCTTTCATCCGGCAAGATATAGCCGTTCAATAGTGCAAGTATAAACTACCTGCGACAGTTGGAAAAAAGGGTCTATACTCCACGGACCGCTAATTAATATAGCAATTTTTGGTAAATATTTTAGTATAAATTCTCCCATATTTTTGTATCTTTACCCCATTTACCTATCTTAAAAATGCAGTCAGGCGAAATCTATACCAGGAATCAGGTCGAAAAATTGGGTAATGCCCTGATTTTCTTATGTGAAAAGAGCCTTTCCGTCGGTGAAACTGTTTCAAAGACCCACCTGTTGAAACTTGTTTTTATTATCGAAGAGATTTCCGTCAAAACATATGGGCTCCCCTTTTTCAATCTGCGATTTGACGTCTGGAAACTAGGGCCGGTCTCTAAGGATTTATTCGTGGAACTTTCTGAAGAACCCGTACTGCTGGGTGATTTTATCTACCGGGAAGTCAGGGATAACAATACGTTCATTTATCCCAAAAAAGCCTTTTCCGATGATGAATTTTCTGATATGGAAATGGGTTTACTGCGTAAGGTTTCAGAGCGTTTTTTATATTGCACGGCTACTGAACTGCTCAATGTTACTCACCGGAAAGATTCTCCTTGGTATAAAACAGCCGCCGAACATGGCGTACTTGAATTACTGGAAACCGGTCAGATGACTACTACCAATATTGAGATCAAACTCTCGGATTCCATTGAAAATGATAAGAAGAAATTGGCCCTTTACCAGGACCACAAGGCCTTTTTATCCCTCTCCAAAAGCTTAAAATCCTAGTCTTGTATTCGCCGGGGAAATTAATATACTTTGATCCTTTTTACTTTAAGGATGGAAGTACAAGCAAGCCAAAATGTTTACCGTCGAGCGTCAATCACCTTCCCCCGGAACAGATCATTGCCCATGGTTGCCTGGAAATCCCGGACGCCTGCATCAATTGCTATGTATTTGAAGAAAGCAGACCCATTACAAAAGATGGCTGGTCATTTCGCTTTCATACAATGCTCTATGGGAATTGGCTTGATGATTTTCCTTTGGAAGGAGAATTAATGTCTGTTGTCATACATATCCAGATCCAGGCTACAATTAAACGAAGAAAGCAGGTTTATTGTTTTTTGATCCAGTGTTATTGCGGGCATAGTATTGCCTCTTAGAATTTTTATAACGGAAAATATTTTACAGAACAGCTTATCTTTTTGCCTCAATTCATTGATCTTAGGAATGGCTTCTTCAAAACTTTTTGATAAAGCCGAGCAGCTCTTCTTCAACAAAATAACTGAATACTTCTTCCGAATCCAGTTGCCATGCGCTGCTCTTACGATATTTATTTTCGTGGTACTGCTCGCCTTTTTTATACGCTTTGGACGACCTGATCTGTAAAATATCGGTAATGGCAGAAACGTCATATTCATCCTCACTGAAAATACTAAATTCGAATTTAAGAGAAATATTTTTATCCATTTGCAAATGTATAAAATTTGTCGAACCTGTAAAATTCCAACGATCAGGATGGTACATTATCGCCTGTACAAGCTCTCCAGGTGTATTTTTTTTGGATTTTCCATTTCAAAGATCTCCTTTAACGTATATTTCTTATCCTGATGCGTTTTCAGATAGGCCTCACAAATTCGGAAACCAATAAAATAAGCAAGGCAGGATACAATTGTTTAAACCGGGTAAGATATTGGAGAATGAGTTGCTTTTTGCCGGCGATGGCTTCTGTCTTTGAACGGATAGCGAGATAGTCAGCCTTCCTTTTTCTGATGGTTTCAAGATATTCCTTTTCATAACAACGGGCAGCTTGCATGTATTGCCTAAGCCCTTCACTTGCCTGATCCACAAAAATTGTTTTAATGATCTTCAGGCTGTCCGCTGATGTCTTCTGGCTTTGCAACAAGTCAAATGCCCGCCAAAAATGGTTGATATCGGCGGTAATAATACTTGCCGGATCGGGATTGCCGCTAATCCGGTCCTGTCCTTTTATCCGGATGAAACTATTGCAGATCAGAACAAGGATGATATACCTTTTCATACTCGAATTCTTTTGGCTGACAGTTTTTATATGCCAACGGCATGCCAGTATGATTTATTTATTTTTACCGCCGCTAGTCTTTCTGGCCTCCGGCTTATTCACGTGATGGCGTACATCCGAATAAGGCGGGCTATACCGTCATGGAAAAGCTGGTCCTGGCCGGGATCTCCAAACAGATCAGCATGACTAAAAGAAAGAATCATGAGTAATTCAGATGGACAGCCCCGATCCCCGATCTCCTGGGGCATTATCGGCTGCGGCGACGTAACGGAAGTAAAAAGCGGCCCTGCCTTTAATAAAGTACCGGGCTCTTCCCTGGTGGCGGTCATGCGACGTGATGATCCATTTGGCTTATCTCCTCATCGGGGTTTCCCTATAAAAATGCAAACATTAACGGGAGGTCGGATGCTTCAGGACTAAAACTCCCTACCTTCCATCCATGCCCTGTACACTCGTCGAAGAAATTAGAAAAGCCTGTTCATTTGTGATCAGGATAGACATGCCCTTGCAGGCAGCGAAAGACGTCCTGGAATTCCTCTTACATAGAAAAATAGTACTCGAGACCATGCAGATGCAGAATGTAGGAGGTGGGGAAGCCATCCTGATCCTTCATTGCCAGGTCGAAAAGGATCGGATCAGGCATGTTCAACAGGGTCTCGAAAAGATGAACGGCATCCTCAACGTCGAGCTGCTGGAAAGCAAGACATCCAATATGTACGTCTGACTTGAAGAATAAGCTATGCTAAAATCCTGTCGGGCATTTCATTATAAGTTTGGCCTCCCAGCAATCGCCCTGATTTTTTCTTATTCTTTCCTCCCCATTGCTTGAAGAAAAAAGCAACTTCTGCTTCCCGGCATTGCTGCATGATATCCCATACCCAATATTCGCTGATTGGTCTGGCCTTCTTGCCACTCTCACCACCGGCAATCACCCAATCTATATTCCGGAGGTTCAGGTTATCCAGCGGTCCGATCAACGGTTCGCAGGACAGGAACTTGACCTTTGCGTCGGTCTCCCGCAAGAAATCGACCCGTTCGGTGACCCGCTGATCTTCCACGGATACCCCCATCCAGATATTGGGCGTCCATTGAAGCCGGTCATTTAATTCGTACAACCGATCCGCTCTCTTTGTTAATACCTGGTAGGTATGTTGCGGCGTGTTGTTCATAACCTCGAAAACACGGTTAATGAAGTCTGCGGGGATCTGGGGATGGAACAGGTCGCTCATCGAATTGACAAACACCAGTTTTGAGCCACTCCATGAATAAGGTGTGTCCAGGGCGTTTTCATGAGTGGCGATCTGGAAACCATCCTTATATTTTTCCAATCCCATTGCCTGCAGCCTCATAGACATGACCTCGGCATAACAATATTTACACCCCGCAGAGATCTTTGTACACCCGGTGGTCGGGTTCCAGGTCATTTCCGTCCATTCAATGCTGGATTGAGCCATTATGATTTATATTTAGGTTTAATGACATCATTGGCAATTTTCAACGCTCTGGCATTATTGGTCGCCATCATAAAATGATACATGATCGAATGGTGCTTATTTCGCATGATAAAGGAATCGCTCACATAGGTGAATACGCCGCTCAATCTGCTTCGGTATAATTCGCCGCACTTTAGTACAGCGTTCCTTTCTTTTTCAACGATCGTCTCTTCCCCAAAAAGTGTATTCGTCGTATGCTCCTTATAAAAATGTTCCAGGATCTCTTCCAGGCTCATGCCTAAGAACTGTTCTAGCTTTTTGATCCATGATGGACGAATATCGCCATTTTTCTTCAATAAGCGATTGATGCCTAATCCTGTTGGTACCAGGATCCAAAGGTCTATACCCAGCCCTTTCAGTGCTTCAATAGAATTCCAGTTTACTGACATGCCGTATGGATCAACAAAGGCTAACGACCGGAAGTTTGTATTTTTCTTCAAATACTTTGCCATTTCAACAAGTTTGGTGTTGCAGTCGCCCTTCACCACATGCGCATTTCTTCCAAAGTAGTTCGTATTGATATGAGCCTCCAATGATCTTTTATAATCTTCGTCCAGCTCAACAAAATAATAGGTATCGAAGGGGCGAGGTAATATAATGTCCAGGATTCTTAAGGCCGTTCCCTTTTTGATTTCCTCGGAGTCATCTGAGGAAATCAATCCCGAACCTGCAAATCCATCGAAATAGAGGGTCTTTGCCCAGGCTTGCTTATTCATGATGGTTAGGTAGGCACGCGCATAGCTTACGATAATTTCCATCTTTGCCTCCGTCCAGCTTCCGCCAAATTGATTCATAAGAAATAGGTTGTATACAAATATACTAATAATAATAGTAAATATTGTACTAATATAATTAGCATCTATTTCTGCCAGATTATAATGACACTCGGATTTCCCTTGCCTATTAGTCCCTTCCGATGCTTTCAAAAATAAGCTCCCGCCAGCAAGATTCCTCCGGCCACGATCATAGCGAGGTCCATCAAAGTACCCTTGAGGATACCCTCTACGTAGAATCATGCAGGAACTATTGTAAGATCGTCACCGAGAGAAAAACTTCCCGAAGGCCGCGGTCCATGCGAAAATACCAGATGGAAAGAACAGTTTTTTTATTTTCCTTTGTAGAGTTATGAACAATGAATTAACCCAGAATCAGATTGCTGAATATTTCAGTAATGGTAAATTCTTTCCTTTGTTTAGACAAAGCAATATATGCAAGAAGCATCTTCTACCTGTCATTATGATCCTGCTGGTGGGCTGCGTCGATAACAGCACGCCAAAAACAAAGATCGATACCGTACCACCACCGGATACGGTATTCAAGGATGTCTATCCCAAAAGAGATACGGGTAGCAAGCAGACGATGAAGAAGGAGCCGGATAAGGAGGCGGCCTCCTCTGGAGGGGGTGAGGGGGACGATCTCCAAAGCATTTTCGACGGCTATGTCGCCAGATATAAAAGACCCTGTGTGATCGATACTTCCTTTTCGATCGCTACGGGGCGATATACCTTTCATGCAGAGCATACCTGTTTGATGGATAGCGGTATAACGGTTCCGAAGGACTATGTATACATGTATAAGTTGGACAGTTTCGTGACGCATAACTTTGTCACACATGTGCGGCTGACCAGGAATGACCGGACCATCCTGGAAAGGGCGATCCGGAAGGAGGATTTCGATAAGGTCTTATATACGAGTCTCCAGCGATATGGCGCTCTGTTTTGTCCGGATTTTCGTATCGGGAAGGGGAGGATACTTTTGCATTACAGTATTTCTATTCCGTTGACGGACGTGGGTATCGGGGCTTATGCTGATGTGGATGGGAAAGGGAATGTTGATTTTCGTAATGATCATTAAATACAGATCGATGATAAGAATTTTGATCCATTGTGGGGTGTTGGCGCTGTTCTTTGGTAGAACGACGGTGATGGGACAGCGTGGGCCGCTGGTAGACTCGTTTATCCGTAAGGTGCCTGCTGCCTGTAATACGGTGCTGGGAAGCAAACTGGTGGTGATGCCATATCACGTTCCAAAATGGTATGTCCCGTGGGCTTGTTCTTATGAGCAGTGGCAACTTTTTTCTGGTTATCCGAATCGCAAGATGATAACGTTGTTTGGACAGTTGCTGGCCTTTGAGGGGGACACCAGCCTTTGTGGAAAGGAGGTTTGCCGGTATGGGTATACGGATTCGAAAAAACCGTTTACGAAAACATATACCGTCCAGATCGATGCGTTGTATCAACTGGCGATCTTAGCTGTCGGGGGATATGCGGGCTATTATTGCCCCTATCCGGTGTTGGTGGATACCGTTACGGGAAAGGAGGTAAATGATGACCCGGTAGCGGTCAGGGAAGTGTTTGCGGTGTATAGAAAATGGCTATTGGACAATACAAAAAAGAAGTTTAAGAATTTTGGAGTTCCGTTACGGACTAGCCGGTATCGCTGGTATGGGATTCGGGAGAGCAAGATGTGGCTGCTGAGCGATACCTTTAGGATCGGACAACTGGGCGGATCCTTTACCAAGGTAGGGGTGTGTCTGGACTGATTCCCGATATTTAGTCCTAATCTTTCTCGACCTTTATCGTATCCGTAAATGAGTGCTTGCCCTTTGGAGTCTCTATCTGGGAATGTATGCACGTATGACTTCTATATAGTCGGCAGGAAAAGAGAAGCCCAGTTGCGATTCTTTGCTTCGCAAGAGGAGGTCAGGTATTTCGATTGAATTCCCCTCCAGGTCGAGTAACAGGTATTTTAATTTTGCACCCATTTTTAATGATTACAGGATTTTTCTATCAATATACCGGTTGTCATTTACACCCTCTTCTGAATACGCTCAGTAAGTTTTTTAAGCGCTTTAAAATCTACTTTATTGTCAAAGTCGCACATATAATCTGGAAAAGGCCAAAACCAGGCCATTTCGCAATGAAAACAAAGATGTACCGCCGCTTTTGGCTTGTCGTGTTCATCGTAAAAGACGAATACATTTTTAAATGTAGGAGCACAGGTTTTATCCCGATGGAGGCTGTCTGTACAAGGCCGTTCTACTAGAAATAATTTTAGTTCATTAATTTCCGCTGGAGTGAGTTCATAGGTATGAATATGGGTTGTCTTTGGTACTCCGGACCTGTCAACAAAACTATACCCGGCTCTTCCGGTATATTCAACGATACTGGTATCCTGATAGCTCCCCGAATCTGTTTCTATTACGGTTTTTTGAAGAGAATCTAATGTATACAATTTAACGCGCTGAAAGCTTACTTTAGGATAGGAGGTTGTGTCTGCAGTTGAGTTATTGGGTGTTCCTTGTGGGTGATCCGAATTTTTACAGGAGAAGGCAATAAAGATCAAGACGCCAAGCAATAAGTTTAGTATTCTCGTCATAATATAATTTTGCGCTATGTGAAAATAAGACAACCTTTCGAGTCCTCGGTTATTTATATCTTGGAACTAAATAACGTTGCTCTTATAGTCAAAATAAAATATATATTCAAGTATGCAAAACGACTTATTGGATGATGTTTTGCCGAAGGCTGAAAAACTCGCCCGCCGCCAACTCCTTCCCACCTGGATGAAAGTATTTATCTGGATTTTCATGGCTCTTGGAGGGCTTGCCATTCCTGTTTTTATTTTTGGTTTGCTTGGGTTTAACGTTAACCTGGCATTATATGGTTTTGAAACCAATCAGCCAATGTCAGTCGTTGGAATTTCGCTTTTAACGGTATTTATTTTTAAAGGGCTGGTTAGCTATTCATTGTGGCGGGAAAAAGATTGGGCAACAATACTAGGTATGGTCGATGCGGTTCTTGGCCTTGTAATTTGCTTAGTGTCGCATTTTGGTGTTTCATACCTGGATGAATATCGTACTGGTGGGTTCAGGCTGGAAATACTATTCTTAATTCCTTATTTAGTAAAGCTTTACTATATAGAAGGCAAGTGGCGTGAGGAATTGTAACTCTATTTATCCCATTATAATACCGCCTTCAGCCGCAACAGCCGTTCAAAAGCCAGCCTCCGGGCCACCTGGTCCGTACTTTCCTTGAGGATCGTGAACTGCGTCTTAACAAATAAGCCTACATTAATGATCCTGGTCCCCGGATCCAACTGGACCTGGTCGGGTAGGGCGGCCTGAGCAAAAAAACTTTCCAGAGCTTTTATGCCCGCGTCATCCATTGTTTCTTCCATGGGTCGTAGTTAAAATTAGAGGTAGTTTCGTTTATTTATTCCCATTTAAAAGCATAAATATTACCTAACGGGGTAATATAAAATGATTTTGTTTTTTTGTATGCATTGTTTCTTGGGCCAAGATATTCAACTGGCTGGCTTGCATTGACATATCTTACCTTTGTCCCGCCTTTACTGAGGTCAGGTACATACGTTACAATTTTGCCATTCCTGCCGTTGTCTGTTACTTTTGAAGGCGCCCCCCACTTACGGTAAAGCTCATTTTCTGTATGCCCTACCCATGATTTCATCATCATATTGGGTGTAGTGCAGCCTATGAAAGGAATTAACAATAATAACAATACAATCTTTTTATTCATCAATTTGGCTATTGAACTTCCCATTGGTCAAGGGTTTATTGTCTGCAATTTACTTCCTTTCGATGTTGTCAAAATTATAAGGAGAAAGAGAATGCATTTCATACTTGAATATACAGAAAATAGTAAATGATTGGATACCTATAATCCTATTTGACAGTATTGGAACCGTACATTCCCGGGTATCTCAAAAAGGTCCGAAGGGCGAACCATCTTTTCCCAGCCTGGAGAAATTGAGTAGGACTGTAATTTAAGCTTTAGTATATTTATATACAAAGAGATACTCGCATGTCAGCTACGACCAATTATCTGTTGAACCCTATTGGATTCATTGAATCCCCTATTAAGCATCGGGAGAATGCGCCAAAGCAGGGCTATGAAGCCGCACCGGATGCGTGGATTAAGGTGAATGACAAGTTTATCCCGGCGTTGGAAGGTATTCAGCCGGGTGATGAGTTGATTTTGATCACCTGGCTCCATCAATCCCTGCGTGATGTTCTTACGGTGCATCCGCGGGGCGATAAAAGCAATCCCCTGACCGGTGTTTTTACAACCCGATCCCCTGATCGGCCAAATCCATTGGGCTTGCATCGTGTAAAGATCCTTCAGCGGGCAGGTAACAAAATAAAAGTAGGACCCCTGGAGGCAATAGACGGCACCCCTGTTGTAGATATAAAGCCGGTTTTGTCAAAGTCCGAAGATTCATAAACGGGCCTTCTACTTTGCCGGGGATCCTATCTATGACTGCTTTTTTAGGTACAATCCATTATCAAACCCCGCACCTTTCACAACCCTATCTGTCTTTCCCTGTCTTTTACTTGCTTGCGGTAAAAGGAATGACCATCTTTGATCATAATAAGGTGCATTTTTTTAGTGATAGTGGTGTGTGCAGCTTCCCTTTGGGGAAGCTTTTTTTATTACAACTATTTCCTTCCGCATTTCCTCCCAAATATCCTCACCAGCCACCAGCTCGCCAACCCCGCCGATTGCCGATTTATAGCCTTTCTCCTATAAGCCCCCTCTGCCGGCCTTTTCAAATCTTTTTGAGTATTCAAACTTTTATTTTTTTTAATTAAACAATATCTTCTACCTTTATCTACTAAATTAGTAGACTAATAGCTACTGATCATTTTAACGCTATTGATCGCCAACGGCAAAAAGCAGGTTATACCATAAACTTACAGCAATGTATACTCGAACAACTTTTGCTACAACTGCAATGAGGATGAAATTCTCTTTTCAAAACCGAACAACCGCATATAATGAGTATTACTAAACCAAAACAATATTGTTCTGCCCATATCTTCCTGCTTACAGCTTTATTTTTTTCATCTTATGCTTTCGCACAAAACGCTACGTTAACCGGAAAGGTAATGGATGAGAAATCAAAATCGCCATTAGCCGGCGCTACAGTACACATCAAAGGCAGCACACATGAAGTGGTGACAAATGCCAAAGGAGAATTCACTTTCATAACGGCACAACACCTTCCGCTGACTTATACAGTAAGTTTTGTGGGATATCAAACTACTGAAGCCACGCAAAACGAACAAGGCTATTTCGCGATTGCACTTGTTCAGTCAATTCATCAGTTGAAGGATGTTGTAATTGTCGGTTATGGTACACAATCAAGAAAGAATCTCGCAAGTGCGGTCAGCTCGGTAAATGTTTCTCAAATAGAAGACATCCCTGCCACAAGTGTTGATCAATTATTGCAAGGCAAGGCAGCAGGGGTCTTAGCCAGTGCAAATTCGCCTGTACCCGGCACCGGAATTTTTCTGCGGGTAAGAGGCTCTACGTCTATCAATGCAAGCAATGATCCTTTGTTTGTAGTGGATGGGGTTTTCATCAACAACAGGAGTTTGCAATCTGTTTCCACCGGGGGACAAATGACGAATCCATTGGCCGATCTCAACCCTGCTGATATTGAATCCATCGAAATTTTAAAAGATGCCGACGCCACTGCTATTTATGGATCACGGGGAGCCAATGGTGTTGTGTTGATTACAACGAAGCATGGAAAGCTGAATAGCAAGGCCAGGGTAAATGTTGGCTACTATTATGGTTCTTCATCGGCGCCGAAATTATGGAAACCGCTTTCCGGAGTAAATGAAGCATTGCTTCAAAATGAAACATGGTTGAATGATGGTAAATCTTCCTCGACAAGACCGTTTCGCCCAAAGGCGGAAGGGGGATTGGGTTTGCCTGAAGAACAACCCACCTATGACCGCATCGGGATCATTTTTAAAAATGCGCCCACGCATAATGTGGATATATCGGCAACGGGCGGCGACGCCAAAACAAGTTTTTATCTCGGCAGTAATTATTTCGATCAGCAGTCGATTGTAAAACCGGACGGGTTTAAACGATATAGCCTTCGTGTCAACCTGGATCATCAGTTAAGAGAATCAGCGAAGATTGGTATTTCGATAGACGGTGTTAAAACTGACCGCATCAAAAGCCCTAACAACAATGTTCCCTACGGAGCAGTCAATGGAGCCTTGTACACGCCAAGCTATCTCCCTCTGTTTAATGACGATGGCTCTTATGCAAGACCTTCGCTTTTTGAGAACCCTTACGCAGCAATAAGGGAAGTTAATTTTACGGACATCGGAACAAGATTCACCGGTAATGCTTATGGAGAGTTCACTCTTTTGGAAGGATTGAAATTCAGATCTGGTTGGA
>Ga0307516_10007080_pt1 | contig 12966 bp, 7 predicted proteins | sample 19_EM_MG_FD_203310 | JGI IMG/M metagenome (GOLD analysis project Ga0307516, IMG submission 203310) | Populus trichocarpa ectomycorrhiza microbial communities from riparian zone in the Pacific Northwest, United States - 19_EM | ecosystem: Host-associated > Plants > Roots > Unclassified | place... | reverse complement strand
AGCGCCATGCGCTCGGCGTACTTGTCTTCCTTCAGCTTGCCCTTCTTGACCTGCGACTCGTAGTTCTTGCGGATGATGCCGATGCCCTTGTCCAAGGCTTCCTGCTTCATCTCCAGCATCACCACCGGCGTGCCGGCGTTGAGGAAGTTCATCGCGATGCCGCCGCCCATCGTGCCGGCGCCGATCACGGCCACCTTGCGGATGTCGCGCACCGGCGTGTCTTCCGGCACGTCGGGCACCTTGGACGCGGCGCGCTCGGCGAAGAACGCGTGGCGCAGCGCCTTGCTCTCGGGCGTGAGCATCAGTGCGGCGAAGGCCTCGCGTTCGTACTTCAGGCCGTCCTCGAATTTCGCCTTCGTGGCCTGCTCGACGCAGTCGACGCAACGCTCCGGCGCCGGGAAGTTCTTGGCCATCGCCTTGACGGTGTTGCGCGCGAAGCCGAAGTAGGCGTCGCCTTCCGGATGCTTGCACTTGACGTCGCGCACCATCGGCAGCGGACGCACGGCGGCGATCTCGTTGGCGAAGGCCAGCGCTCCCTCCAGCAGCTCGCCCGTGATCACGCGGTCGAACAGCTTCTGGCCGGGGATCTGCGCCAACAACTCGCTCTTGACCTGCTCGCCGCTGACGATCATGTTCAGCGCGGCCTCGACGCCGATCGCACGCGGCAGGCGCTGCGTGCCGCCGGCGCCCGGCAGGATGCCCAGCTTGACCTCGGGCAGCGCGATCGCCGCGCCCGGCGACACCACGCGGTAGTGGCAGCCCAGCGACAGCTCGAGGCCGCCGCCCATGCACACCGTGTGGATCGCGGCGACGACCGGCTTGGACGCGCCCTCGACGCGGGCGATCAGGCTCAGCAGGTTGGGCTCGGCCAGCGCCTTGGGCGAGCCGAACTCCTTGATGTCGGCACCGCCGGAAAACGCCTTGCCGGCGCCGGTGATGACGATCGCCTTCACGGCCGCGTCATCCTCCGCCTTCTCGAGGCCTTCAGCCACGGCCTTGCGCGTCTCGTAGCCCAGGCCGTTGACCGGCGGGTTGTTCAACGTGATGACGGCGATGGCGCCGCGGACTTCGTAGCTCGCACTCATGGGGCTGGTCTCCGTGAATTCAGTTCGGCAAGGGTTCGACAAGGGCCCGAACCAGAAAATAGAACGATCGTTCGATTCTAGGGCTGTTGTTCGGGCGAAACCTGTCCCGGCGGCGACAGCGGCCCGGCGGCCACGGGGGAACCCTTAGCCGCTCACCCCAAACCATACCTCGCGCGCCGTGACAGGTTAAGCGCCGCCAACGAACACCCCTGAGGGCCGATGTCGGGCGGCGGCGGCGGCCAGGCCGGCTATCGCGATGCCGCACGGCGCGCTCGCAGCCTTTGAACCGCCGCGCCTCGCAGAAACCTGGCCAGCCCGGCCAGGCGTGCGGCGATCACGTGGCCGGGGGCAATGGGGGCCGGCCCCTTGCCGCCTCCAGCAACGGCCCGATGATGTCCAGCGGCAGCGGAAACACGATGGTCGAATTCTTGTCGGCCGCGATGACCGTGAGCGTTTCGAGGTAGCGCAGTTGCAGCGCCTGCGGATGGCGGCCGAGGATCTCGGCGGCTTCGCTGAGCTTGGTGGAGGCCTGCAGCTCGCCTTCGGCGTGGATCACCTTGGCGCGCCGCTCGCGTTCGGCCTCGGCCTGGCGGGCAATGGCGCGGACCATCGTCAGGTCGATGTCGACGTCCTTGATCTCGACATTGGTGACCTTGATGCCCCAGGAGTCGGTCTGGGAGTCGAGGATCTTCTGGACGTCGAGGTTGAGCTTGTCGCGCTCGGACAGCAGCGCGTCGAGGTCGTGCTTGCCGAGCACGGCGCGCAGCGTGGTCTGCGCGAGCTGGCTGGTCGCCATGAGGAAGTTCTCGACGCGGATCACCGCGCGCTCCGGGTCGACGACCTTGAAGTACAGCACGGCGTTGACCTTGACCGAGACGTTGTCGCGCGTGATGACGTCCTGCTTGGGGATGTCCATCACGATCAGGCGCAGGCTCACGCGCACCATCTGCTGGAGTGCCGGGATCAACAGCACGAGGCCGGGTCCCTTGACCGCCAGGAAGCGACCGAGCATGAAGACCACGCCGCGCTCGTATTCGCGCAGCACGCGCAGCGACGCCGCAAGGGCGAGCAGCAGCAGGATCAGCAGCAATCCGGACATGAAGGATCCGATCATGGAAATGCCCCTTCGGCGGTGACCTCGAGCGTGAGCACGTCGACGCGTTGCACGCGCACGCGTTCGCCGGGCCGGAGCGCACGCTCGCCCCGTACGCGCCAGTGTTCGCCTTGCAGCAGCGCCCATCCGTCCTGCCCGTCGGCCTCGACGACCTCGCCGACGATGCCGACCATCGTGGATGCACCGCTGGCCGGCGGGCGGCGCCGGACGCGTGCGGCGAGCGTGGCCAGCGCGCACACGAATGCGAGCGAAACCAGCGCCAGCGCAGCGATCAGCGGGCGCGATACGCCGACGCCGGGCGTATCGCTGTCGACCAACATCAGCGCGCCGAACGTGAACGCGACCACTCCGCCGATCCCCAGCGCGCCATGGCTGGGTACGAAGGCCTCCGCGGCGAAGAACGTCATCCCGAGCAGGATCAAGGCGACGCCGGCCCCATCGATCGGCAGCGTCTGCAGGCCGTACAGACCCAGCAGCAGGCAGACGGCGCCCACCACGCCGGGCGCCACCAGGCCGGGGCTGGAGAATTCGAACAACAGGCCGTAGAAGCCGACCAGCAACAGCAGCAGGGCGAGGCTCGGATCGCCCACCATCCCGAGCGCCCGGTCGCGCCAGCCGGGATCCCAGGTTTCGACGCGGGCGCCCGCGAGGGCCAGCGTCGCCGTGCGTCCATTGCCGAGAAGCACCGTCCGGCGGTCCAGCTGTCGCAGCAGGTCCGCAACGTCGGCCGCCACGACGTCCACGACCTGTTGCGACAACGCTTCCGTGGACGACAGGCTCGCCGCCTCGCGCACGGCACGCTCGGCCCATTCGGCATTGCGGTGGCGCAGCAGGGCGAGAGAACGAATGGCGGCGGCGGCGTCGCTGATGCGCTTCGCCTCCAACGCGTCATGCGGCGCGGTGGGCGGGCGCGCGTTTGGCGCACTCGCGGCGGACGTGCTGCGCGGGCCCGGCTCGTCCGGGTACGCGTCGGGTGCGACGCCGCCGATCATGACCGGCGTCGCCGCGCCGAGGGTGGTCGCCGGCGCCATGGCGGCAACATGGCTTGCGTAGAGGATGAAGGTGCCCGCGCTCGCGGCGCGCGCGCCCGCCGGCGTCACGAAGGTGACCACCGGCACGGTCGACGCCAGGATCGCTTTCACGATCGCGCGCATGGAGGTATCGAGGCCACCAGGCGTGTCGAGACGCAGCACGACCAGCCCGGCACCGCCTTGGGCCGCCCGTTGCAGGCCGCGCTGGACGTAGTCCGCGCTCGCCGGGCCGATGACGCCATCGACACTCAACAACAGCACGCCGCCGCCGCTGGCCGCCGACGCGGCAACGGGGGATGTCTGGGCGCCGGCGAGGGATGCGAGCCACAGGACCAGCGCGCACAGCAAGAAGGCCAGGCCGCGCATGAAGGGATGGTAGGCGCTCCGCGGGCGATAGTCCATCGCGATGGCCGTCACCGCCAAGGGCGACGCTGCAGCCCTCTCAGGCTAGGATTTTCAGGGTGCAGTTCTTCAAGATGGACAAGGTCGACAGCAACAAGGACAAGATGGTCAGCAAGAAGGAATTTCTCGACGCGATGAGCAAGTCCTGGGACACGCACATGGCCGACGTCAAGAAGACGGAAGGAGACAAGATGGGCGCGGACAAGGCTGGCGCAGCGATGGGGGTCAGCGGTTGCGGCGGTCGTATTTGCGCAGGCGGGCCATGTTGCCCGGAGCTGGCACATCCGGCATCATCGTCGCAGGGGTTCGACGGGGTCCCGGCACGCCGCCGATGAGAATTCGGGCCGGCGAAAGTCAGCGAACCTGCTTCAAGATCCACGAGGAGCACCTGCATGGCCAAGCTCTATACCGCGATCGACGCTCAGCAGCAGCAAGTCGAATATCGCGATCGCAAGCGCGCCTGGTGGTTGCTTTCCGTGTTTTATCCGTTGCTGCCGTTCATCGGCATGGCCGTGCATGCCGCCACCGGCCGCCAGATCGCGCTCGGGTTGCCGCTGCTGATCGCCTACGGGCTGATGCCGCTGCTCGATGCCCTGATCGGCGAGGACGCCAACAATCCGCCGGAGGCCATCGTCCCCCAGCTGGAGGAGGATCGGTACTATCGCTGGCTGACCTGGGCCACCGTGCCCTTGCACTTCGTCGCGCTGGTGGGCTGCGCCTGGTGGGTCGGCACGCATGCGCTCTCCTGGTGGGCGGTACTGATGCTGGCCTACATCGCGGGCACCGATTCGGGACTGGGCATCAACACCGGGCACGAACTGGGACACAAGCACTCGGCCCTCGAGCAAGGGCTGGCCAGGCTCGTGCTCGCGGTGCCGGCATACGGGCACTTCACGGTTGAACATGGGCGCGGACACCACCGCTGGGTCTCGACACCCGAAGATCACGCCAGCGCACGCATGGGCGAAAGCATCTACCGCTTCGCGTTGCGCGAGCTGCCGGGCGGCATCCGCCGCGCCTGGCGGCTCGAGAAGGAGCGGCTGGCCGCGCAGAAGCGATCGGCATGGAGCGTGCACAACACGATGTTGCAGAGCTACGCGGTATCGGCGGTGTTGCAACTGGGGCTGATCGCCGCGTTCGGATGGATCATGCTGCCCTTTCTCGCCGTGCACAACGCGGTGGCGTGGTGGCAGCTGACGTCGGCCAACTACGTCGAGCACTACGGACTGCTGCGTCAACGCGACGCGAACGGCCGCTACGAGACGCCGCAGCCGCATCATTCGTGGAACACCAACCACCTGGTCACGAACCTGGCGATGTTCCATCTGCAGCGCCACTCGGATCATCACGCCTATCCGTCGCGTCGCTATCAGTCGCTCCGGCACTTCGAGGATCTGCCGCAACTGCCCAGCGGCTACTTCGGCATGTTTCCGCTGTCCTACGTGCCGGCCCTGTGGTTCAAGGTCATGGATCCCCGGCTGATGGCCCTGCCACAGGTCCAGGGCGACATGCGTCGCGTGAACGTGGATCCGCGGCGCCTTGCAGCCTTGTCGAGACGCTACGGGAAGTTGCGTGAGTTGAAGCAGACCCCTTGAACCCGCTATCGATTGATCGCCTCCGTGATGGCGTTGCTGACAAATCTCGACAACGCGGCGTCAGTGCCGAGGGCGCCTGTGACCGTGATCGAACCGAGGGCCAGTACGAAGCCGCCCCCTCCAACGTCGTAGTAGGTGATGTCGCCTCGATAGCCGTCGCCGGTCACGAGTTGTCCGTGACCAAGAATCTGCAGGCCTGCGGGCGGCGGGCCGCCTTCAAACACCCCGGATGCACAGTCGACCTCCCAGCCGCAGCCCCCTCCGCCATTGCGTCCAGATGCGGCGAACACCTCACCGTTCGCAAGGCCTGTCCCCGCGAAGAACCGGTGGGCCGCATCGTCCACCACGAAGCCGCAGCGCTTCGGGTAGTTGCCATCCTCGGTCACGTCGTAGGCCACTCCGAGGAGCGTGCGCGGCATCGGCCCGTCCGGCTGCCAGGCGTTGGCGCACCAGTGCGATTCATCCGCGCCTGTCGTCATGCTTTTGGCGTCGTCAGAAAAGTCGACGGTTCGGAACGCGCCGTTGCCGCCAAGATATAGCAGGCAACCGCCACCATCGACGAACTGTTGGACGCGCTGCGCCATCTGCTGAGACCAATACTCCGGATGGGTGCTGAGCACGAGTGCCTTGTAGCCCGCCAGACTCGTCGCGTCGGCATGCAGGTCGGAGTCCGTACAGACGTCACATGAAAAGCCTTGTTGGTCAAGCCAACTCAGTAGCCAGATCTCGCCGGCGGTCAGGTGGTTGCTGGCATAGCCGTCGGCCGTGCGCACGTCCGGAACGGTCTCCGGATTGGGACGCTCGAAGCTCAGCGTGACGCCGGTGTTCGCAGGCGCGTAGTTGCTGTGGCCGCCCCAGGCGTTGTAGGCGTTCCAGCAGTTGGTATTGGCGAGTACGAGCAGCGGAGCCTTCGCCGCTCCCACTGCGGGACGGACCGCAAAGACGATGTCGTTGACTTCGGTGCCGGAAGTCACGTGTGCTGAATACAGGCCGGACGACAACCCTGCGTCCAGGTCCAACGTTGCCGTGGTGTCCCACCCGCAGCCGTCCTGCCACGCTTGCACGGGCACATGTTGGTGCCTCAGCTCGATGCCCACGGCGTCCATGACGGGCAATCCAATGGAACCATCGGGTTGCTCCAGCAGGCGAACCAACTGCAGCTTTGCGCTGCAGGGGGTCCATGCGCTGAGCTTCAACGCGACGCTTTCGCCCGCGCGAACGCTGAGCGCGGCCGGATAACCTTGAATCACTCGCTCGGGCTCGATCCCCCACCCGAGTCCGATTTGAGCTCCGCTGTTGGCGGCCCATCCGAGAAGCGCCTGCGGGCCGTTGCTTCCGTCACGCAGGTCATCTCGATACCACAGCAGGTCGCCCTCGTCGGTGATGGCATAGATCAGCCCGTTGGCGCCGCCTGGGCACAGAACTTCGGAGAAGTTCCATCCGAAGCCGATTTGCGCTCCGCTGTTGGCTGCCCATCCGGTGGAACCGTCGGCGGCGTTGCTGCCGTCACGCCTGTCGTCCCGGTACCAAAGCAGCTCGCCGCTGTACCTGATCGCGTAGATGACGCCATCGCCGCCGGAGAAAACCTGCTTGAAGTCTCCCCACCCGGCGCCGATCTGCTTGCCACTGTCTGGTGACCAACCTTGCTCGCCGCCAGGCCCGTTGCCACCGTCGCGAAGAGCGTCCTTGAACCACAGCAATTCGCCGCTCTCCCGTACCGCATAGATGACACCCCCTCCGCCATTGAGGACGTGCCGGAAAGCACCCCAGCCTGCGCCGATCTGATTGCCACTGCCAACGGCCCACCCTTGCTGAGCTCCGGCACCGTTTGTGCCATTGCGAAGCAGATCGCGATACCACAGCAGCTCGCCGGAGTCGCGCACCGCGTAGACGACGCCGTCACCGCCGCCAATCACATGTCGAAACCCCACCCACCCCCTGCCCACCTGACTGCCGCTTGCCGGCGCCCAGCCACGCTGCGCATTGGAACCGTTGGTGCCGTCCTTCAGGTCATCCCGATACCAAAGAAGCGAGCCATCGCCGGTGATCGCGTAGATCGAGGCGGCGTCCGCGAAGACGTGCGTGAAAGCCATGGTGTCATCTCCCTGATGAGCGACCGAAAATGTCCAGGCATCTCCCGCGCAAGTCCACCCGACTCGTCGACGGGCAGCCGAATCTGCGAGAGCGCCAGAGTACCCAGCTCCCCGCGCCGCCTGCGTGATCGCATCGCATGCGAAGAGCGCAGCATCTTGCTACAGGCCCGACCGATCAATAGCCAAGCTAGGGGTGAGTCGCCTTCCCCTCCAGGAAGGGAAGTGGAAAGGGTGTTGCCTGCTTCGGAGCGGCAGGAAACGGCGAGGAATGGCTTTGCCCGCACAATCACGCGATGCCACGGGTAACGGCAAGCTCCGAGCCGGCCCGTTGTCGCGGAAATTCGTGATGCCTTTACTTCAAACCGTTGAACGCTTTGTCGAACTCGTGGAGGCCGGCCGGGGAATCGATGCACTCGAGTCGTTCTACGCCGAGGACGCGTCCATGCAGGAGAACGGATCGCAGCCCCGCCGTGGCAAGGCCGCCCTGCTGGCGCATGAAGCTGCAGCTCAAGACGCGGCAATCGACCTGAAGGCCCGATGTGTCCGGCCGATCCTGATCGCGGGCGAGATCGTGGTTATCCGCTGGGTCTTCGATTACCTCGACAGACAAGGCCACCCGGTTCACTTCGAGGAACTCGCGTACCAGCGATGGGTGGGAGATCGCATCTCGGAAGAGCAGTTCTTCTATGACCCCGGTCAGTTCCGTTCGCCTGGCTGAGACGCTTGTCGGGTCAGTTGCGGTCCTTGGCGAGTGACTGTTTTCGCTCGCTCGAGCAACGACGTCCAGACTCCCTCAGGACCCCGCCCTGGTCGACACGCGCGCTCTCTTCACCCCGCCGCGAGCAGCCGCTTGCGCGGGTCGCGCCTGCGCGCCGCGCACGTCGAACGTCACGGTGTCCAGCACGCCGCCTTTCGCATCCACCAGTTCCAACACGTGATGCCCCGGCCACGGCGACCACGGTAGCGGCCGCGCGGGGCCCAGGCGCTTGCCGTCCAGGCGCCATGCCGCGCCGGTCGGTGGCGCGCCGGCGACCTCGAAGCGCAGGCGTTGCACGGTGGGCGGGATGTCGGGGTCGAGCGCGACGACGGAGCGGTCGTCGGGCGACGCGATCAGCCGCGCCGCGGTGCCGGCGGCGCTGGCCAGCGTCACGCGTGCGGTCTCGGTTCCGGCGAGGAACCATTCGGTGCGCGGCGCCTCGAGCTGGCCGTCGAAGGCAATGGCTCGCGCCACGACGCCTGCCGGCGGCGTCGGCGCGCCGGCAAGGAGGGGCGGCGTCGCCGCGGGCACGACGTAGGCCGCCTGGAACAGGGCTCCCGCGGGCCCGCGCGCATCACGCGGTGCGGGCGCGACGCCGTGCCGCGGCGACGCCGGGCCCAGGCGGCCCGGGTGCTCGCTGGCGACATCGCTGCGCTGCAGCGCGTCCATCACCGTGCGCCACACCGGCGCGGCGCCGGTGACGCCCGAGACCGCGTGCATCGGCGCGCCGCTGGCGTTGCCCACCCACACGCCCACCGTGTAGCGCGCGCTGAAGCCCACGCACCAGTTGTCGCGCATGTCCTTGCTGGTGCCGGTCTTGACGGCCGACCAGTAGCGCGTGGCGAGCGCGTTGTCGAGGCCGAAGGTGGGCACGCGGGCGCCGTTGTCGGACAGGATGTCGGCGACGACGAACGACGCCGCCGCGTCCATGACGCGCGTGCCGGCGGGTGCGGCCGGGCCGCCGGCGGGCAGTTGGAGACGCGGCGAGCTGGCGAGGCCGCCGTTGGCCAGCGCCCGGTAGGCGTTGGTGAGCGACAGCAGCGTCACCTCGGGCGAGCCGAGCGCGATGCTGTAGCCATAGAAGTCGCCGGGCTTGCGGATCGGCAGGCCCAGCGCGACGAGGCGCCGCGCGAAGCGGTCGGGCGACACCATCACCGCGGTGCGCACGGCGGGCACGTTGAGCGACGAGCCGAGCGCGGTGCGCACGCTCACGCGGCCCTTGAAGTCGTGGTCGTAGTTCTGCGGAATGTAGAGGCCCGACGGGGTGTGCAGGCGCGTGGGCGCATCGTCGAGTACCGACGCGGCGGTCAGCCAGCGCTGCTCGATCGCCTGTTCGTAGAGGAAGGGCTTCAGCGTGGAGCCGGCCTGGCGCGGCGCGACGACCGCGTCCACGGCGGCGGCCTGCGACAGGTCGCCGCTGGAGCCGACCCAGGCGAGCACGTCGCCGGTGGCGTTGTCGAGGACGACGACCGCGCCGTCCTCGACATCGCGGTTGCGCAGCTCGGCGAGCTGCTGGCGCAATGCGTCGCGGGCGCGGCGCTGCGTGCCGGCATCGAGCGTCGTGCGCAGCGTGGCCGGCGGCGCCGTCTTCGCGTTGGCCTTCAACAATTGGCGCGCGAAGTGCGGCGCGAGTTGCTCGCCGGGATCGGCGGACGTCGTCGCCGCGCGCGCCAGGACCAGCTCGGCGAAGCCTTGCGCGGTCGCGCAGGCGTCCGCGCGACCCTGCGCCTTCAGCACGCCGCAGGCGCGCTGGCCCACGACCGCTGGCGGTGCGTTGGGCGCGCGCAGCAACGCCGCCGCGATCGCCGACTCCTCGGCGTTCAGGCCCGACGGCGCCTTCTGGAACAAGGCCTGCGACAGCGCCGCCACCCCCACCTGCTCGCCGCGGAACGGCACCAGGTTGAGCCACGCCTCGAGGATCTGGTCCTTCGTCCAGGTGCGCTCGATGCGCATCGCCGCGGCGGCCTGTTCGATCTTCGTGCCCATCGAGCGGCCACCCTTGGTCAAGGCGAGATCGGGGTCGAGCAGGCCCGCCAGCTGCATCGTGATCGTCGACGCCCCGCGCGTGCCGCCCGCGTTCGCGCGACCGATCGCGGCGCCGGCGACAGCCGACCAGTCGACGCCGGCGTGCTGCAGGAAGCGCTGATCCTCCGACGCGATCGCGGCCGCGCGCAGCGCCGGCGAGATCTGCGCCAACGCCACCCACGCACCACGCCGTGCGTGCAGGTCGGTGCGTACCGTCTGCACCGGCTGGCCGTGGCGATCGAGCAGCACCGTCTCGGAGCTGCGGTACGCCGCGCGCACCTGGTCGAACGACAGCGTCGCGGCCTGCGCGCCCAGGCACGCGGCCAGGCAGGCCGCGGCCAAGGTCGTGCGCAAGGCGCGCGAAGTCACGGCTGCACCGTCCACGCCGCATTGGGCGATTCGCCGAACATCTCCGGCGCGTACATCGCCTCGACGCGCGTCTGCGGCATCCCGAAGCGGCCCGGGTTGTTCAGGCGCAGCGTGTACTCGACGCTGAACGCGCCCTTGGGCAGGTAGCGGTAGTACGCGCGGAACGCCTCGAACGACCGTTCCTGGTAAGCCAGCCAGCCCCGCGAGTCGTCCTTCTCGGTGCCCGTGTTGATCTGGTCGTCGTTGCCCAGGCCGGTGCCCAGCATCGCGGCCCCGCCGGGGATCGGGTCGTTGACGACGACCCAGGTGGCGTCGGCCTGCACGTCGATGTCGATGTGCACGCGCGCCACGTCGCCGCGCGACCAGGCGCCCTTCACCTTCTGTTCCACCGGCGTGATGGTCTTCGTGATGCGGTAGCCGCTGCCGAACGGCACCAGCACCGGCACGGCGGCCTTGGACGTGACGGTGACCCAGGGCTTGCCGGTTCCGTCGTGGTCGACCTGCAGCGTCGCGTCGGCCTTGTTGCCGTTGACGGCGAAGCCGGCCGGCCAGCCCAGCGGCATCGTCCCGCCCGCGGGGATCTTCGCCCACTCGAACGCGGATGTCGCGCCAGGCGTTCCGAAGCCTGCGCGCGTCGTGCCCCTGACGGGAACAGACTCGAACTTCCTCGAGAACGCCTCCATCGCGACGCTGCCCCACGCGTTGGCGACGGTCGTCGACCAGCGGCCGAACTGCTGGCGCTGCAGCGTGCCGGTGACGATGCGCGGCACGTCCTCGACCCAGTCCTTGCGATCGAGCACGGCCAGCGTCATGCGCACGCTGTTGACATCGCCATTGCTCATCAGCCACCACCAGCTGTCGTCGCGTTCGGTGGAGAAGGCCAGGCGCGTGCCCTGCACGTTGAGGCGGGCGCGCAGGATCTGCTGCGCCTCTTCGATGCGCTTCGTCCGGTCGGGGATCATGCCGACACGGTCCAGGATCTGCAGCCAGTCGATCACCGCGCCGGTGGGCCACTGGTTGGGCAGGAGCTGCACCGAGTCCAGCATGCGCGGCTGCGCCTTGCCGTAGCGGCTCAACGCCTCGATGGCCGCGATCTTGCGCACGTCCAGGTCGCCGTTCTTGAGGAAGGCCGGACGCCAGAACTCGCGGTTGACCTTGCCCTCGACGAAGCCGATCAGCCCGCGCTGCATGCTGGCCTTGGCCTCGTCGGGCAGCGCGAAGTCGTAGCCCAGCTTCGTGGCCTCGTCGCTGATCGCGAGCACGTAGGCCGTCAGGCTGTCGCTGCCGGTGTGCGGCGGCGCGCCCGGGAAGTAGTTCAGCAGCCCGTCCTCGTCCTGGTACAACGACACCTGTGCCGCCAGCGCATGCCAGTGCGCGGTATCGCGCAGCCCGATCGCCACGGACGCCTGCTGCTCGAAGCAACTCCACGGATAGCGCTCGAAGAACTCGCGCACGCCCGGCAGGCCGTCCCCGAGTTTCGGCTTCAGCGCCACGTCGATGCCGCCGCGCAGCCGGCCGGTGCCGTCGGCCAACGCGTTGACCGGCGGCGCGATCGGGATGCGCAGCGTCTTGTCCAGCTGCACCAGCGTCGCCTGCTGCACCGTCACCGGCACGGCCTCCGCCACCTTCTGCGCGAACTTCATGCGGTCGTGCGCCATGCCGGCATCGGCCGCAACCGTCCACGCGAGCGTCTTGACGTTGAACGGGACATCGACGTCCCACGCGACGTCCACGGCCGCGCCCGCCGCGATGGGCACGGACTGCGCCGGCAGCGCCTGCGCGCCGGCCGAGGCCGCGAGCGACGCGTTCAGCGCCGCCTTCGACGTATTGCGCAGCGTGAACATCGCCTTGTAGTGGTCGCCTTCGCGCACCAGCGGTGGCACGCCGGAGACGATCTGCAGGTCCTGCGTCGCGGCGATGGTCGCCTGTCCCGTTCCGAACAGATCGGACTGCGCGCCCTGGACGACGTCGGCGATCGCGACGATGCGGAAGCTGGTCAGCGAGTCGTTGAGCGGCACGGACACGACGGCCTCGCCCTTCGCGTCCAGCACGACGCTCGGGTTCCAGAGCAGCAACGTGTCGAACAGCTCCCGCGTGGGGAACTGCCCGCCGCCGCCGCCGGGGGGCGCGGCCTTCTTGCCGAAGTGGCGCTTGCCGATGATCTGCATCTGCGCGGTGGCCGTCTCCACCGCGTACTCGCGGCGGCGGATCATCGCGTCGAACAGGTTCCAGCTGTCGTTGGGCTTGAGCGAAAGCAAGGCCTCGTCCACCGCGGCCAGCGTCACCTCGGTGCCCGCCGGGGCGGTGCGGCCGTCGGGCAGCGTCACCTTGATGCGCACCTGGCTCGTGCCGCGAATCGGGTACGTGGCCTTGTCCGGCACCACGTCCACCTTCAGCCGGTGGGCCGCGGTGCCCACCTCGATCTCGGTGATGCCGAACTTGAACGCCGGCTTCGCGAGGTCCACCATCGCGGTCGGCGGCTGGTAGTCCTGGCC
>Ga0307516_10007079_pt1 | contig 12967 bp, 16 predicted proteins | sample 19_EM_MG_FD_203310 | JGI IMG/M metagenome (GOLD analysis project Ga0307516, IMG submission 203310) | Populus trichocarpa ectomycorrhiza microbial communities from riparian zone in the Pacific Northwest, United States - 19_EM | ecosystem: Host-associated > Plants > Roots > Unclassified | place... | reverse complement strand
TTCCCTCACATCTTTCCTTTTCCACCTCCCAGATTTCTCGTACACCTTCCCTAAACCACACAACATTCCACTCCACGAGGCCTCTCCGCATTTCATACACAGTTGTAGGCAGCAAAGCCAGCAAAGCTAGGTGTGGCGTAACGAGGTGGTAAGTGAGGGTAGTTCCGGGATGGGAAGGTGTGAGTGATGCGGATGCAGATGGGAATATTAATGGTTTACGGAGGGTTGACGAAGGCATAGGTGTACCGTCAGCTTGAGCGGAAGAATCACTTGTGGAGGTAGTGTGGCTCTGTGCAGTGTTTGCATTGTGAGAGGGTGCCGATGTAGGGGAGAAAGCAGCGGTTCGTAATTCAGCTGCATTTGACCTGGTTGGTGCCGAAACCGTCAGTTGGAAGAAGGTCGAGAATGCTCGCAGCCATACTTATATAACGGGCCGAACGAGTTCAGCATCTGTACGTAATCACAACAGAGATTATGGGTTGCTTGGTCCACAGGTGAAGCATCCGTTGCAACATATAGCTTGCTGTTGATATCAAAGAGAAACGCCTTAAGACATGAAGTATTCTTGGTGGAACATTTGACGCGTCAGAGGTACGATAGGCACAAAGAGCACACTCACAGAACAGAAGACGTTCAGAAGGCCTTCAAGGTATGGCAATGAATCGATGAGTTTGTGCAGGACACGGGAGAACGCGTCTCGCAGAGTGTGGTCATAGACAGATGTTAGATGAAAGTCGAGGGGAATTTGTTCCAGTTCCGGTGGTTCGTCGGCAAGACGGTCAAGGACGCGTTCATGTATTTGGCGGAAGTTCTCTGTCCGTAGGGCTGAGCAAGATAATCAAATACGACTCAGGCATCATACCGTACTTGTCATCTTCTTGGAGGTTCTCCGCTTTATGGACGAAGATTTGGAAGTCGATACTCGAATGCACTTGGAAAGCTGATGCTATGAACTCGACTAGTTTGGCGACGGGTTGCTGGTAGAAGTCCTGGGAAACGTATCAGTTTGCGCATCGGCATGACGGGATCCTTACCCTTATATCGATCACGAATATGATAGTGGAGAAGTCGGATAAAGGCGCTCCTAGCGTGTCGGTGGTGATGTTTCCGGGACAGTCCCAGATCTCAAGAGGAATGATGGTACTGGGCACAATAGAATAAAATCATATCAGGGTATGCGCAGCTAGACGGAAGTAGATGTTCCGACTCGAATGTATGCTTGGTGACACGCATGGTTGGGTCCAAGTAGAAAGTTTGCTTGGGAGACAGGTTGGCGAACAAGACTTGCAATATGGATGTCTTCCCGCTCCTGTTGGGTGGGTGGTATTAGCGGTCGTGAGGTTGGCTCAAGTCAGAGAGGGCACCTTCTAGTTCCAAAGAGGAGTATTTTGGTTCTGTCGACCGGGGCATGTCGCTGTGGTTTGGCAATGCTTGCATCCGACTGCTGGGGAGGATTCATGCTCTGCCAGTGTGTGACGGTCGACCCACAAACCCAAATGGACAAAGGAGCACCGCCACGAGAGCATCGCGGAGGTCATCAAAGTCATATTTGGTAAATTATTCGGGCCGTTAACTACATATTAGGATAAAATATTCGGAGTTTTGGCATGAAAAATTCGATCAAAATTGGTTGATCGTCGGTGCGGAGTGTCGACTGACAATTCATCGACACCATGAAGTTCGGAAGGAAGATAACTGTCCGCTGTGTACTTTTTACCCTCCACTGCAGCATCTAATATTTCTTTGTAGGCTGATCTGTACAACGAATGGCGCCCATACTACATTGACTACAACCTGTTGAAAAGAGAACTCAAGGTATTCACCCTATTCCACCATTACTCCTCCTGTTTCTGACAATGTGCTCCACAAGAAACGCACAACAGCTCATTCGTGGAATGACAAGGATGAACGCGAGTTCATTGCGTTGCTCAAGAAGGAGCTTGACAAGGTTCACGACTTCCAGAAACAAAAAGTAACGCGGTCGTGATCGTCATTGCTTCAAGTTATTCATTTGTCCTCGCAGACAACGGAACTCTCTGATCATATTCGAGAGGCCGAGAAGGACGTGCAACGCTTGGTTGCCCAGCAGGAGACTTTCAAACATTCTTCCGAACCATCTCCAGTCGACCCTGAATCCCACCACTCACATCCGGGACAGTACGGTCCTGACGAGGGCTCTGACGACGATGGCGACCTGGAGGACGTGGATTCTTATGAGGAATTCGAGGACCTCTTTCACAGTCTTGAGGAAGAGGTAGCAACCCTCGTCGCTGATGTCCATGACCTGGCACTGTATACCAAACTCAACATCACCGGGTTCCTCAAAATTCTCAAGGTAAGCACGGTCGCACGTGCGTCGGTCAGGGATCTTTCTAACTTACCGTGGTAGAAACACGATGTTGGTCATCGAGCTTGATGATTGGTTCAGAAGTTGATCTTTGCAAACAGAAACAAACGAACTTTGGCCTGAAGTCCACGTTCGTCCAGGAATACCTTGAAGGGCGTCCCTTCTACAAATATAATTGGGACACCATCATTGTCAAGCTTTCCAAGCTCTATAATCTTGTCCGTACCCGCGGGCATCCCGTGCAGGGTGATTCCTCTGCTGGAGGTAACCAAAGTGCATTCGTGAGACAAACCACGAAGTATTGGGTGAGTAAATACGTACACGGATTTACTCGGACTACCAACGCATTTCCCACAGGTACACCCTGACAACTTGGTGCCTCTCAAACTGGCCATATTGAAACACTTGCCTGTTCTCGGTGGGTGGCGAATACTCGCACTCCCACAGTTTTTACCAACCTTTTTTTCAGTCTTCAACCCTGACAAGGAATTCGAGTTGAAAGATGCAGGTTCGTCCAAGTTCCGTCACTCGGTCCAAATCTCTCAAATCCTAGCAGCCATAACTTCCATTTATTTCGATAATGAGGATCTCGATCTCTATCTTGGTCGCCTGGAGAAGACGGAGGGAGCAGAGGCTATTCGTCTCCGGTGGTACGGTGATACCGACGTGAAAACAGCAAGTATCTTGGGACATTCACGTATATTGGTTTGAAAACATGTCTCCCCATAGATCTTCGTTGAACGCAAGACCCACAGAGAAGATTGGACTGGCGAAAAATCCGTGAAAGCACGTTTTCCAATCAAGGAGCACTTAGTAAATGCGTTTTTACGTGGTGAATATACCATGGATGCGGAGATGCAGGCTTTGGTGGATAGGGGTAAGAAGACTCAGGCGGAAGTTGATTCCATGATACAACTGGCAAGCGAAGTACAATATCGCATACTAGCCCGGAAGCTTGTCCCTGGTGAGTGGAGCCTGTTAGATTTTGCGTGCTTTGCTCAGCCCACACAGTCATGAGGACATTCTATAATCGAACAGCTTTTCAGTTGCCCGGCGATGCCCGAGTGCGCATTTCGTTGGATACGGAACTTAGTATGGTCAGGGAAGACAATTGGGATGAACGCATACGATCTGGCGATAATTGGCGTCGGACAGACATTAGCATTGATTGGCCTTTCTCGCAGCTACTGAACGATGACAAGGAACTATTCAAGTACAGGCTTTTTTTTCTCTTTCCTGTGATTCTCTCACAGAGCTCGCAGGTATGGTGTACTTGAGGTCAAACTTCAGACCCAGCTTGGGCAAGAACCGCCGAAATGGGTGACTGATCTTGTGCAGTCGCATCTGGTGGAGGCAGTACCCAAGTTCAGGTATCATCTCGGATTAATTGACACTGACCCTTCAAGTGACGGAGTTCTGCAGTAAATTCATCCATGGTTGTTCGACTCTGCTTCCCAATCGCACTGACCTCGTGCCATACTGGCTGCCACAAAGTGAGTGTCCCCAACCATAACGGCACTGTGCTAGTTAGACGAATGCTGCAGTGGACATCGACATTCTCAAACCAAGCACTGGCTATTTATCTGTTGAACGTCCTTCTTCCTCGAAAGGGTCTCCTGAACGACAGTCATCCGGTGACATTACTCCATCCCAGGCTTATGCTGAACCAGTCTCAGAAGGAGAGGAAGACGAAGTTATGGACATGGCACCTGCCAAAGACGAGGGTGGGCGCACTGGTCTTTCACAGCAGGATGCTGCTGCTGCGATCGCATTCCGGGAGAAATCACTAAAAGAGCGGGATGATTCTAGCTGGCAAGGTGTTGGATCACCGGCACGAAACGGAATTGAACAGGGGGTGGCTGCTGAGGACGAGGAAACTGATGAATCCACCCCGTTCTTGCAGGCCCCGCGGTCACCAAGAGCACAACCAGAACCACATTACAAGAACTTGTCCATTGATCCGCTTGCGCCGTCCTCTACATTCGACAAAACTCTGCGCGAGCGTCTTCAAGGAGCAGCGACCGATGGTAATGGAGAAAGGGGAGCAAGTACAAGAGAGGCTAAAGGGATAAACGAGGATGAGTTGCCGGAGGACGACAGGCTACTCGTGCGTGACTGGATTGCACCCTCTGGTAAGAAGATTGCAGTCCCCGTTCGGGTTGAGCCTAAGGTGTACTTTGCGAACGAGCGCACATTCCTGGTGAATATTCTACATTGCGTGTTTTCATTCGATACTGAATCTAGGTTCTTCAGAAATGGCTGCATTTCGCGATACTCATCGGAACCATTGCCACAGCACTACTCAACTTTGTTCCCCCTGAAGATACAAAGGGACTCATCAGCGCAGCGCTGTTCACGCTCGCAGCTCTACTTGCTATCGCCTATGCGGCTATTGTCTTCTTGTATCGTGCTCTTCGCCTCCGCGCCCGGAGTGCAGAGGGCCTTTACTATGACAAGTATGGCCCAACAATCCTGTGCCTGGTTCTTTTCTTGGCCATGGCGACAAATATTGGAATGCGAATGTCAGAGTGGCGGTGAATAGGGTAGAGCAACCGGACTAATATGAAGCAACCCCAGATGGATACAAACACATGATTGTGTTTTATTTAATGAATTCGTTTCATCCGGTATACGTGAATGCAAGTTTTTGCTTCTCCATGAGTTAGAATTGGTGCGATGACAGGGAATAACACATCAGAGATAATAAGGAACCTGAGTTGACGGTCCATTGAGATATGAGGTAGGAATTTTGGGTACAGCAATATAACTAAGTGATATACCAAGGAGAGATGCTGTCCCATGATTTGTATCGCGAATGGCACCGGCACATTATGCGCAAAGTGAAGGATAAACATAACCAGCCGAACAATGTCGGTTGGGGAATTGCTGCGGCAAGTATCAGTCCCTGAGCATTCGCCTATCTCGAGTCCAGCTACAGCGCATACCATGACTGCCAGTAAACTCCCACGCGCTGGACGCTCGAGGCTATTGTCGATATCCATATGGGACGTGGGGAGCAGGTGATCTAGTTCCACCTGCTGCGGCAGGGTTGGGGCTCCTCGCTCGGTCATCTATTCCACCGTAGCCAAAGCCCGCCTGCGGACCTGGCGATGCACGACCCTGCATATCGTATGCAAGCTGAGGTCCAGGACTCCTGGTCCTGGTCATCTGGGTCATAGGGATAGCTTCTCCACCATGATCGGACATTCCATCACCCAAGGTATTGGGTATAGGACCTCTATATGGGTCGTAGTACCCCGATTCGCCGTACGCGCCAGGGTCGTCACGGTACGGTTGGCTGGGATTAAGGTGTGGAAGTGGCGGAACAGCGTATGGGTCGTGTCCTGCGCCAATGGAAGAGGTCCCAACAGACTGGGCATAATTTCCTCCCCCTGGGCTCGGAGCGCGTGCCAAATTAAGGTCGGATTCATTTTCGGCCCCGAAGCCAGCGCGCCCAGTGGAATTTGTCGGCAAAGCGTGGATGTCACCGCCGTGACTGTTAAGCTCCGGCCACTTGATAGCTTCGTCTGTAAACACCCAGGCCATTTAGATACCAAATCGCATGAGCCCACATCAGGCGTACTCACTATCATCGAAGTCCGAGAACCGCTTTCGCGTGAACTTCCAGATGAAAAAGGAAATTATCGCAATAAGGGCCACGCCACCAGCTACAGACAAACCGATAATGGTACCGCTGCCAATACCAGAGTCCGAACTGGAATCTGGTGGTGCTGAGGGTGTTGTGCTGGACGCGGTCGGTGCAGAAACCGTGACAAAGCTAGTGATAATCTGTCCATCCGAATTGGTTGCAGTCGTGCCCACCAGGGTCTTCGAAGCCGAACTCGTCGTAGCGGGGGCATTAGTCGTGGGTGCTGCGGAACTGGTTGTAGAAGAGGTGGTGGGAGTAGTTTGGGCGGAGGTCGACTGCTGGGTGGGGGACTGAGCGGCGCTGGTGCTGGGGGCTGCTGTCGTGTGCTCTGCTGTCGTTTGCCCTGCCGAAGATGAAGATGAAGATTGGGGATCAGGTCCTAATAGGGCACGGAGCTGGTGGTCGCGTGGCCTGTGGATGTCTAGCAAGCCTGGCTGCGAGGCGAACGCAGAGGATAAAAAATATGAGGCTACGAAGAATAATAGGGAGGACTTGACGAGTCTTCGCATACTGAGTACTGTTTCTGTTAGGCAGTGGCAAGCAGAGTGGGTAACGAGTGGTGTCTAACGGATAAAGGTCTTAGGTGGCAGCGGACTCGCGTCCCCGTCGCCCCAGGATAACACTGTGACAACGGCAAGCTGTGCGATGTGGCGTATGTGTCTGTATAGCAAGGATCGTCCGACTGGAACGAGGCCGCAGTGCTGAACGAACTGTGAGCGTAAAGAGCGTTTGAAAAAGCGAGACAATTGGTGATTGATGCAAGGCCGTGGTGGCAGTGTAAAAGTAGCTAAGTTGGTCACGTGGCTGTACAGGATGGCAACAACCGCCTCAATGATATATTGTACATATGGTTTCACAAGAGGTTCGTTATGTGGGTGCAGAGCGTCTAATCCAACGACTTCCTTCCAAGCAGTTTCTCTATTTCCCGGTGCTCCCGGAGCCACGTCGAAAACGGCTTCTCCTGTTCAGTGGACAACTCCCGAACCTCCAAGAGGTAATTTGTAAACACGATCAGCGTCCCATAACGATATCTGCGAGAGTTGGTAAGCACAAGGAGTGGGTCAGGGAATAGAGGACAGACAGGTAGTTCACGGCTACATTCATCAGTTTGCGGTGTCTGGCACTGCCTCTCTCGCAAGCTTCTACCTTGAGTTTATAGCTGTGACACGATCGTCATCGATTTACTACTCTGACCGCAACGACACTCACTCATAGATTGATTTCCGAAGGTTCTGGACATCTTGCATCAGGTCAATGGCACGGTCAGTCAGGCGTTTCGCCACTTTCCCATGAGAGAGCACTCCCACAACCTGTAGAATGGTCTTGTATTCCCCTTTTGTCCATTTTGTCACTCTAACTCCCGGGAAAACGATAAGGAACCGTACCTTGAAGATAGGCCTCTTCTTCCGAAGGACCATCATAGCTGTCAACTTCCCCTTCTTCCGGAGAGTCAACCTCATCTTCCCTGACCCAGTGCATGATTGTCGAGATGAGACAGGCAGTAACCATTCCTGTAGTGGTGCGACCTCTGCCCATTTGGCAGTTGAAGATGAAGTCCCCTGCCTGAGAATAGCCTAGCCGGATACGATCCAACAGCTGTGAGAGCGCATCCGGAAGTGGTGCTTGCTCGTCGGTCTGGACATACAATGTAAGTCGCATGTACGGCCAGGAACGTGGATTACATACAATGGCGATGCGACCATAGTTCACCTGGGGTCAGGAGATGTCAACAAAAAGGACATTCAAGGAGCGAATAATCAGCCAACCTTGTAGCCCTCCTTCACCATCAAATTAAATACATCTCGAGGTGTCATGATATCCTCCTCCGAAACTGTCTCCCAGATGGGTATAATGGAAAATACACCCGGGCGTTCCTCGACTTCGTCGTGAAGGAGGATGCGCCCATCTCCCTGTCTAACTTCCCGGAGAACGTCAACCTTGAACCGTTCCTCCATGCTCTCCACCATGCCGGTAGTCACGCCGGTCGCCCTATAGAGAAACATATTTATGACAAGCTAGATCAAGGTGATACAACTTACTCCACGTTCTCCAGGGGCTTGTCAACGAGCCGCAAGACATGCGGCCGACCTGTGACATAAACGACGGGTTCCTAAGCGAGTATGAGAATGTCAACATAACAGACAAGATAGAGGCCAACCTCTCTCAATGAGGTCCAAAACACCATGTTGCTACCTTGCAGTCCAGCGTCCACCCTCATTAGTGCCCGCCGGAGTCTATGTAGAGACCATGAATTAGTATTCTGTAGCCTTTCCAGATTACTGACCCCTGAACGGTAGGCATGCCACTAGGATCACGAATCACTAAGCGCCAACAACAGTGTCAAAATTGGCATACCTCCCACAAACCATCTTTCCATCCGCTGTATCCCTTGCGGTAGGGTCATTACGTGAGAGCGACGCTAATACAAGCGTCAGCGGCAAACGACGGAAATTGGGTGAACCTTCGATCCGTCTGTTTAGCCAGCAGGAGAATCCGGGTATCAATACATCCTCTCTTCAGAGCGAGAGGGTCATCACGTACTCAGGTAGTGACATCTTCTGCAAGTTGACGAAGAAGTCACTCTTTAGGATCGTAGATGCAGAGAGGATGCTTCCAGAACGATTGACAACCACTGCCTTAACTTCATCAGGGTGGGCGACCCCATTATCGACGTCTGTGCGCTCTAGGGGCTTCAACGCGTGCAGGCCCTCTAGGAGAAGTTCCTTCGCGAATGTCTTTATAACTGGTGTGCCATCAATATCAATGGAGGACGTAGAAACGCAGTAGGTTATCACACCTGGTTGATTCTCGATGAACGTCTCAAAGCTTTCGACTGACTGAATTGTATCAGGAGTAGTGGACTGCAAGTATGCTTGGAAAGATATAAGCTCAAAATAGCGCCGCAGGTTGTGTAGACCTGATAGACTATTAAATCACAGAACCGCAAAGCATCTCTTCACCTGCCTTTCGATGCATGGATACGCTTCTGCTTTTCGTCTGTAGTTTGCTCCGCCTTCAGTCGATTCTCTTCTATCTGGTCCCGCAGGTTAAACACCACGCCACATCGATCAATTGCTTCATCGACTGCGTTCTTGACTGCTGGTCCCTTTCGAACAATGCGCAGCAGATCTTGGGGAGTTTGTAAGTGTGTGCAAGCTCAACGAAAATTCCTTACTGTTGATCACTTGATACGAATGGTGCCTGTTCACAAGCTCTTCTCCAAAGATGTCCGCACTTGCTGAGGAAATGACGGACATGGACCGCGAGAGTCCCCGAGGATGCCGGAGAGTTGTCTGGCGCAGCTGCCTGTCTTCATTGAGCCATTGTTGAATTAAGAGAATGATGGCCTGCCAACCGACAACAGGGAGTAAGGTGGCTGTCAAGATGACGACAGAATAAATACCTTACCGAAGTCAAAGTGCTTCTTCCGCGGCCAAGTTGACAATTTACCACGATGGCACTGTCCGTGGAATCAGTGCGAACAACGAGCTCCATCAGTTCACTGATATCCGCGAAGTCCGGTGGACGTTCCGATGTGATTGGGATACGAGCATATTGAATTTCAACACCGGTGTTTGGTTGGCACGATGCCATGATGTCCTTCAGAACTACAACGCCTTCTGGTTGCACATCCTCCCATACTGGAACGACAGAACCATCAGCCGTCTCAGTGTGCAGTAAAACTCTTTGAGCCGAATGGTCAGTAATATCAAACGTTATCCAGAATATGATGCTACCTTCCCCCGAATGCTTCGAGTTCAGCGACCACATCGTCTCTGAGTCGTCCTTCTAACACCTCCAGTCGGGATGCAGATATACCACCATAATCTGCTATGCATATGGCCACCGTCGTGATGTGCGCGTGGGAGATAGAACGAACCTTTCATGTTTCGAAGAGTAAAACGCTCCCGCCTTAAACAGTACGGGGCACCGTTGATGTAAACAATAGGTTCCTCTCTCAGCGTCACCCACACCACCTTGTTAGTGTTTGGATGGTTCTCCTTGACAAGGCGAACGACCTCATCGATTGCCGATTCGGTAGGCTGTCCACTGGCGTAAATATTGGTACCTGGGACATTCCTAAAGTTAATGGCTCCTCGAACTGAGTGTAGGACATGCTGAGATTTTGACAGCCATTGATCGGATTTCAGCAGCGTTCTGGTTTTCGATTAGCCCAAAAAATGTCAATCAGGACATAAGCCGGAATGCACCCCTCTCGTAAAATGATCCCGCTACGATTCTGTCAAAATACAGAGGTTGAACTCTGGTGCCTTCTTCTTTGTCAATATCCTGACCTTAACAACATGGTCGCTGTACTCGTCCCCAACGAGTTGCCCACCCGCCATTTCTACGTCCTTCTTCTGACCTGCTATCGAAGATCTATCGGCTGTCCCAGATCGAGATGAGAGAAAGAGATCGTTGATAGGTGCAAACACGTTTAACCGTGACCCCTGGGATTTCCGAAGGAATTTCAATTGACTAGAAAAAGACGTAAAGACCACCGCCAAGTTAGTCCGTGTAAGCGGCTTACTTCCAAATTTCCGATCTGGCCTGCAAGCTGATTAGAAAGCGACATATGAACATAGACTAGTTGAGCGACCTTTAACCACTGCGAGAATGTCTGGTCGAAGTCTGGAACAGAATCTATATAGTTCGCAAATGCAATCAGGAAGAAACTTGTAAACGAGTTCAGCTTTCAAAAATTGTGTGTCTTCAGCTAACGCACTATTGTTCAAGAGACCTGCTAGCCTTGTCCAGTAAAGCCTCCCTCATATCTTCATCTTGATCGGCCGTGGTGAGGGAATAGCGAATTCTATGGATTAGAACGTCTTCCCGGAGATTGCTTACATGGTCACCTGTACGATGAAATAACTGATATAATCTGCGCCTGTTTAGTACAAAGTGCAAATACGCACAGGTATCGATAACCCGATCGACAAGTCTTTTTGATTGCAGTCCCTGATCTAAACAACCGAGGAGACTAAGAATGACACTATAATTGCCTTGGTGAGCTTTGCGTAAATTTTCCAATAACGAGGGCTGCGCCATGAGCAAAGAAATAGCCGATTGGGATTGTAGGTCTAGATGCGTTCTCAGGGATCGTCAGCTGGCTGGTAGGAGAAAGTTCGTACATTGCTGTAATACATATGTCAAGCGAAGCAGTGATTTGTTGGAATCCTGTTGAGCGCTAGCATTATCCAGTGCTTGCGCAAGCTTTATGTCCGTGGAAGAGACACGGATTATTTCAGGTAGTTTTTCATAATGTCGAACTCACCTGGTTGGTTGGCTACATGTGCGATAATCAGCAGTCCAAGCTAATTTCCAACATGGAATCCGCTCACGGTATTATAACCTGAAGCACCGTTGCCCGCTTTGTTTGCATTGGAATGTACCATGCTAAGGAACGACTTATTCGCATATGGATCTTCAAAGCCCCGACGAAGTACCATTTTCCTTCTGACAATCAAGGCTGCAACCATGGCGAATGTAGTCCGTACTGCACCCATGCCGCAGGAGAACACCAAAGCACTGCGTAGGGGGTCTGTGTTTTTGACGACACGCAGGTATGCATCAAGGTAGTTGTCCTGGGTACTATTCGTTATATGCCTCACAGGGAATCTGAACTGAGCCTCACCTCTATCGGGCGGTAAGGGGCGATAGGAATTCTGCGAGCCCTTTAGAACGTATCCAAAACATTCGAACAAAGATGCCTACCGGTGATACTAGGAATCATGACAGCTAATGAAAGTTGATCCAAAACAGGAAAGTGACATTACCTCTACATTCCATCCATCCGCGCGCATGTTCTCCCATAATTCACGCGATGTCCTCACATTTGATTTGTCAACATGGGTCCACGTTGGTAAGATGGCACCTTCCCCTGATTCTGCAGCTTTGTTTCCAAGAATGTCTCAGTTACCTAGTGTAATTTGGCCCTGTACAGAGAACATACGGAGTTCATTGTGGGTCAGAATCAATCCACCGTACCTGTGACGTTGGCGTAAGTATGTTTCAGGGGTGACCTCGCGGACTTACTTGGCTGCTTCTTGGAGAATGTCATTTTGCAAGCGGGTTTCGATTGCCTCTAGGTTCTCAGCACGATCAGACAAAGGAAGCGTCTTTCGAGGCTCCGATGCATCACGTAATACAAAAGGACGCCCTGAAATATACACTAGGATAGGGATTCAATTTGAGAAACCAGTTAGATTTGGTGCCGAGTCGGGTTCAGCAGTTCCGGTAGCAGACTTACCGACCGGTTCCTCTCGAGTAGAGAACCACACGACATGGGAAGGGTCAGTAGTTCCTGGACGACACCTAAGCACGGACAGAATGGCACGAAGGCCTTGCGTGCGAGGCTGTGCTACTCCGAAGACGTTCAGGTTACCTTGACGAGGAGCTCTGAAGTTTGGGGCGCCATGAACATTAAGATCAATATCAAGAGCACGACCTACACGAGCGACGTTATGAGTGCTCGGACAGTCGAGCTGAGCGGATACTGACCAGAGGGATAGTAATCTGTCTTAAGGATGAAGCCCCTGGAGAGGACGCTGCCGGCTCTCGTCTTCACCACCGACGCCTCTGACCGCTTGAGATTTCCCATCAAGTCTAGAGGCTGCACGCTTTCGTTAGGAGGCGGAGCGAGCCTTGTCTCACTCGACGATGGACGAGGACTGTTATCACGGGAGCTAAAGTGCCCAGGCAGAGGCCTTTGCACAGACATCGGGCGAGCGTTTGGGCGCAATTCTGCCATTGCTCGGCGTGTGATTGCTACAGATAGAGCCTGGGGTCCACGACAACAAGGTAAATGAGTAGCTTCGCTCTAGGGTGAGCAGATGACGCCTGAGTGACTTTAGCCGCCGTCCTCCCAGTCACGTGTGTGCATTCCGCCAAGTCGTAGGATTAATGGTCGCAGTTCAAGCTCGTTGATCAGTTCATGCATGGATGGAATGTGCGCATTATTGGTAGTCCTA
>Ga0307516_10007078_pt1 | contig 12968 bp, 20 predicted proteins | sample 19_EM_MG_FD_203310 | JGI IMG/M metagenome (GOLD analysis project Ga0307516, IMG submission 203310) | Populus trichocarpa ectomycorrhiza microbial communities from riparian zone in the Pacific Northwest, United States - 19_EM | ecosystem: Host-associated > Plants > Roots > Unclassified | place... | reverse complement strand
GGAGGATGCGCATTCCCAGAACTGCTGGGAGTTCTTACCGTCAGAGGTGTTCTTGAAGAAAGTCGAAGAAGACATGAGAGGAATAGTGTTGTTGGGTTTGTTGGGAGGAAGGGAAGAGCAGATTGATAGGGATTACCTGGTCCAATGGGCATCCCTTATATCCCTTCTGCTCAGAACATCATTGACCCATCTTCCCACACTAGCTCAGGGTCCAACACAGCCCATCAGCTTCTAGTCTGGTCTAGGTGCAGCCCATCAGCACAGCCCATCAACTTCTAGACCAAACCTGAAACACTCCATCAGAAGTTCCCCATCACTCCTCCCACAACCCACTCCAGCTCCAATCATTTGCCGAAGGCTGTCCTTATCAATCATTTGACCTTTCCCCTTGAGTATATATTTTCCCATGACCCACTCCTTCCCATTCAGTCATTACTCAGCCCCATCACCTGCCCTTCCTTTGTTTGGTCCTCTGTTGCTGTAGATACATGGCCCATGCGCACAGCCTACCCTAAACATTGATACTATATATTTAGCTTGTAGGTAGCAGCTGTACTTCTTTAGATTTTGTCAACATAGGATTCTCCCTCATCTCTGGTGTCCCCAGTCTCTGAAACCTAGTCCTCTGTTGACCCCTATCATCTCCACTTGTTCCCTCCTCATCTCAACAACTCTACTACCTGGTCTTAGGACCCCTGACTACGGCATCAAACTTGAGTGCCTGCGGTAAGCCCATAGTAAAGATCCCTCAACACCCCAGCATTGACTATTAGCCCAGACCAGCTCGTCAACTGCTTTCATCAGAGTGACCTTTGAGGTTGGCCCTGACAATAGATCTGTACTCAAAATGCACAAAACCAATGACCCTATTACACTAGCATGGGCCTGGGTGAACTTATTTCCCTCCACCCATATCAGTATAATAAACCCATAAGAGGAATATGTGTATAATTGCCTGTGGAAGCCATAGTGAGGGACTTTGTCCCTGCCCGGCACCCAGGATGTGGGGGAAAGAAAATCTCACCAAACTACCCCAAATGCAGTGGAATCCTTTCACATATGTTAGCAAATAGGACCCTCAGAGGACTAAGCAACCCCTCACACACAGGAGTCATGAAAAGGGGATACCAATCCCCCCTGCCCACACCCAAGCTCTTGCTGGGCTGCCAGCCCCCAACACCAGCAGCAGTCCTCAAAATCAGTGGGGACCAGCCACTCATGTTGCCACAACCCTTGCACAGGTGGTCCATGGCATTATGCAGCAGGCGGCTGATTTTTGCACCAAATTCACAATAAGCACCGAAAATCTGCCTTAGCGCCCGCCCTCCACTGACTGATGACCTCACTCACAACCGGTGCGGCAGGTCCAGCGATGACCAATGACCGCCGGAGTGGTCGTGCGGATACAGTATCAGCGCTGGCCCCGAGGCGGAAAGCCGGGTCAGGGCATTTCCGATGATCGGCTTTGGCCGCAGAAAAACAATAATTGAACCTTGCTAAACTTGCCGCTTCACCAGCATGAAGACATCACTCCGAAAGCTTTTTTGGCTCGGAACCCTGGTTATTTCTACCGCCACCGTTGTTGTCGCGTCCGACGATTTCCAAGTCGTCATCGACGGTTCTGGGAAGCAAGCGCCAAACGAACGGCGGCCCCCAACTTTCGACACGGTAGGGGACGCGGTGGATAAATGGGTCGAAAATGGTCGGGAGTTCATGAATCGTAACGGTCAAAGGTGTGCGTACCCGTGTCGCGTACTTTGGTGGTTGGAGAGTTTCTGATATCGGACCTTCTACGCGTGCATCGGCTACGACGACTTCAGTCGAGCTGTTCACCCACCCCAGCTTCACTTCCTACCGGCTTCGAATTACGGAACCAACAATCTGCGACTCGGGGGTTAAGCAGCATTCGGGATATTTGGACATCACCACCGGCAAACACCTCTTCTTTTGGTTCTTCGAGTCCAGACACTCCCCAGAGACTGCCGATTTCATATATTGGACCAACGGTGAGTGCGAATTTCCAAACTATCAAACCTTCTGACCTCGGGGCTTGTCCTTCATTGATTTCTCCAGGCGGACCTGGTGCCTCCTCCGCTACAGGACTCTTATTCGAACTCGGACCTTGTCGGGTCGCGGCCGAAGATGGAACTGTAACAAAAAACAAGCATTCCTGGAACACGCACAGTAATATACTATTCCTCGACCAACCCGTGAACGTCGGATGGTCCTACTCCGACGACGGGTCGAGGGTCAGCAGGAGTTATGTCGCCGGCGAAGATGTCTACGCCTTCTTCCAACTCTTCTTCGCCCGGTTCCCAGAATACGCGGGGTCCAAGTTCCATATGGCCGGGGAAAGCTACGGAGGGACCTATGTCCCGAACGCCGCAAGTGTCTTCCACAAGAAGAACAAGGAACTTGAGGTTGTCCCCGTCCCTGGATTGATGAAGATCAACTTGGCCTCTGTCATTCTCGCGAATGGATGGACGAATCCCCTCGAACAGTACTCCTCTATTCCCGACTGGGTCTGCGAGGGGCCATACGCGTTATTCGACCCCGAGAGTCGCGAATGCAACGGCCTCCGACGGAGTGTCCCCCGTTGTCGAAGACTCGCCGAGACTTGCTACAAGTTTGATACCAGAGTCACCTGCGCTCCTGCTGAGACTTATTGTTCGTATGCTCTCGAGAGCTCGGCCTCGAGTGGGTCTCTTTCCCCTGTGAAGTACGACACTTGGAAACCTGACTTCCTCCCTCAGAGCTGAAGTTGAACCCATACGACGTCCGCAAACCGTGCGTAGGGGGAGACACCTGTTACGAAGAACTCGACTGGGTTGACACGTTCATGAACAACGCCACGGTCAAGGCGCAATTAGGTGTAGACCCCGGGCGGAATTTCACTGGAGGCAGCGCGTTGGTGTATCTCGACTTCCGGGCTACAGGTGACGGAATGCGCAACAGTGCTCCGTTGCTTACCAACCTCGTAAACGACGGTATCCGTTTGCTCGTGTACGCCGGGAACGCAGGTATGTTCATCCGTGGCGGTCCGAAAGTTGACGCGTTTATTAGACCAAACGACCCGCAGATAGCGTTTGCAACTACATCGGCAACGAACGATGGCTGGAAAAACTTGAAAGCGTCTACCAGGAGGAGTTCCTAGCCGGGAAACCCATTCCTTGGATCACCGAAGACTCGCAAAAGGTTGTCGGTACCGTGAGGAGCGCGGGCGGGGATGGGTTCACTGCGGGGAATGTCACTTTCGTTGTCGTGCACGAAGCTGGGTGAGACGTCCAGCCATTCCTCTGGGACTCTGGAGCTGACGACGAATCTCGTAGACATATGGTGCCATTCGACCAACCCGAGGCTGCTTTGGTCAGTTATTACATCGGCCACCGCAAACACCATACACTGACACGACACCTCCCACAGGATCTCATCACAAGATGGATCAAGAACGTTCCTCTTACGAACTGAGTACTGAGTCCTTGGTTATCGGAGGGCGAACGCCACGGTATATACCACAGGGTTGGTGGTGGAAACCACCACAACCTTGACAATCTTGCAGTCTTTGACCTTGGAATACAAGACGCCAATACCCCTGTCACTCCAAAGCCGTGGGCTGTTCCATGCGTTCAGATGCAAAAAAAAACACTGCGTTGTTCAAAACAGCTCGAGAGATATAACGATAAATACGAGGATCTCGCCAAGCGTGGCGAGAACTTGCGTAGAATTACTGGAATTATCTCATTTTCCTATCGTCAAAGAAGTGCTAGAGCGAAGGGGTGTTAGAAATGAACGGAGGGAACAGAATATTGAAAAGCCCCACCTTTAAGTGCCTCAACTGCCACGCACATGTCGCAATCAACACCACAATCTGCACGACACTATACCACACCGCTCTCGAATTCGTAATCTCGCTCAAATCCCTAAAATCCGTCTCCCTCTCCCTCTGATACTGCTGCTCCCTTCTGATATCCTCAAGCTTGACGTTCAGCTCTCGAACCTTGGACGCGACCTCCGAAACGTGAGAGCGGTCGTGGTCGAGGTCCGGGCGGACTTTACCGATCACGATGTCGAGGTACATTCGGATATGTGAGGAGGAGGAGAACCAGTTCGCGGCGGCGTAGGAGGGTGAGAGGCAGATCGTGTGGTCGCCGGAGTCGTGGGAGGTGAAGGTGAACCGACCGTTGGTCGGACCACGGGTGTTCACTAGCGAAGTCTCGTGGTTCATTTCCTAGATGAAAAAAGGCACCACCAGACGGAGGGAAGAGAGGAGGAGTTTTAGTTTGCGACCACAAGTCTGGTTCCTTGGCGACGAAGGAAAAGATCGAGAGGGTGAACATACAGTGACTTCGACGAGAACACCCATCTGCGGATTCTCCTTGTACTGTTGCTCCCCTTCGTGCCATTCAAGCGCACGATACTGTCCTGGTTCGTTCCGAGTCAACGAGACGCGTTCAGCAAGTAAGGTGTGCGTCTACCTTCTACAACAGTGTCAGTTGGCAGCTCCTCGATGAAGCACCGCTTGTCTTTAAGATCCATGTAAAAGTGTATTGCGGAAGTCGACCATGCGAATAGAACCAAAGTCGCCAGCGAGAGTAACGGTGAACGGAGAGAGCGCGCCATGACTGGCGGGTGAGTGGGTGGGGGTGATGAGCTGTCGTGTCCCTTACCGTTACGCAAAGTCCGATCACACTCAAAATCCCACCTCAATGAAAATTTCAAAGTAAGATGATGGTATATTCACACAGGTACGCTAGATAGTCGCAAAACCGTAGAAATAGCTGCATCGTCACGTTTCCCCATCCATTTCCTCGTCGTTGGCGTCGTCCTCTTCAACATCATCGTCTTCTTCGCTGCTCTCATTAAAAGTATTGAGAGGAATGAAGTCGTCACCAAGTTGGGCCTCCTCAACTGTGGGAGGCTTAACGGTATCAGTACCAGAGACGGAGGCAATAGATTCAGGGTTCTTCGGAACCGTAGGCGACGAGGGGGTCGCCGCTCCAGGACCAGGCTGTCGTTTCCGGTTGGCACGGATAACATGAGGAAGTTTGCAACCTTTGGTGGTACAAGTACCCTTCTCGGCAAAGTCAGGGCATTCCCGTACATGCTGCTTGGGACAGTCGAAGCCAGCTGCGCAATAGCCTATCACGGCAAAGTCGCGACAGACACCTTCGCGTGGCCCGAGGCGAACATGGGGGAATGGACAATTTTCGCGACTGCAGCGGCCGTTGTTGGCGAAATGCACGCAGGTAGGCGTGCGTTCCGCAGTCGGGTCGTGCGAAAGGTTGCAGGTTTCGGCGTTATTGGGACAAGTTCCTTGGGTGAATGGCCAACAGAGGGCGATCTTGTCTGGGTCGTGTTGATAAGGACAAGTGAGACCTCTGCTGCAGCTGCCTAGACAACAAAAGAAACGTGATCAAGCACCACGATTCAGAAGGACAAAGAGGGGCATGAGAAGACAATAGAACTATACCGGTGGTGGTAAACCGGGGACACTGTTTGTCGGAGAACTTCATACGTTTTTGGGTCGCTTTGTACCTGAAGGGGGGATAAGTGGTGAGCGGGTTGTGGATGCGGAGTACAACGGACGAGGTTCGACCAGTCGCAAGAGTCAGGTTGCGCCCGGGGCGGGCACGTTGTCGGGCCGGTCGGGGCTTGGCCGGATACCTAGGGGTGGGCTTGAAGTTGCTGGGTCCAGGAGCCGGGGGCGCCAGTTGAGGCACTGCGGCACGAGTCAGAGACACGAGGACGCCACACTTACCCCACGTGTACTCACGGTCCTTGCGCACGAGGGAAAGTCCAGAAGATTTGAACGCGACGCCGTTCAGAACGACATCGCGCTTCTCTCCTGTATCCTTGATGGGAGCCGGTCGGTGGTACGGGGCCGGGCGAGGTGGAACCTGGGTGGAACGGGGCGGTGGCTTGTAGTTTGGGTTAACGTAGACATTAGTTCTCGATGGAGGCTTATACGAAGCCCCAGATTTATGTCTGTCGATAGCACCTAATCCGGTTTCATCAAGCCAAGTTTCTGTGATTCGGCCTTGAGCGGACTTGCCTGAGAGTCTTGCGATTTCGAGCTTGAGGGCTGCAGCGGAATCCATGGGGGGAGGGAGATGGGAGGGAGGGGGAAAGAAACCAGGATGACCTTCCAAACTCGGACAAACACTGTCAGCCATCTGCTGACGTAATGCCTTCGGCCATGGCCGAGAGCCGAATAAGGCAGTTGTGAGTGGCGGGATCTTTCCCACAGTCGTGGCACGAGGCATCCGTGCGGAAGCGAGGCTGCGCGGGAGCTGGTTGGTTTATAGAACTGTTCTGGGCGAGCATTACCCACCTCTCGCTTTTCTCTTACGACTTACGACCCGTTATGTGGTTTTCCGCCTGTTTGCTCGCCACGGCTGCCCTCCTACCACCGGCAACCAATGCGTCACCAACATCAATACTTCCGTCGTTCTTGACTTCCTGGTCCGAAGGTCTCAATTCGCTGCGGAGGGTGCCAAACTTGAACGTGGACGACACGACCGAGCTCGAAAGACGACAAGCTGCTAATGCATTCGATCACAACCCAGATGGATCACAGTTCCTGTGGGTTCTACAAGATACATACCAGGGAAAGACGTTCTTCGAGTGCGTGGCCGCCCGCCGCGCCAATTCATTCCGTTCACTTGTATTCTTCTCAACAGCCGGTGGACGTTTTTCACGGGGAAAGATCCAACCAAGTAAGCCACACCTCGTGCTCGACGGAGATGACGGCCGGTAACATATACAATCACCCCACCAGCGGAAAAGTAGAGTGAGTGTCAATTTTGCCCCCGTTCTGACGGAGGACTGACCACACTTCAAGTTACCAAGATCGAAACAACTCCGTCGCAAAGGGTCTCGTGTACGTCCAGGACAATGGCAAGGCCATCATGAAAGGCGACAATACCACCCGGTTAAGCTCAGGAGTTAATCGCGCGAGGTAAGCTTACCCTCCGTTTCGATCGCGTTCGTCGGGCGCTAAACGCCGCGTAGCGTGAGGATATCAAGTTTGGCGGCGTACAACACTGGCCTATTCATCTTGGATCTTGACAAGGTCCCCTGGGGTTGCGGTTAGTACTTCCAATCTCGTCCTGGTTTGAAAATGCCCTAACATCCAGCGCAGCAACTTGGCCTGCCTACTGGTAGGTTTCACAGAAAATCTTGCTCATGACCTGACACGCTAAGCCTCCCCCCTCAAATAGGCTACTGGGGAACGGCCAATGGCCAAACGTAATTCGTCTTTTGCAACGTGCGCTGTCTACAGATGAACTGACCACCGGCAACCAGTACGGAGAAGTGGACATCATCGAGGGTGTCCACGATAATTCTCATAACCAAGTGGCGTTTCACACTAAGCCCGGTGCGTTTCCAGGCCACCTTTCCAAGGCAACGAAGCAGTGTCTGAGACGATTTTCAGGATGCTATCTCGACCCTTCCACGAACATCACCGGGAGCATTGTGGTACACGTGCTGTTGTGAGCTCCACCGATGTATCCCACTCACCAAACTCTACAGCAACGTGGTGGTAAACCCAACCTGGTTTGTGACGGGACCATAAACGACAACAGTGGGTGCGGAACTCTCGAATGGAGTCGCGCGTCCTATGGAGAGTATTTTGACTCTCAAGGTGGAGGCGTCTTTGCAACAAAGTGGGACGAGAACGAGATCACGGCTTGTGCGCACCAATCAATCTGGACAATTAACAACACTTAGATCTCATACCGGACTGTGCAGGGTCGTTCTATCGTGCTGCGATTCCACAGGACATTCTCGCTGGCACACCAAATCCATCATTGTGGGGTACTCCGGCAGCAAGACTGCTGCCGACCAACTGCACCCCACTAAGCAATTACTTCATTAACATGTCTATCATATTCGGTGGGTCGTTTTTATTAGTTGACAACCGCACGTTGCTCGGGGCTGATATTCCGTTTTAGACATCACGTTCTGCGGTAAGCGATCCAACATCTCCGAGAGTACCAGGATCGCGCGGCTCAACGAAAACGGCACAGGTGACTGGGCGGGGAATTCCTACGCGACTTCTGGCTGCCCCGGAACCTGTGACGACAGGTTGCTGGAACCGAGTAACTTTGTGGTGCGTTTCTCACTGAGTGATGGCTATGTACCTCACTGGGCTCAAATACGGCGCAGAACGCGACGTGGATTATCAACCACCTGAAGGTGTACAAGAAACGGCTCCTTAATGGGCAGGTTGGAAGCAACGGGAGCCCAACGAGCCTCATCACACTGTCCGCCTTCGTTTCCATGCTTTCCCTCTCACTATTATTTGGCGTTGTCGCCAGTTCGCTTTTATAACCCAGCACATCATCTGTCCTGGAGACACATTATACAAATGCATATATTGCTTGTACGACCTTAGAGATTGGAAGATACTTCATGATCTGGCCCCATCCCCACCCCGATGTTCGGAAGCGAACGTGGCGCGCACGCGGGAGTTCTTCCTCTCTTGTTCGAGGGGCGAACGTTTATATTGGACCGGATCTCCGGGGCTCGTCCGCCTGTGCTCGGCCTTGGCCGATAAAGCAGGCTGTTCCTTATGGTCTCGAGGTTACTTACTGCACCGCGTTGTACCGCAAACGAACCTGACCCAAACCAGTGCCGCGCCCCAGCCTGTCTCGACATGAGCCTCTCTCCCACAAACCCCGCTGGTTAATTCCACCCTTGTGATCTCAACTTCTGCGCGCATGCGGGTGGTTTCGAGATAAAAAGTGAATTATCAGCGGCGTCTGACACCCTGGCCATCCACATGGTACATGCGGTACGCGTTCCCCGGACTCCCAGGCTCCCCGATATTCGAATATTCCCCTAATCCTCGCCGAGGATAAAATGGGCCGAGCTCGGTAACGACACTCTCCGTTCTCTCCTCGGTGAACACCCCATCCCCTCCTCTTTCCGCCTTGTACGCGTCGCTTCACGATGGTCGCTTTCTCTTCCATCCTCGCCGTTGGCACTCTCGTCGCCAGCACCCTCGCTGCGTCCCTTCACTTCTCCGAGCTCGGTCGTCGTGCATTGCCGATCGGGATTTCCGTCGCTACCGCAAGGACCTACCTCTCCCAATGTGAGTGACTACACCTGTGGTCCCCGAGGCCGGGGAATCTCAACGTTGCGTCCTTCTCAGTGACGGTCGAGGTACCATCCAACTCCCCCGCATATCGCAGGGATTACTTCCACCACTGGATCACCAGTGAGCTTTCCCCGAACTTCTTCCGAACCCGGTGTTGAAGCGCCTTGTTAGTCAACGGCTCATGCAATACCAGAGAGAGTCAGTTCCCAATTCAATTCCTACACAGCACCCTCCGGCATCTCACTAACCGAACCGTCATCGCATTCAGCCGTTCTGAAGAGGGACGGTACGAACGTCGTCACCGATTCCAGCTGTGCCGCGGTATCCGGTAACTGGGTTTCACCCTACGACAACGTTCCCACAACCCTGGCTTCCGATCTTGACATCGTAAGTGGCGACCGTAATACACCATTCCCTCGAATCCTGTTAATCGGAACATATTTGCAGGACCATTTGATCCCTTTGAAGGAAGCGTGGATCAGCGGTGCCCGCACTTGGACCGCCGCTCGTCGCGAACAAATCGCCAACGACCTCGTTCGGCCCCAGCTGGTTGCCGTTACCGATAACCTTAACCAAGCCAAGGGTGACAAGGACCCCGCTACCTGGCTCCCCCCTCTCAACTCCTTCAAGTGCAGCTACGTCGTCGCTTGGATCCAAGTCAAGCAGTACTACGACTTGACCATCGACTCCGCTGAGAAGACCGCTCTCACGAACACGCTCGATACGTACTGCTAGAGGACTTTATCCTTGGTAACATGCATACATGCTTTGAAACGACGCCAACTGTTGTAACATGCCCGCACAAATACACGTTTCATCCAACACACGAGCCGACACCGTGAAATTAACAATACAACAGATTAAGGTCACGTAGCCACCTCCGGCCGTGGCGCAATAATGGTGTTGGCCCTACTACCCGACTGGACAAACTTCCTCACAACGGCAGAGATCTCGTTGTCCACGTCCGCCAAACTGCTCTCCTTTCTCGCACTGTGATAAAAGACCGTGCTCTGCGTGGCCCGACCTTCCGAATCCAGAACGTTTCCTTGCCGTGCGATATGCCAGTGCTGCGGGTTCGAGTCTCGAGAAAAGACCTCTACAATGTCTTGATCACTGCGAATCCACGAATCAGTCAAATCCGGACGAGATGACTTTAGGATGTAAACGGACCCCTCGAGAAGTTGTTGCCCGCTATACATATACTCGGAGTTTGACTTGAACCCTCCCACGCCGGTGACCGTATAATCCTTATCCACCGAAAAAACGTGGGTGTCCTTCGGTTGAAGGATCTTGGCCGCTGTCACCGGTGTTCCGTTCATGCTGGAGAAATTTGGTCAATTGAGCACGCAACAAGCCAAGTTCGTCTTACCTCCGCCGCTCCTCGTCAAGAATCGTGGCTCGCAGATTCTCAACAACCCTCAGGGCCACCTCTGCTAGGGGGTGCAAATCTTCCTGGAGTTGGAGACTCAAACTCTCATCGTCAGCCACAGCAACGGTGATGTTCCCTTTCTGTCGCCACCGAGCACATGGATTTCAGTTCGGACTTCGAAGAGAATCCGCGGTGATCAGGACGAACCGTTAGGTAGTATAACCTCCGTTTGGTCGTTCGCAAAGGATGTTCTGGAGGTGCGAGGTGAGCTGGGGTCTGAGCGAACGCTATGAGCGGCGGTAGGGGCTCTAAAACCGTGGGCGGTAACTCCTCCTCAGGGCTCGACGAAGGAGGTGATATGGAAGTAGGCTCCTCCGACACTTCGTCGACACCTTCTTGAAACACGGGAACAGGATCTGTCGGTTGGACGGCTGTGGGCGTTGCATCATCGTCCGGTGTGGATCCAACCGTCCTGACAGTGGGTGGCGGAGGTGTCTCGTTCGGGGTACTAACGCCTGGTGAATGCTTATTCGAGCTTCCTCCGTGACCATTCTCCTCCATGGCATCAGCTAAAGATCCCGTGTCGACCTCAACCTCGACCTCTACTTTCTCCCCTTCTTTCGGCGGGTCAGAACCAGGACCGTCGCCTTCCGCCACGGACACATCCAAGGATACCACTCCCTCCCCACCAGCATCCGGTTTCGGGTCAGGTGTCTGCTCCTCCACAGGAACCTTCGCGTTCTTCCGTTTCTCCTTTTCCTTCGAATTCTTCCCAAAGGTCAAGTACCCCGGCCAACTCCACCTCAGGCTCCGCACATCAACATTGAGGCTGACCGCAGGCATGGGTATTGTCGGCAGAGCAAAGCCTCCCGTCGGCTGTTGACCGGAGCTCCCGTTAGAAGTAGTAGCCTTGACAGTGTTGGAGCCAGATTCCGGGTTTGGAGATGGGGCCGGGTCACTCGGCACGTATTCGGGAAGGATAGAACGCAGGTGCTGGACGAGGGCGGGGGAGGGACTGAACTCGGAGAATCGCGGTGAAGGGATCAGGCCAGAGGGAGAAAGCGCGAAAGGGATGGTCCCAGTCGGTAGAACGTCATCCAGAGGTTCGAACTGTGCAGCCAGAGCCTTGTAATGCGGATGTAAAGGTCTTCCTATCCAGAACAGAATCAATACGCCGATAACCGATGAGTGGGGGTGTTGAGCGTGACCTACCGAGGTGCGAGCCGAAATCAGGCTGCTCTTCCGTATCCCAAGACCACGCCCAAACCGTAAAGAACCTCTCTAGTTGGAGTTCGAGGGCTTGCTGGCCGGAAGTGTCCAAGATCGAGGTAAAAGACCCATGCCTTATCTGAGCCATCGAACCCGTCAGTCCATTTCAGTTTCGAGGCGGGTAACCGGAAAGTGGCACCTTGAACAGTTCGTACGCTCGTTGCAAGTGTGCCTTGAGAGCAATATCGTGAACCAACCCCTCGTGATAGTCAAACAAAGGTTCCTGTTTGACGGGTTCAGGTTTCTTGCCCTTGCTTGGAGACTTGGCCGGCTGACGAGGTGTCTTGGGTAATTCTACGCACTACCTTCATGCGTCAGCGAACGAAAGTCACTGGGCAAAGAAGATTGTACAGCGTGTATCCAGAAACCAGGCTCCGGAGATATCATAACCATCCGCCTCGTCTGCGAGTGCACGTTCTCGCAAGGTTCCCCTCCGGGATTAAACATCCTGTGATCCACGTATCAGACACCTTTCCCCGTTCATTCCCCCGTTCCAATAAACGCACTCTGTAAAGTTGACCAACGCCTTGGCGAGCCCAACCTGCCTCAGCATCCTATCTCGCGACACCGCTCGTTCTTTTGAGGTATAAAAGAGGATCTGGGCTTGTTCCTCTGCGTCTTCATCGCCATCGGGTATAGGTCCGGTTGGTTTGAGAGTAGGATTGTAGACGGTCAGGTACAGCAGCGATGCTGGGATGCGACTCATCGGCTTCGCCGTCGTCCTGTTTGTAGCCGTCCAAGCGATCGAGGGTGCGGGGGGGATCGATGACGCATCAGCGATACTGGACACCCAGATTGGCAGGTGCAAGCTCAGCATGACCAGCCTGGGAATACTTTGCAGGAGAAATGTGTCTGCTGAGTGACTGAATGGGTGGCTGGGTGACTATCTATAACACCACGAAAGCTTATACCGTTGTAGAAGGGTGCCATAGAGAGGTTCGCCTCTCAGATCTTGGACGTCGCCTGTTTACCTCCCAGTCCGCCAACGGGGGCGCAGGATTGTGCGCGATAGAACCAGGCGGTGGGTGTGTATGTAGCATCCCCCGTCGCCGTCCACCAAGTACAAGCGGGCGCCCACCGTGTTCCGAACGGCGTTTGGCGCTGGAGAGACTTCACCCTCACCCGGGATGTCGTACTTCAAAAAGCTCAAGAAATCTCGCCAACCTTCCCAACAGCCTGTGACTTTGGTGGTCCCCACCCATATAGCCGTAGGGCCTCTCAACTTCG
>Ga0307516_10007077_pt1 | contig 12970 bp, 9 predicted proteins | sample 19_EM_MG_FD_203310 | JGI IMG/M metagenome (GOLD analysis project Ga0307516, IMG submission 203310) | Populus trichocarpa ectomycorrhiza microbial communities from riparian zone in the Pacific Northwest, United States - 19_EM | ecosystem: Host-associated > Plants > Roots > Unclassified | place... | reverse complement strand
CAGGACGCCGGTGGCCGGTCGGCCGGCGGTACCGCCGGCGCCTCGGTCGCCGTCACGGCCGACTCACCGCACCGGGCTCGGCGGCGATCTGGTCCGACGCGGCGTCGGCGATCATGTCCATGATCTTGTCCTCACTGATCTCGGTGCCGACGAGTTGGCCGAGCTGGGCGCCGTCCCGGAGCACCACGACGGTGTCCGAACCCTCGACCACCTCCTCCAGCTCCGAGGAGATCAGCACCACGGCCATGCCCTTCTCGGCCAGTTCGGTGATCAGGGCCTGCACCTCGGCCTTGGCGCCGACGTCGATACCGCGGGTCGGCTCGTCCAGCAGCAGCACCCGGGGATTGAGGCAGAGCAGGCGGGCAAGTAGGACCTTCTGCTGATTGCCGCCGGACAGTTCGGCGACCCGTTGGTTCGGGCTGGTGGCCTTGATCCGCAACCGCCGCATGAAGGTCGCCACGATGTCGTCGACGCGCCGGCGAGAGATCAGCCCGGCGCGGGTGAGCTGGGGCAACGCGGCCAGGCCGATGTTGTCGCGAATCGACATGCCGGGAATCAGGCCCTCCGCCTTGCGATCCTCCGGCAGCATCGCGATCCGCCGCCGGATCCGCGACGACGGCGTCTGCCGGCGCAGTGGCCGACCGTCGATCTCCACCGAGCCCGAGTCGAGCGGCAGCGCGCCGAACATCGCCTTGGCGGTCTCGCTGCGGCCGGACCCGAGCAGCCCGGCGAGACCGACGACCTCGCCGGGCCGTACCACCACGGACACGTCGTCCAGGACCAGCCGCCGGCTCAGGTGTGCCGCGCGCAGCACCGGTTCGGCGTCCGCGACCGGGCGCCGGCCGGCTAACCGGGTGAGGCTGCCGTCGGCCAGCTCGGCCGCGTCCCGGCCGAGCATCCGGGCGATCAGTTGCCGGCGGCTCAGCTCGGCGGTCGGGCCGCTGGACACCCGCCGGCCGTCGCGCAGCACGGTGATCGTGTCGCAGGCCCGGAAGACCTCGTCCAGCTTGTGTGAGACGTACACGATCGCCACGTTCTGCGTCTTGAGCAGCGCGACCACCTCGAGCAGCCGATCGACCTCGCGCGGTTCCAGCGACGAGGTGGGCTCATCCATGATCACCACGCCGGCCTCGGCGGAGATCGCCCGGGCGATCGCGACCATCTGCTGGATGCCGAGACCCAGTTCGGCGAGCGGCCGGCGTACGTCCGTGACGATGCCGTACCGCTCCAGCGCCTGCTGTGCCTCCCGGTTCATCCGCCGCAGGTCCAGCGAGCCGAACCGGGTGGGTTCGCGGCCCAGGAAGAAGTTGCGCGCCACGCTGAGCTGCGGCGCCAGGTGGACCTCCTGGTAGATGGTGGCGATGCCGGCCTGCTGCGCCGCCCGGGGCGAGGCGAACGAGACCTCCTCGCCCCGCAGACGCACCTGGCCGCTGTCGAGTTGGTGCACACCGGTGATCAGCTTGATCAGCGTCGACTTGCCGGCGCCGTTCTCGCCGACCAGGGCGTGCACCGATCCGGGGTACAGCTCGATCGAGACGTCGTCGAGCGCGCGTACGCCGGCGAAGCGCTTGCTGGCGGCGGTCACCGCCAGGACCGGGGACGCGGCCATCGTGGTCATCGCGTGGTGTCCGTTCAGTACGCGGTGCCGGACGACAGCGCCTGTGCCGCGTTGTCGGCGTCGTACTGGTTGTCGGTGGTGATCGTCACGGCCGGCGCGCCGGCTCCGTTCACGTACGCGTCCAGCGAGTCCTGGGCCGCCGGACCGAACGCGGGGTTCGACTCGATCACCGCGTCGAAGTTGCCGTCCACGATGGCCTGCACCGCGCCCTTAGTGCCGTCGATCGACACGATGTGTACCTTCTTGACGCCGGACTTGCCGGCGTCGTCCAGCGCGGCCAGCGCGCCGAGGCCCATCTCGTCGTTCTCGGCATAGATGGCGTTCACCTCGGGATGCGCGCGCAACAGCGTCTCGGTGACGCTCTTGCCCTTCTCCCGGGTGAAGTCGGCGGTCTGCTGGAAGATCACCGCGATGCCGCTGGCGCTTTTCGCCTTCAGCTCGTCGAGGAAGCCCGCGGTGCGGTCGTCGGTGACGTTGACGCCCGACGCGCCGAGCAGGATGGCCAGCTTCGCGGTACCCCCGGTCGCCTTGATCATCGCGTCCGCGGCGCGGCGGCCCTGCTCGACGAAGTCGGACCCGAGCTGCGGGCCGACCTCCTGGCAGCCCTTGACGCCGGTGATGTTGCGGTCGACCGGGATCATCGCCACCTTCTTCGACTTGGCGTACGCGATCGCGTCGCCCAGGCCGGTGGAGTTGATCGGGGAGAAGATGATCGCCTTCGCGCCCTTGTCGATCATGCCTTTGATGTCGCTGTTCTCCTGCTGCACGTTGGACTGCGCGTTGGTGGTCAGCAGCTTCCAGCCCTTCGACTTCGCGGTCTCGATCTGGGATTTCGTGGAGGCGATCCGGAACGGGTTGGCCTCCTTCTCGGACTGCGCCCAACCGATCGTGTCGGTCTTGAAGTCGATCTTGCCGATGCCGAGATCGGAGCCCTTGCAAACCGGCCCGTACTGCGCGGACACGCCGGCCGGCTTGGGCGTGGTCAGCAGTTGGGTGCCGCCGGCGGCGGTGATCGCCGCCGGAACGCCGTTGGTGGCCGCGCCCAGCTCGGTGGCGACCGGCGTCCCGCTGCTGTCGCCCTTTCCGGACGCTCCGGTGGTCGTGCCGGTGCTGCACCCGGTCAGGAGTGCGGCCGCCGCGATGGCCGCGGCGGCGACGGTGGTGCTGCGACGTGCCTTCATTGAATTCCGTCCTTCGCCAGGGGTGATGTGCGAGGACCGGCGCCGATGGCGCCCGTCGCTGACTGATGTCCATCGATCACCTGGGACGCCGCAGCGACCCAAATTGTTAACGCAAACATCCTCGCGCCCGGGCCGCACTGTCAAGAGCCGGATATCTCGCCGTTACGCCTTCGTGACATGTCTACGGTGTACGGAGGTGTGCAAAAACCGCCTATTGACAAGCCAGTTGCCGATCGAGGACGGTGGGAACCGTGCGTAGTGGACAGTTCGGGTCGTGGTAGCCGCGGCCTTCCGACGTATGCCCAAGGGGATCCTGGCGCAAGCATGTTAGCGATCTCAAACTGACCCCGGTTGGCGCGCGGGTTGCGTCGTGCCGAGCGCGGCGTGCGGGGTGCGGGTCTACGCAGAACGGCCGCGCGCTGCGGAGGGATGGTGGCGGCGGCGGGTCGGGGCGGTGGCGCGCGAAAGAACAAGGGGTCTTCACGCCCCACACCCATTCAGGCGTGAGCCACGCCTGAATGGATGTGGGTGCGAAATGTTTGGTTCGCTCTGCGGCGGTTGCTCGCTCGCTGGTGACTGCTCACGGATTGGTGGGGCCCGGGATTGGTGGGGCCCGGGATTGGTGGGGCCCGGGATTGGTGGGGCCCGGGATTGGTGGGGCCCGGGATTGGTGGGGCCCGGGATTGGTGGGGCCCGGGATTGGTGAGGCCCGGGATTGGTGAGGTCAGGGATTGGTGAGGCCAGGGATTGGCGAGCCCGGCATTGGCGGCGGGCTGGGGTTGCCGCGGACGCCGACCCGCCAATTGTCTACCTTGTCGGACAATGCAGACAAGGGATCGCCGTCCGGCGGCGTCGTGAACGCGGACACGGGGCCGCAGGCTCGACCCGTCACCCGACACATCCCGAATTATCGGGCACCGCGGTTACCGTTTCGGCTTGCGTGGACGTTTCCGGCCCCCCGGCGGGCCGTAAACGTCCACGTTAACCCGTCAGTGCGGCAGTGACCCGCCAGCGACCCGATCACCGCCCGACATATCAGGATTGTCGGACGCCGCGCTCGCCGGAGCGTGGCTGGATGGCTGAACGTAGCGGTCTTATCTACCGATAAACGCTCCATTTTGCATCCTGGTGGTCCACGTTCTGGTGGGAGTCGACGCGGGTGCGCACGATATATCTGGCGCGCGCGGTTTGTCGGTCATGGTGAGTGAGGATCGGTGACGCGCGTGGGGAGGCGTACTTCCGGGTCATCGACCTGGCCGCGGTCACGGTGAGTTTCGCGGCCGATGGGCGTGGGCCCCGGGACTCCGGGACTCCGGGACTCCGGGACTCCGGGACTCCGGGACTCCGGGACTCCGGGACTCCGGGACTCCGGGACTCCGGCTACTCGGCCAGGTCGTCCAGTTGTGCGGGGGACGACGTCAGCAACTCGAGTTCCCACCGTTCGGCGAGGACGTCGGTGTCCTCCTCCTCCAAGTAGGAGCGGACCCGCACGCCCAGGCCGAGCCGGCTGGCCGCGCGCAGGTGTTCCACCACCTCGTCGATGCTGGTCAGATAGTGGGTGGCGATCAGTTCGGGTGCCGGCTCCTCGGCCACTTCGGCTTCGGCTTCGGCTTCGGCGCCGTACGCAATGTCAGTCACGGCGCCCAGGGTACGGACCGGCCCGGCGGTGGCCGACGGGCGGTCAGTCCGCGTCGATCTCCACATAGTCGAGGTCGCCGGCGTAGTAGTCGCAGCCTACGTGTACCTGGTCGCAATCGGTCTTGCCGCCGATGGACAGCGGCCAGGAGTTCGCGATCGAGCCGGTCCAGCCCGACCGGCGGGCCACCGGCGAGCCGTCGACGGTCAGCGTCAAGCTCGAGTACGTGCGTTCGCAGCGCGCGGTGTGCCAGCGACCGTCGTTGAGCCGGCGCGGTGACGCCACCAGCATGGTGCCGTCGGATCCCCGGAAGATGCACTCCAGGATGCCGTTCGGGATCTGCAGCTTGAAGTTTCCCCCGCGTACGGTGGCCTGGCCCTTCTGGATGATGTTGCCGAACTGATAGGTGGTGCGGAGCCGGACGGTCACCGCGAAGTCGCGATCGCCCGGGTCCAACTCGGTGCTGGCCGGCACCGTGACCAGGTGCCGGGGATGGGTCGGCGGGGTGTCCGGTTCGAGCTTGCCGAAGCGGTATCCGGTGGCGCCGCTGGTGTACACGTCGGTGTCGACCTCACCGCCGATCACGCCGTCCAGCCGGTTTCCGCTGCTGTCCTGCATGGTCCGGGCGCCGTGTCGCTCGTCCATCTGCCAGTACGCGACCCGATGGGCGAGTGCGGCGCCGGCCGCGGTCGTCGTACCCAGCAGTACCGCCCCGGTGGTCAACAGCGTGATGAGCGTGCGCGGGCTTCCCATTCGACTTCCTCCTCAAACGGACTTAAACATATATATCCGATGTATCTCCTCTCGGGTTGCCGACACGCCTGACCGTGCCATCCAAAACGACGCGGGGCCGCAAACGGTGACGGCACGGTCGACAGCCTGACACTTCGCGACACTTCGGGCGGCGGTTGTTGCCGGACGACCGGACGGACCAGGACGATTCCCCGTCGTACCACGCCTACCCGGCCCGACGAAGGACGCGACCCGACGTGCAACCACAGCCCTCCGCGACCGGCGGTCGCCCGGACGAGCCCGCCACCGGTCCGGGCGGCCGGTGCGTCGGGAACTCGTACATCCTGGTCTGCCCGGTCGGTCGGGGCGCCACCGGCACGGTCTGGCGGGGGATCGAGCGCACCTCCGGCGAGCAGGTCGCCGTCAAGTTGCTGCACGAGGGCCTGCTGCGGCACCCGAAGGTGGTCACCCGGTTTGTGCAGGAGCGCACCATCCTGATGTTGGTGCGGCACGAGCACATCGTCCGGGTGCGCGACCTGTTCAGCGCCGGTGGGACGCTCGGGCTGGTGATGGACTTCGTGACCGGCGGCAGCCTCCGCGAGCGGTTGCGCGCCGATGGTCCGCAGCCAGCGGCGGAGGCGGCCCGGCTGCTGGCCCAGGTCGCGGCCGCGCTGGCCGAGGCGCACGGGCTCGGCGTCGTCCACCGGGACGTCAAACCGGACAACATCCTGCTGCAGGCCGTCGGCGGGCGCCTGGACGTACGGCTCACCGACTTCGGCATCGCCCGGGTGATCGATGCGCCGGCGCTCACCACCTCTCAAGCGATCATCGGTACGCCGTACTACATGGCCCCCGAGGTGATCAACGGCGGCGCGGCCGGGCCCGCCGCGGACGTGTACGCGCTCGGCGTGGTGCTCTACGAACTGCTGTCCGGGCGTACGCCGTACGCCGGGGAGGCGATCGCCGTGTTGCAGGGCCACCTGGACGACCCGCCGGGCCGCCCGGACGGGCTGCCGGACCGGATCTGGTCGGTGGTCGAGTCCTGCCTGGGCAAGGACCCGGCCCGGCGACCCACGGCGACCGACCTGGCGACGACCCTCCGCGGTCTCGCCCGGCCGGCCGCGCTGGACGGTCCGGCTCCACCGACCGCGGCGGACGGTCCGGCTCGGCCGGCCGCGGCGGGTGACGGTCTGGTTCAGCCGGCTGCGGATGGTGACGGTGCGGCTGCGGCGGGGGGTGATCCGCCTCGGCCGGCCGTGCTGGACGGTCCCGGCGACGTGGTGTCCGGCGGACGCGCTCCGCGCCGTCGCCGGCCGGACAATCGCCGACGGAGCTGGGTGTGGCGCCGTCCGGGCGCGATCGTCGCGCTGGTCGCCGGCGCCGCGGTCGTCGCCGGGATCGGTGGCTACCAGGCCTGGAACCCGCGGGACGGGAGCACCGGGCACGCGGCCGTCGGGTCGGCACCGGGCGCGCCGCGCGCCGCGCTGGGCTCGGCCCCGGCGCCGGACCGGTCGGCCGGCCACGGGTCACCGGCCACGGTCACGCCGGCGGCCGTCCAGTCCGGCGCCCCGTCCGCCGCCGCCCGGGTCCGGGCCTCGGGCAGCCCGGTCGACGTCCCGCTACCTCCGGCGGCGGGTGCGGCGGGCGCCGACCCGGCGTACGGACCGTGGCAGTGCGGCGACCGGTTGACCTGGGACGTCGGGCACCCGGTGCTGGCCCAGCCGTGCCACGCGCTCGGCGACACGATCCGGGTGCTCGGGCACCTGACGGCCGCCCCGGGCGTGCAGGCGGACGTCACGCTGACCGTCCGGGACGTGGAGTCGGGCGCGACGGCTGCCGGTCCGTACACCTGCGGGGGTTTGCTGTTTACCGACCTGGTCGGCGACCAAACCTGCGGGCCGGTGGACCTGTTGGCGCCGCGCGGCCGGCGCTACGTGGTGGTCGAGGACTGGCGGTACACCGGCCAGCCGCTGCTGCCCGGCGGCCGCACGACCGGTCCCGAATTCGCCTGGTGACCCGCGCGCGAGCGGGTAGGCTGGCCAACCATGATTGAACGCGCGCCGTTCGGGGCGACCGGTCACGACTCCAGCCGGGTGATCTTCGGTGCCGCGGCGCTCGGCAGCGTCTCCAAGAACGACGCGGACCGAGCGCTCGCGCTGCTGCTGGAGCACGGCATCAACCACATCGACGTGGCCGCCAGCTACGGTGACGCGGAGCTGCGGCTCGGCACCTGGCTGCGGCGCCATCCGGGAACGTTCTTCGTGGCCACCAAGACCGGCGAGCGCACCTACCGCGCCGCGCGCGAGGAGATCCGCCGCTCGCTCGACCGCCTCGGCGTCGATCGGATCGACTCGATTCAGCTGCACAACCTAGTGGACGTCATCGAGTGGGAGACGGCGCTGGGGGCGAACGGCGCCCTCGAGGCGGCGATCGAGGCGCGCGAGGAAGGCCTGGTGCGCTTCATCGGCGTCACCGGGCACGGGCTGTCGGTGCCGGAGATGCATCGGCGCAGCCTCGAGCGGTTCGCCTTCGACTCGGTCCTGCTGCCGTACAACTACGTGCAGATGCAGGACCCGCGGTACGCCGAGACGTTCGAGGCGCTGGCCGCGGTCTGCACCGAGCGCCACATCGCGCTGCAGACGATCAAGAGTCTGGCGCACCGCCGCTGGGACGGCCGCCCGAAGACCGCGTCGACCTGGTACGAACCACTGCGCGAGCAGGCGGACATCGACCTGGGCGCGCACTGGGTGCTAGGCCGCCCGCAGGCGTTCCTGCTGACCACCGGCGACGTGGAGATCCTGCCCCGGTTGCTGGACGCCGCGGAGCGTTTCGAGACTCGGCCGCCCGACGAGCAGATGGCCGAGTTGGCCGCCCGGCGCGACCAGACCCCGCTGTTCGTCTAGTTCTCGTCAGCCGCGGGATCGGGCGGCGGCCGCACCCGCGCTGTCGCCCTCGCGGTCGCAGGCCTCGGCGGCTTCCTGCCAGCGGCGCAGCGCCTCGTCCGGTTCGTTGAGGAGATGCGCGACGTCGCCGAACTAGAGCAGCGGGCGCCCGAGGTTCCCGCCGTTCTCCCGACGCATACGTAGGCTGTCCAACAGCAGCTCGCGGGCCTTGTCGGCGCGCTGCCGGTCGCCGCGACCGGCCGACTCGGCCGCGCCGGCGACCACGATCGCGCCCGCGTTGAGCAGTGCCGCGGCGTGCGCGTGCGGATCCTTGACGGCCGGATGGCAGTCCAGCGCCGCGCTCCACGCCTGCGCCGCGTCCAGGCGTTCGCCGAGCCACCACTGCGCCAGCGCGAGGTTGGTCAGCGCTGCGGCGTACCCGCGGCGGTCGCCGATCGCCTCGAACCGGTTGGCCGCGAGGATCAGGTGGTGACAGGCGACCCGAGGCTCGGCGCGGGCCAGGAACGCCGCGCCCAGCCCCAGCTCGGTGAGGGCCTGCCCGGCGCGGTCGCGCGGCGAACGCTGGCGGCGGGCCCGCTGCAACTGGTCCAGCGCACCGTCGAAGTCGCCCTGATCGAGCAGCGCCAGCCCCAGGTTCGTCCGGGACTGGGCGGCGCCCCGCCGGTGTCGCAGCGCCACCGCCGAGGTCAGCTCCAGCGCGGCGTCGTGCGGATCGCCCTGCCACCGGAGCACCGCGCCCAGCTCGTTGTGCGCCCAGCCGGCGACCGCCGCGGTCCGCACCGCCATCGGGGCGTCCAGCACGGCCCGGCAGATGGCGGCCCAGTCGTCGAGCCCGCCGGTCGACGCGTACCAGGTGCAGTGCGCCATGGCCAGGCGCAACCACCAGTGCCGGATCCGGCGGGGCGGATCGGCCGGCAGCGCGCCGGGCGAACCCCACGGCTCCCGCACCACCGTACGCAGCAGATCCTGCTGCCGGGTGAACCAGTCGTCGGACTCCACACCGGACAGGACGGCCTCGGCGGCGCGCTCAGCACGGTGCGCCAGGTAGCGCACCAGGCGGCCCTGCGCGGCCACCCGCCGCCGGGTCGGCTCGTCGTACTGCAGGTGGATCCGGGTGTAGTCGGCCAGCAACGGGCGCAGCGCGTACCGCAGGTCCGCGGTGACCGTGACGAACGCGCCGTCCGCCGCCTCGGCGAGCATCCGGTCGGCGCGGGCGCGGTTCGTGCCGGCCAGCGCGGCCACCGCGTCCAGGCTGAGCGGCTGCCGGACCAGGGCGAGCAACCGGACCAGATGGCGGGTACCGCCGGTCAGCGCGTGGTACGCCCGGTCCCGGCTGGCCAGCAACGAACCGGTGGCGTCGGCCCGGTCCGAGGCCATCCCGGAATGCACCGCGGTGAGCAGTTCCGCCGGCGTCCAGCTCTGGTTGGCCAGCCACCGGCCGAGCACCCGGACCGCGTGCGGTTGCCGGCCGGCCAGCTCCACTATCTGGGCCAGCATGGCCCGGTCTTCGGCGACGTCGCTGCGCAGGCCGGGATACATCGACCCGGCGTCCTCCGCGGCGGCCGCGAACAGTTCCTCCGCCTCCTCGGTGGTCGGCTCCGCGATATGCCGGATGCGTACGCCGTCGAGGTTGGACAGCGCGGGACCACCGGCCAGCAGCAGGCGGCACCGGGCGGCCGGCGGCAGCAGCGGTCGCACCTGGTCGGGCGCGTCGACGTTGTCCACCACCAGCAGCACCTGCCGGTCGCCGAGGCCGCTGCGCAACAGGGCCGCGACCGCGTCCAGATCACGCGCCTGGGCGAGCGCGGTGTCGTCGATGCCGACCTTGCGGCACAACGCGTCGAGGACCTCGCGCGGCCGCAACGACCGTCCGGAGCCGCGACGATCCGGCTTGCGCAGATTCAGGTAGAGCTGACCGTCTGGGAACCGGCCGCGCACCGCGTTGGCGGCCTGGACGACACACACCGACGTGCCCACCGCCCGGCGTCCGAGCAGCGCCACCGCATGCTCGGTGCGGATCGTGTCGACCAGCCATTCGACGTCCGCCGCGCGGCCGACGAAACCCGCGGTGTACGGCAGGTCGGTGGGCACCCACGCTTCCTGCACCGGTACGGCGGGTTCCGGATCGAGCGGGTCGACCGCCGGGGGCCGCCGGCTGCGCACCTCCAGCGCCGACGGTGAGCATGTCGTTCCACTGCGACGCGAAACGCTGGGTCACGCCCGCCGGCACCGGTTCGAGCCAGCCTCGGCGGGCGTAGTCGGTGATCAACGCGATCTGCGGGACGAACGCGACGTCGGGCTGGTTGGCGGTCCGGTAGCGGGTACTGATGAACGCGTCGATGTCGTTGCGGGTGCTGATCACCTCGACCGGTCGGGGATAGCGCCGGACGACGTCGCGGAACCGGGCCAGCTCCGTGCCGCTCCAGACCACCGCCACCTGAATCGCCCGACGCCGGCCGGTGCAGCCGGTCGCGGCGCTGACCAGGCAGCCGGTCGCCGCGCCGAGCACGGTCCGCCGGGTCAGCCCCGCCGCCGTCACGGCGCGCCCCGGGCGACCACCGTCTGCTCGGCCTCGGGCAGCGCAGGCAGGTCGCTGAAGACCACTGTGGCCGGCGTCGCGGACACCGGCGACTCGATCCGGGTGAGCAGGTCGTCCAGCCGGCCACTGACCGCCGGATCGGGTCGCTCGAAGACCAGCGCCTCGGGCAGCGAGATGACAGCCCGGGCCAGCGCGGCGCGCATCCGCTGCTGCGCCGTGACCTCGTGCGGCCGTTGATCGAGCACCGGGCCGAGCTCCAACTGATAGATCAAGGTGGACGCCCAGCCGCGGACGATCTCGTGCACCGACTCGATCCGCCACACCAGATACTCGATGTTGTGGCGGATCGTCAGGTGCGGCAGCAGCGCGCCGCCGCGTGGCACGTACCCGATCTGGCGCCGGCCCGGCGGCAGCACCGTGACGTCGCGAACGCCGACCAGGACGTGCCCCGAGACCGGCGGCGCGAGCCCGGCCACGACCCGGGCCAGCGCGGTCGCCGCGCCGGCATCGGCGGTGACCAAGGTGAGTCCGGCCTCGGGAGCGACCAGCGAGACCTCGGCCCGGCCCTCGCCGGGCACGGCAGCAACCAGATCACGCAGCTCGAGAATCGCCGAACACCTCCCGTGACCGCCACTGCGGACATCGACCGACGGTGACTACACCATATCGATCCGGTGCCCCGGTGTGCTGCCCGTGTTCGGCGGCCGGCCGACGGAACTGGCATGCCGCCGGCCATGCGATGGTTCGGATTTGTCCGGCACCGCTACCCGCGGGTCTCGCCGTCGGCCAGCAGCTTGGCCTGCGCCGACCAGGTCGGCAGACTCGGCGACACGCGCAGTCCGGCCGCCGCGATCGCGGCGCGAATGGCGGCCTCGTCGGAGGCGGCCAGCGCGGCGAAGGTGGTGATGCCGGCCGCGTTCAACGCGAGCGTCATCTTCGGGCCGATGCCGGGGATCCGGGTGAGGTTGTCCGGCTTCGCCGGGGCGTCCGGTGTTGAGGTGGTGGCTGGTTCTGTTGTGGTGTCTGGTTCTGTTGTGGTGTCTGGTTCTGTTGTGGTGGCTGGCTCTGTGGTGGTGGCTGGCGTTGTTGGCGCGTCGGAGGCTGCGGCGCGTTGTGTCGGCACCGCGTCCGTGCGTGGCTTTTCGTCGAGGGCCAGGTCGGAGACTTGCGTCGGGATGGCTGCGGTGGCGGTGTTGGCCGCGGCGGCTGGCGCGCTGGTGGAGAAGACGACCGGTTCGGGGGTCGTCTCAACCGGGGCCGTCTCGATCGGGGCGGGCGCGGTCACTGGAAGATCAATCGGCTCGGCCTCCGGGATCGCCACCGGATCTTCGACCGCGACCGGCTCGGGTGCAGTGACCGGTTCTTCGACCGCGACCGGCTCGGGTGCAGTGACCGGTTCTTCGACTGCGGTCGGCTCGACTGCGGTCGGCTCGACTGCGGTCGGCTCGACCGCGACCGGCTCGGGCGTGGTGTCCGGCTCGGACGTGGCCGGCTCGGGCGCGGTGTCCGGCTCGGACGTGGCCGGTTCGGACGTGGTGATCGGCTCGGATCTGGTGGCGGGCTCGGATGCCGTGATCGGGTCTGACGCTGGTGCCGTTTGTGGCTCGGACGGCACGGCCGACACCGCGACGGGGTGCTCGGCGCTCGATCGGCGGCCCCGAACCACCCAGCCACCGAGGAAGCCGACCAGGAGCCCGGCTATGAGAGTGAGGAACGACGCCATGGCATGCCTCCGGATGAGAAACTGCAGTTGAAGCGGGCAGCTTCCCACATCATCGATTCATCCGTTCAAGCGGCGCACCGTGCCACCCGTCGCCGGGCGCTGTCGGCGGAATGGCAAATCTTGCATAGTTTCCGGTGTCCTGCCCGGCTCCGGTGTCGGTTGTGTCGTGGTTCGTCGCTCCACACCACGATCACCCCGGAGTGGAACGCCACGGGTGGTATCGGGACCCTGATGGTCGATTCATGCCCAGGGCTGCGGGCCGCCCCTTGGGGTGCGGGCCGTTTAGCACCCGTCGTGCGTCAGTGGAGCGCTCCACTGGCGTGGCACACCGAAGTTGATCACGCCGGGTGGGCGATTTGTGATGTTTGCCGGGGCGCACCGGGGCGGGTTGACCCCGATCGTGTGGCGGGGCCTCCCCCCGGCGGGCGGTAGGCCCACACGAACCGGAATCCGCGCACCCCGAACCGGAGATATCGGACAGCGCGAGGGGGGTGTGCGCGGCCGCAAGCCCTCACCCGTCCAGAATGACCTGGTATGCGCCGATCCTCCGTGCGCTCGCGTGCACCACCCACGACAATGATCACCGCGACTGGAGCGCTACGGGTGGACTCCGGGCCGGATAACACCCGTGCTGCGCC
>Ga0307516_10007076_pt1 | contig 12970 bp, 15 predicted proteins | sample 19_EM_MG_FD_203310 | JGI IMG/M metagenome (GOLD analysis project Ga0307516, IMG submission 203310) | Populus trichocarpa ectomycorrhiza microbial communities from riparian zone in the Pacific Northwest, United States - 19_EM | ecosystem: Host-associated > Plants > Roots > Unclassified | place... | reverse complement strand
TAACCCTAACCCTAACCCTAACCCTAACCCTAACCCTAACCCTAACCCTAACCCTAACCCTAACCCTAACCCTAACCCTAACCCTAACCCTAACCCTAACCCTAACCCTAACCCTAACCAATTGCCTCAGTTAGTGGCGGTGGCGTAAACTGTGGCATCACGTCATAAAAAAACGTGACATGTCCGAATTAGGCAGTTCGACCAAGTAGGAAAGCCCAGGCGTGGTGACACGTCTACGCGGACCCAAAGGGGAAGCTGCCGAATCGGGGGCGTAAGCCGTGCATGCATATGCATGCACGTCGCCACAGTTTATTTATAACGCGCATATGCGCATAAGCTTACTCAAAGCTGTCTACAAGTGCAAGAAATTTGGAATACATAAAGGAATTCGACAATTCTGGAGCGCAAACCGTCTTGAAAGCCATTAACAAGCATTGCTGAGCGTGAATGAAAGGAATAGTGGTTGACGAGCAGAAGTGAAAGGTGACCCGACGCGCTATAAAAGGAGCATTGCAATGCGCAAACCATCTTTGAAGCCATCGACGAGTGTAAGAAAAGAGACACGCAATCTGACGAGTAATCCGATGAGCCAGCCGCGGCAGGAACCTGCAACGAGTGTAAAAACAAGACGGGCAATCCGACGAGCAAACCGACGAACGAGGCGCCGCGAATGACGTTGACGAGCGTAAGATAATAGACGCGTGATCCAACGAGTAATCCAACGAGTGAGCCGCTGCGAAAGCCATTGACGAGCATAAGAAAAGAGACACGCAATCCGACGAGTAATCTGACGAGCGTGCAACCGTGAAAGCCTGCGATGAGTCTAAAAACAAGATACGCAATCGGACGAGCAAACCGACAAATGAGCTGCCACGAATGATGTCGAGGAGTGTAAGAAAAGAGATGTGCAATCAGACGAGTAATCCAACGAGCGAGCCACCACGAAAGCCATCGAGGAGTATAAGAAAAGAGACGTACAATCCGACAAGTAATATGACGAGCGAGCCGCCGCGAAACCCGTCAACGAGTGAAAGAAAAGAGACGCATAATGCGACGAGTAATCTGACAAGTAATCTGACAAGTAATCTGACGAGCAAGGCGTCATGAAATCCGTCAACAAGTGTAAGAAAAGAGAGGCGCAATCCGACGAGCAATCCGATGAGCAAGCCTCCGCGAAAGATGTGGATCAGTGTAAAAAAAAAGACGCGCAATCTGACGATTATTCATACGAGCGAGCCACCGCGACAGCTGTTGACGAGTGAAAGAAAAGAGACGCGCAATCCGATGAGTAATCCGACGAGTGAGCTACCACGAAAGCTGTTGACGAGTGTAAGAAAAGAGGTGCGCAATCCAATGAGTAATCCGACGAGTAATCCGACGAGCAAGCCGCCACGAAACCCATCGACGAGTGTAACAAAAGAGACACGCAATCTGACAACTAATCGGACGAGCGAGCTGCCGCGAAAGATGCCAACGAGTGAAAGAAAAGAGAAGCGCAATCTGACGAGCAAGCCGCCACGAAAGCCGTCGACGAGTGTAGGAAAAGAGATGCGCAATCCGACGAGTAATCCGACGAGCGAGCTGCCACGAAAGCTGTCAACAGGTGTAAGAAAAGAGACTCACAATAAGATGAACAATCCGAAGAGTAATCCGTCGAGCGAGGAGCGAGCCGCTGGCAAAGCTGTAGACATGTGTGAGAAAAGAGACGTGCAATCCGAATCCGACGAGGAATCCGACGCACAAGCTACCACCGCGATAGCCATCAATGGGTGCAAGAAAAGAGACTCTCAATACGACAAGCAATTCGATGAGTAATCTGTCGTGTGATATGCGGGGATAGCCGTGGACATGTGTGAGAAAAGGTAGACGCAATCCGATAAGCAATCTGACAAGCAATCCGACGAGCAAGCTACTGGGAATGCTGTTGCCAAGTGTAAGAAAAGAGACCCGCAATCTGAATGGTAATTCAATGAAAATCCTACGAGCCAGCTGGCTGGAAAGCGGTTAAAGCGTCTAACAAAAGTGACGCACACACCGATGAATAATCCGACAAGCGAGCCGCTGCAAACGCATTCAAAAGGCAACAAGCTAGTGAGTTGCCTTCTGAATTGCACGCTACTGTCAATCGAACGAGTATAGATCCTGATTTCCACACCTAGTACTAAAGAACCATCCCATGGACGAGCTGTCAGGAAGTCTGTTGACATGTGTAATAAAGGTGATTCGTGATCCAATAAGTAATCCGACGACTCGTCAGCTACCGCAAAACCCGGCGACGATACGCAATCTGACGAGAGGTAAGCAGTTGTCATTATTTCACCAGAGTTGTCTACAAAAACTCATGTGTTTCGTGGTCCGCGCTTCTGTAAAAGTTTCCAGAAAATTAACTACAACTCCACAACAAATAGTCCTACAACAAAAAGAAAAATTGCAAGAGGTTGCCAGATGAGTTATCTAGCATATTCTCATGTCTTGAGAAAACTTTCTTATTAATGGTGGCGTGGCTGTGAATTTTTGCACGAGAGTTGTCTTGCTGGAGCGCCCTTAGCCCACGACTCACAACAAAAATTTGTATGGCAAAAGGTCATACCCACACCATGGATTCAAGTAATAGAAGCCGCCGACGAGAGTAAGAAAAGAGACGCTCAATCCGACGAGTAATGCCACGAGTGAGCTGCTGCTCAAACCGTCGACGACTGTAAGAAAAGAGACGCACAATCCGATGAGTAATCCTACGAGCGAGCCACTGCTCAAACCGTTGTCGACTGTCAGAAAAGAGACGCACAATCCGACGAGTAATCTGACAAGAGAGCTGCCAGGAAAGCTGTCGACGGGTGTAAGAAAAGAGACTCACAATCCGATGAGTAATCCGACAAGAGAGCCGCAGGGAAAGCTGTCGACGGGTGTAAGAAAAGAGACTCGCAATACAACTTGCAATCCGACGAGTAATCGGACGATCGAGCCGCCGCGAAAGCTGTCGACAATGGCAACAAAAGAGATGCGCAATCAGACGAGTATTCCGACGAGTAATCGCAGGCGCGAGCCACCGCAAAAGCCGTCGACGATGGAAAGAAAAGAGACGCGCAATAAGATGAGTATTCCGACAAGTAATCGGAGGAGTGAGCCGTTGCAAAAGCCGTCAACGATGGAAAGAAAAGAGACGCGCAATCAGCCAAGTATTCCGATGAGTAATCTGACGAGTAATCGGAGGAGCAAGCTGCCCCAAAAGTTGTCGACGATGGAAAGAAAAGAGACTCGCAATCCAACGAGTAATCCGACGAGAGAGCCGCCGGGAAAGCTGTCGACGGGTGTAAGAAAAGAGACTCGCAATCCAACTTGCAATCCGACGAGTAATCGGACGAGCGAGCTGCCGCAAAAGCCGTCAACAATGGAAATAAAAGAGACGCGCAATCCAACGAGTACACCGACAAGTAATCCGACAAGCGAGCCGCCACGAATGCCATCGACGGGTGTAATCCAACTTGCGAGTCGCCGCGATTTCGGTCGACCAATGAAAGAAAAGAGACATGCAATCCAACGAGTAATCCCACATGTGAGCTGCTGCTCAAACCATCGTCGACTGTAAGAAAAGAGACACACAATATTACGAGTAATCTGACGAGTGAGCTGCTACGAAAGCCGTCGACAATGGAAAGAAAAGAGACGCGCAATCCAACGAGTAATCCGACGAGTACTCCAATGAGGATGCAGCAGGGAAAGCCGTCGACAAGTGTAAGATAAGAGAGACGCAATCTGACGAGTAATCTCGCGAAGGAGCCATCGCAGAAGACGTCAGCGAGTGCAAGAAAAGAGGCGCGGAATCCTACGAGTAATCCAACGAGTAATCCAACGAGCGAGCCGCTGCAAAATCCATCGACCTGTGCAAAAAAAGAGACATGCAATACGACTAGTAATCCGACATGTGAGCCGCTACGAAAGCCGTCGACGATGGAAAGAAACGAGACGTGCAATCCGACGAGTAATCCGACAAGTACTCCGACGAGTGTGCAGCAGCGAAAGGCGTCGACGAGTGTAAGATAAGAGAGGTGCACTCTGACAAGTAATCAGGCGAGTGAGCTATCGCGAAAGACGTCAACGAGTGCAAGAAAGGAGACGTGCAATCTGACAAGTAATCCGATGAGTGAGCCGCCACAAAAGCTGTCGACAATGGAAAGAAAAGAGACACGCAATCTGACGAGTAATCCGACGAGTACTCCGACAAGTGTGCAGCAGTGAAAGCCGTCGACGAGTGTAAGATAAGACAGGCGCAATCTGACGAGTAATCAGGTGAGCGAGCCGTTGCAAAAGATATCAACGAGGGCAAGAAAAGAGATACGGAATCCTATGAGTAATCTAATGAGTACTCCGACGAGCATGCAGCAGCAAAAGCCGTCGACAAGTGTAAGAAAAGAGATGCGCAATATGATGAGTAATCCGATGAGTGAGCCGCCACAAAAGCCGTCTACGAGTGTAAGAAAAGAGACACGCAATTTGGCGAGTAATGCGACCTGCGAGCCGTCGCGAAAGCCATCTATGAGTGTGAGAAAAGAGAGGCGTAATACGATGAGCAATCCGATGAGCAATCCAGCGAGCAAGCGAATGAGGGATCTGTTGAGCGAACCAACGAGAAATCGGTCGCACAATCCGACAAGCCATCTACCGAGCAATCCGACGAGTGATCCAGTGAGTGAGAGGACAAGGGATCCGTCGAGTAATCCGACGAGCAATGCAGCGAGCGAGTAGACAAGGGATCGGGCGAGCAATCCAACGAGCAATACAACGAGCAATCTAACGAGGGATCTAGCGAGTGAGCGGGTGAGGGAGGCGTTTAGTGAGCCGATGAGCCAGCTGACGAGCGATCCAGCGAGTACTCCGGCGAGGCTACTGAGGTGACCTCCGATGGGCAATCCGACGAGCAATCCCTTAAGCAATCCAACGAGCCATCCAACGAGCAATCCAACGAGTGACCCAGTGAGCAAGAGAATGAGGGGTCCGTTGAGCGATCCGACGATTGATCCAGTGAGTGAGTCGCTGGGAAAGCCAACGATGAACGTAGGAAATGAGTGCAATCATTAGTGCAATCGGTCGTACAATCCGGCCTGCTAACTGGAAAATTGGCCGTTACCCAGCTTTTCCCGGGGACATTCCGGGTAACCAAAGTTTAGACAACACGCCGTTTTCCGGAGTTATTGCGACGTTCGCACCGTGGCCATTTCATGGCGTTGGCACTTGCTCCGTTGAAGTAATGTGTCGGCTCCAACGCGTAGTCCAACGCGTAATGAGACGAGCACTCCAACGAGTTATCCGACGAGCAATCCGATGAGCACTCCGACGAGCAATCCAACGAGCAATCTGATGAGACATCCTACGAGCGAGCAGCAGGGAAAGCCGTCAATGAATGTAAGAAATGAGAGCAATCCGACGAGTAATCCAATAAGTAATCCGACAAGTCATCCCGCGAGTGATCCGCCGGGAAAGCCAACGATGGACGTAGGAAATGAGTGCAATCGGTCGTTCAATCAGTCGTGCAGTCGGTCGTACGATCCGGCTTGCAAACAGGAAAATACGCCGTTACCCGGCATTTCCCGGGGACATTCCGGGTAACCAAAGTACAGACAACAGGCCTTTGTCCAGAGTTATTGCGACGTTCGCACTTTATCCATTTCGTGACTTTGTCACCTGCTCTGTTGAAGTAATGTGTCCACTCCGATGCATAATCTGACGCGTAGTCCAAAGAGCACTCCAATGAGTTATCCGACAAGCAATCCATTGAGTAATCCAACAAGCAATGCAGCATGGATACTGTCAAGAAAGCCGTCGACAAGCGGAATAATCGACAATACTGCGAGTGATCCACAGAGCAATACGGCATGGAAAGCGTAGGGAAAGCCGTCGACGAAAGAATGAGCCGTCTGGCGATCCAGCTATGGGATAGTTAGGAAAGACATCGACAAGTGGAAGAAATGTGAGCGAGCCGACATGGTATCCAACTAGATATACCGCGAGCAATGCAGCGTGCAAACCATCGTGAAAGCCGTCGATGAGCGATGGAATCAGCGATTCAGTGAGTGATGCGATAAGCACTCAGACGAGCAATCTCGTGAAAATACTCCAGTACCCGGCATTTCCCGGGGACATTCCAGGTAACCAAAGTACAGACAACATGCCATTTTCCGTAGTTATTGTGACGTTCGCACTGTGGCCATTTCGCGGCGTTGTCACGTGGTCTGTTGAAGTAATGTGTCCACTCCGACGAGTAATCCGACACGTAATCCGACGTGCACTACGACGAGCTATCCAACGAGCAATCCAATGAGACATCCCGCGAGTGAGCTGCAGGGAAAGCCGTCGATGGAATTAAGAAATGAAAGCAATCTGACGAGTAATCCGATGTGTAATCCAACGAGTCATCCTGCGAGCGATCCGCGGGGCAAGACGACAATGAAAGTAGAAAATGAGTGCAATCGGTTGTGCAATCGGTTGTGCAATTGGTCATGCAATCCGGCCTGCAAACAAGGAAATACGCCGTTACCCGGCATTTTCCGGCGACATTTCAGGTAACCAAAGTACAAACAACAAACAGTTTTCTGGAGTTAGCGCGACGTTCGTGCTGTGGCCGTTTTGAGGCTTTGTCACCTGCACCCTGTTGAAGTAATGTGTCCACTCCGACCCTTAATCCGATGCGTAATACGATGAGCACTCCAATGAGTACTCCGACGAGCAATCCGTAGAGCAATCCGATGAGCAATCAGACAAGTACTCCGACGTGCAATCCGTCAAGCAATCCAACGAGCAATCTGATGTGGCATCCCGCGAGCGAGCCGTAGCGAAAGCCAGCAATGAAAGTAAGAAATGAGAGCAATCTGACGAGCAATCCGACAAGGCATCCCATGAGCGAGCCGCAGGGAAAGCCGTCGTGAAAGTAAGAAATGAGAGCAATCCGACGAGTCATCCCGCAAGGAATCCATGGGGAAAGCCGACGAAGAACGTAGGAAATGAGTGCAATCTGTCGTGTAATCAGTCGTGTAATCCGGCCTGAAATCCGCAAAATACGCTGTTACCCAGCTTTTCGCGGGGACATTCTGGATAACCAAAGTATGGACAACACGCTGTTTTCCGGAGTTATTGCGATGTTGGCACAGTGGCCATTTCGCGGCTTTGTCACCTGCTCCGTTGAAGTAATGTGTCCACTCCGACACGTAATCTGACAAGTAGTCCGACGAACACTCCAATGAGTTATCTGACACGCAATCCGTCGAGTAATCCGATGAGCACTCTGACGAGCAATACAGTACGGATACAGTCGTGAAAGCCGTCGACGAGTGGAATAATAGACGATAGCGCGAGCGATTCACGGAGCAATACCATCAGGAAAAAATAGTGTGCGTCTGGACGTACAGGCTGCGTCCTGACGCACCAGGCACTCGGGACACTCTGAACGTACCCTGGCAGCACACATACCGCTCCCACCGCAAAACACACAGGCAATGTAAATTCGGACGCAGCTTGCCACAGCACCATGCGCCCGGACGCAGCTTGCCACGGCATCTGCTTACCGGACAGAGCATGGCAGGGCATTTTCGTTCTGGACACACGGTGTCAGAGCATTTACCTTCTGGATGCACGGTGTCAGGGCATTTTCCTTCTGGACGCAGCCGTGTCAGGGTATTTTGCTTCTGGACGCAGCCGTGTCAGGGCATTTTCCTTCTGGACGCAGTGGTGTCAGGGCATTTTCCTTCTGGACGCAGCGGTGTCAGGGCATTATCCTTCTGGACGCAGCCGTGTCAGGGCAAATGGCATCCGGACGACGCGTGTCATGGCACCATGGATACGCTGGCTGTCAAGGCACGGAAGATCGCAGCAAATACTCGCGTCGCATTCACAAACACGCACAGGGTTCCAGGTATAGTGACTCAGTCCAGTTCTATTCTTTATATCTAATGTACATCTATATATGCTACTACCACACTTCGCATTTCCAGCACAAGCACCCAGCGTCACATCCAATGCCGCTGTTTTTGACGCGTGTAGCATTGCTCTGAGTGTCGGAAACAAAGGAAAGTTGGCAAATACGACACGACGCGATGAGCCCGACGCGATGAGTACGACACGATGAGCACGACGCGATGAGCACGACGCAAGGAGCACGATGAGTATGAGGAGGATGGCAATGAGGACGCCGGCGGTGTGGACGGTAGTGAATAGGACACGGTGAGTATGAGAGTGAGTAAGACGTGACGAGTATGGGAGCAAGTAGGACGCGACGAGAACGAGAGTGAGTAGGACGCGATGAGGACGATAGAGAGTAAGACGCGGCGAGGATGATAGCGAGTACGACGCGGCGAGTATGATGGCGAGCTTTATGGCATGGTTAGCACAGCTCTCAGAGTGACAGAGACACTGGGAAGTTGTAGAATACACAGTGACAAGTCGATGTCAATGAGGGTGCCGGCGGCGAGGACGATAGCTAGTAGGAGGTGGCGACCACAATGGCGAGCTTTGTGGCATGGTTAGCACAGCTCCCCGAGTGACAGGAACAGTGGCGGGGAGTGGTACAATACGAGGTGAGAAGTACGATATCAATGAGATTGCTGGCAGCGAAAATGATAGATAGCGAGTAGGACGCGGCGTGTATGATGTCAATGCAAAGCGCCAAGCCATTACCAACACTTGTGCTTGCGCAAGGTTCGGCATCCTCATCGCTCCTAGACCCCTTTTTTCTTCTCCTTTCACCTCATCCTAGATACTCGTCGTCGTCCTTCGCATTGCCATCATACTCGCCACCATCAAATTAATGATATCTTATTCGTCGACATTTTCCTCATCAACATTTTCCTCATCAACATCTTACTCATTGTGCCATTCTTGCCACGTTACTCGCCGCCATCTTCACTGCCATCAAACACATCGACATCCTCCTCAACAACATCATACTCGTCACATCATATTGTACCAGCTCCCACCGCTGTTCCTGTCACTCGGAGAGCTGTGCTAACCATGCCACAAAGCTCGCCGTCATGCTCGCCGCCTCCTACTAGCTATCGTCCTCGCCGCCGGCACCCTCTTTGACATCGACTCGTCACTGTGTATTCTACAACTTCCCGGTGTCTCTGTCACTCTGAGAGCTGTGTTAACCATGCCATAAAGCTCGCCATCATACTCGCCACGTTGTACTCGCTATCGTCCTCGCCGCCTCTTACTTTCTATCGTCCTCGCCGCGCCCTACTCGCTCTGATACTCGTCGCATCCTACTCGCTCCCATACTCATCACGTCTTACTCGCTCTCATACTCGCTGTGTCCTACTTGCTATCGTCCACGCCGCCAGCGTCCTCATTGCCATCATCAGCAAAAACTCGAAAAATTCTCCCGGTGCTCCTGGTGCTTCCATAAGCTTTATTAAGCTTTATTAAGCTTCTGTAAGAGAGAAGTTATATTTTGCTCCCGTAAGGATTTGGAAAAAAATAATCTCTTTTATTTCAACTAAAACACCGAGAAAGGAAATTTAAAATTTGTGTCTCACTTCGAAAAAAAGCAATATACCTCAACTTTTCATTTTTTTGGTGATGATCCTCCTCATAGTCGTCGTGCTCATCACGTCGTGCTCATCGCGTCGTGCTCATCGCGTCGTGTTCATCACGTCGGGCTCATCGCGTCGGGCTCATCGCGTCGGGCTCATCCCGTCGGGCTCATCGCGTCATGTCCTATTTGCCAACTTTCCTTTTTTTCTGATACTCAGCAATGCTACGCGCGTCAAAAACAGCGGCGATGGATGTGACGCTGGGTGCTTGTGCTCGAAACACGAAGTGTGGTAGTAGCATATATAGATGTACATTAGATATAGAGAATAGAACTGGACTGAGTCACTATGTCTGGAGCCCGCTACGTGTTTGTGAATGCGACGCGAGTATTTGCTGCAATGTTTCGTGCCTTGACAGCCAGCATAACCACGGTGCCATGACACGCGTCGTCCGGATACCATTTGCCCTAACACGGCTGCGTCCAGAAGGAAAATGCCCTGACACCGCTGTGTCCAGAAGGAAAATGCCCTGACAGGGCTGCGTCCAGAAGGGGAATGCCCTGACACGGCTGTGTCCAGAAGGAAAATGCCCTGACACCGTGCGTCCAGAACGAGAATGCCCTCCCACGCTCCATCTGGTAAGCAAATTCCATGGCGTACTGTGTCCGGACGCACGGTGCCATGGCGATCTGCGTCCGAGTTAAGCAGGTTGCATCTGAAATGTCCAGAGCGTCTAGTGCGTCCGGACGCTAAGGAGGCAAATTTTTTTTTTTCTGATGACGGCATGCAAAGTGTAGGGAAAGCCATCGACGGAAGAAGGAGCGATGCACCGAGCTATACGCCAAGCAATACAGCATGCGAAGCGTAGCTGAAACCGGTGATGAAAGAATGAGCGGTCCGGACAGCCAGCTACGTGATCGTTAGCAAAGACAACGACAAGTGGAATAAATGTGAACGAGCCGACATGGCATCCAACTAGACATACGGCAAGCAATGCAGTGCGCAAACCGTTGTGAAAGCCGTCGACAAGCGACAGAATGAGAGATGCAGCGAGTGATACGATGAGCACTCTGACGAGCAATCCGGTGATAATACCCCATTACCCTGAATTTCCTGGGGATATTCCGGATAACTAAAGTATAGACAACACGACGTTTTCCAGAGTTATAGCAAGGCTCACACCATGGCTGTTTCGAGGATTAGTCCCCTGCTCCCCGTTGAAGTAATGAGTCCACTCCGACGCGTAATATGACGCGCAATCCGCCAAGCACTCCAACGAGTTATCCGACGAGCACTCCAACGAGTAATACAGCGCAGATACCGTCATGAAAGCCGTCAATGAGCGGAATAATAGGCAATAATGCGAGCGATCTACAGAGCAATATGGTATGCGAAGCATAGAGAAAGCCGTCTACGAAAGAAGGACCGATGCACCGAACCATACGCCGAGCAATACGGTATGCGAAGCTTCGTTGAAGCCTGCAACGAAAGAATGAGCGGTCCGGCGCGCCAGCTACGGGATCGTTAGCAAAGACATCGACAAGTGGAAGAAATGCAAACGAGCTTACATGGCATCCAACTAGATATACGGCGAGCAATATAGCGAGCAAACCGTCGTGAAAGCCGTCGACGAGCGATTGAATCAGCGATCCAGCGAGTGATCCGATGAGCAGTCCGACGAGCAATCGGTGGCAATTCGCTACTTTCCGGCATTACCCGGGGACATTCCGGGTAACCAAAGTACTGACAATATGCTGTTTTCCAGAGTTATCGGGACATTCACACAGTGGCCGTTTCAAGGATTAGTCACCTGCTCCCAGTCAACGTAATGAGTCCACTCTGACGAACAATCCGATGAGTAATCTGATGAGTCATCCCACGAGCGATCTGCTGGGTGAGTCATCGATGAACGTAGGAAATGATTGCAATCGGTGGTGCAATCCGGCCTGCAAGCGGGAAAATACGCCGTTACCCGGCTTTTTCCAGGGACATTCCGGGTAACCAAAATATTGACAATTAACTGGATTCTGTAGTTAGCACGACGTTCGCACTGTGGCGTTTTGACGCTTTGTCACCTGCTCCCAGTCGAAGTAATGTGTCCACTCCAGCGAGCAATCCAACGAGCCAACCATAGTGAAAGCCGTTGACGAGCGACAGAATGACAGATCCTGCGAGTAATGCGATGAGCACTCCGATGAGCCCTTCGACACGCAATCCGTCGAGTAATCCAACGAGCAATGTGACGAGTCATCCCACGAGCGATCTGTGGGTATATATGGATTGATAAAGACGAAGATAGGGAATTGGTTGATTGATACAAAGTCAAAGGAGGAACATTCTCTCTATATACAACGTGCCTGAGGGACTCGCCAAGGGGAAAGGACGGAAGACTGTCTCCCGAACCGGTGCTCGGAGACTAAGGCTGCTGTCATCTCCGGACATGTTGCCTCTGGTCCGTCATCTCCGGACACCGTCTCCGGTCCGTCATCTCCGGATGCCCATTATTCTGACACTTCCCCTCGTACGGAAGATGCAAAGGAACGCAGGAGAGGAGAAAACGAAACCGCCAGTAAAGCAACAAACAGTTGCTGAGAAAAGAAACAAAAACAGTAAAACCCAGTATCCTCAGATGCCTCGTTAAAACTTATAACCGTGTAAAAAACCTCATGGGAAAACCACGGACATAGGAGAAAGAGTGCATCCACCAAAGAAAGAAAGGAGAGGGAAAGAAAACCTGTTAAGCCACCCGCCAAGTGCTTCACCGGAAGCTTCCCCTGGATACCAGGCTGATTTCCAGGCTGATCCATAAGAAAATCTGTCTATTGTCAGCATTGAGCGTAAATAGCAACTCCATCATAAGGCATACGCGACTGCTCCGGTATGGGGACGCCACAGTAGCTCCTGTATTCCCAAATGAACACAGCAATCACATCTTTCAGAGTGTATGACAGCTCCGGTGTGGGGTGCTGCAGCACCTCCAGCATCACCAAGTGCGAACATCAGCTCCACGAGCGCATGCATCAGCTCCGGTGTCGGGCGCCACAGCTGCTCCTTATCACCAAGCGCGCACACAGCTCCCCGGAGCGCATGTGTCAGCTCCGGTGTGGGGTGCCGCAGCTACTCCGTCATCACCAAGCGCGCACACAGCTCCCCGAGCGCATAAGTCAACTCCGGTGTGGGGCGCCGCAGCTGCTCCTCATCACCAAGGCGCATACACAGCTCCGCCCAAATATTTGGGGCTGAGAAAACATACCTGCAATCGGCTATAAACCGTGAACCACAGCCTCACTCGGGTAGTCCCCAAAGTTTACCCGGGCAGTTTGTGTGGAGGGTCGCTGAGAGCTTCTTTCTTCTTTGAGCCTCTCTGCCTCTTGCTTCACCCAGCAGTCACTTTCCTTGTGTCCTTCTCGTGTGCAGTAAAAGCATCGTAGCCCTGAATTGCTAGGCCTTCC
>Ga0307516_10007075_pt1 | contig 12972 bp, 23 predicted proteins | sample 19_EM_MG_FD_203310 | JGI IMG/M metagenome (GOLD analysis project Ga0307516, IMG submission 203310) | Populus trichocarpa ectomycorrhiza microbial communities from riparian zone in the Pacific Northwest, United States - 19_EM | ecosystem: Host-associated > Plants > Roots > Unclassified | place... | reverse complement strand
AAATATCGAGCGGCTGCTGTCAACTTGCGACCCCCTCATTCTTTACTGTCACCGCCCGATGTCCCTCAAGGCCGTAGACTCCGGCGTAGGCGCGTCACCTGTTGAAGCTGGCACGAGGGTGCTTGTTGATCCTTGTCCCTAGACTTTTCGCTCTATGGCGGGGCTGAGTCCCTAAAAGAAGGGAGGTCTCCCCGCCGGACAGCGGTCCCATTTCCGACGGCCGAAGACGACGGGGTCAACCTCACCAAACCTCTGCAAGACCCGAATGACTTCCTTTGGTTAATGACGGAGGAACCCCACCGTTCGAGGAGAATGGCTATCATGAAAGAACATCCTGAAGTCCGTCTGTCGCACACAGGTCACTCACGATACAGTTTCCGATGATCGACGCGCATATAGGTCACAAAGCTCATGGGCCACGAACCGCTCACGAAATGGGTTGTCCTTGGAGTAGTCTCTCTGCAAGTTGCCGTGGCATACTACCTCAGGAATACCTCCATGATGTCGCCTATTTTCTTCATCCTCGCCTATGCGATCGGTGCAACCGCGAACCAGAATTTGTTCCTTGCGATCCACGAGATCACGCACAACCTTGCATTCAAGGGGATAAAACCCAACAAGGTGTTGGCCATGTTCGCCAATTTGCCTATTGGTATCCCGTACTGCTCTGCCTTCAAAGTGAGTCGCGTTCTGTGATCGCCCAGCCTGGTTTGACGTCGGTGAAGGGTTACCACCTTGAGCACCACAAATACCTCGGAGAAGATGGGATCGATACCGACCTCCCCACGAGGCTGGAGTTGATTCTCCTCAATAACGTCTTTGGGAAGGTTTTCTTTGCGTGAGTGAGTCTTGTAATTACCAACGGTGCCTAACCTTGATATCAAAATACGTAGCACGTTCCAAATACTCTTCTACGCCCTTCGCCCAGGGATCGTACGGAACCAAACACCCACGATGTGGCATTTGGTCAATCTCGTGGTTCAAGTTATCTTCGATGTGATCATCGTCAAGTTCATGGGGGTGCGGGCACTTGGGTACTTCATCATGTCTAGTTTCCTCGCTGGCAGTTTGCACCCCTGCGCCGCCCATTTCATTGCAGAACACTATCTCTGGGATGGCCTAGACCAAGAAACCTACTCTTATTACGGGCCGCTCAACATATTGGCCTATAATGTGAGTCCTTCTCGCGTAGGATGTTCGCGCAGTTGCCAACGATAAATAGGTTGGATACCACAATGAACATCACGATTTTCCCTCTATCGCCTGGACAAGATTGCCAGCTCTGCGGGCGCTCGCGCCGGAGTTTTATGATACCATTCCATCCCACCCATCCTGGCCTATGGTAATCGTCAACTTCATCCGTGACCCGGAGGTGGGTATTTTCGCGCGTGCGAAACGGAAGGCAAAAAAATAGATAGACCAATGTGATTACATAGATTTATTCGGGACTCAACGGTGGTGTTCCACCCCAGCTCAATGCTCGCGTCCCTTGGTTTTGGAGGTGACCCAGAAGCGTGCCACGTCGCGTGTTACGTTTCGGACCCCTCAAACTGCAACCATGGTCACCCCACCACCTGGTTTGGAGGACTTCGGATCTACCCAATTCGCAACGAGCGGTGGAAACGGAGAGTGGTGGGATCTCCCGCCAACCAAGTTGTACACGAACTGTTTCATAATCAAGCCCAGCAAGGTAGGTATCTACGGACTTCAAACCGATACGTTTGCTGATTCGCGACCGAAAGGTTTTACTCGGCTACAAAAAGCGGGGCTTCGGGAAGGGCGTGTAGGTCGAAAAATTCAGGTTGCGCTCCAACCATTGAAGCTCGAAGACGGTTCACAGGTACAATGGTTTCGGCGGGAAGGTCGAGCCGGGGGAGTCGGTCGAAGCTGCCGCATTGAGGGAGCTCGAGGTGACGCCTGTCCACCCACACCCGCGTGGCCCACAGCGACTCACCTTCAGTTAGGAAGAGGCGGGAATAACCGCGAAGCTGGTCCAGTGTGGAACCCTCCTGTTCATCCACGAAGGGTCCGACCATACCTTCCAGATTGAGGTGTTCAAGGCCGACGAATACGACGGGGAGCCTGTCGAGTACGCCCATGGGTTGAGTGGATGAATTGTCACCGAGAATTAACGTTGTTCTGCAGGACGGACGAAATGCGCCCAGAGTGGTTCGACGCTCCTGGTTCCGTCGAGCTGAATTCGCCCATCCCGTGGGAAAGCATGTGGGCCGACGATCGATATTGGTTCCCAATCATGCTGTCTGGAAAATACTTCGTGGGCAGAGTTGATCACAAGGTGTCTCAAGAGGATGGAGTTACGAAGTACCCCCTGCAGCGCTGGTGGTTTGGTACTAGGGATGTATAGCGAGGTTTCGATTGCCGCAATCACGGCGGTGCAACGGCAATTCCCACCACCCCTCATCGTCGCCCCATATATTCACTCATCCGAGTCATGTCCGAACAAGTCAAAGAGGTCGTAGTTATCGGTGCAGGTGAACTCAGTATCGATTGGGGTTGTGGATCGATGGTGAACGCCTTGATCGTCCAGGTGTTATCGGGTTGTCCACTGCGATAAAGATACTAGAGCACGGAGGATACCACGTAACGGTGGTTGGGGAAACCTTCCCAGGGGATCCCAAGTCCATCCGTTATACGAGTCCGTGGGCGGTGAGATTCATTCTTTGATCGCCCGCGTGAGGGCCTTATTTTGTTTGCCAGGGGGCTAACCACATGAGTGTGGCATTGGGAGACCCCAGGCTCAAGCGTAAGTGTGAACCCACTCCGTACGACAGAAAAACTGACGTTCTTTCTCCCGTCGGCTAGAGTTAGACATGGAAACCTTTGACGTCATGTGGGAGATGTCCAAGCCCGGTAGCGAAACCGAGGGCCTCTTCCTCAGGATGAACCAAAAGATTCACTACGAAGTGGAACCTGACCAGGGTATACCCGTGGAGTGGATGCCGGACGTGCGTTCGCCCCTAGATTATCCTGGTTTCAATCCGAGTCACCGCTGACTGTCGTTCAGTATCAATTGGTTCGAACCGGTCTCGTCGAAGGGTCCGTTATGGGGACCTCTTTCACTACCGTCAGCATCGATACCCCAGCGTATCTGCCATACCTTTTGGCTCGTTTCCTGGCCAAGGGAGGTAGCATCGTCAGGAGCTCACTCCAACATATCTCTCAAGTCCTCGATGGCGCTCTTACCCCCTTCAAACCCGACGCACTCGTGGTGTGTGCTGGGATAGGAGCCCGCTTCCTGGGAGGGGTAGAAGACAAAGATGTCCACCCAGTTCGTGGACAGACGGTTTTGATCCGAGCCCCATGGGTGAAATCCGGTCAGACCATCATTGGCACGGAGACGACCTACATTATCCCGAGACGAACCGGAGACGTAAGTAGACCGCAGTACGTAGTATCTGTGCCAAGTGTTCAACCTCTCGAGATAGGTTATCCTTGGCGGAACCAGGGGCGTGGATGACTGGTACCCGAAGCCGCGTCCGGAGACTAGGATCTCAATTCTCAAGCGGGCAATCGCTCTGGCACCAGACCTTGCTCCTCCGGGGACCAAGAACCCAACCTACGAGGACCTCATTCCACTAGTTATTGAGGACGGATGCGGCTTGAGACCAGGTAGGAAGGGTGGAATCCGGCTTGAGCGGGAAACCATATCTGGGATTCCAGTTGTTCACAACTACGGGTATTTATCCATATTTTCGGCCTTTTCCACGCACAGGGCTGACAACCCCCTCCTCAGACACTCCGGTTATGGTTATCAGAGTTCGTGGGGGTCCGCCTCTGTAGCCCTCAAGCTCCTGAACGAGGTATGGTAGTCTATCTGCGTATTCGTTATGATAGGTATATAAACATAGATCAACGTGAAGTATTGGTACGAGTAACGCCACGCCAGGTGTCACTAAGAATACTACGGAGTTAGAAACGTATATGACGGCTGGAGGCCCTTAAATCTACAAGCATATCCACAACGTTATCTCTCGCATTCTCGACCGCCATCGCCAAAGAGTCCGATTCCGAGTCCCCATCGGTCTCTGGTGACATCTCAAATACGGGTGCCCCCAGAACCTTCCGTAGGGCATGGTGCGCCTGGGCATCTTTCGGCGATGGAGATGATGGAGGGGTCAGGATGACGGAGAGCGCGTCACATTCGGTTCCAGTATGTACCAATGACGTCCTGAAGACCTTGCGGTACAAAGCAATGGCACTTATGAGCGCCCTGATGTCCTCGTAGTCCGCATCGGGGCGCGAGGTCTCTGGTAGTTCACAACTTCCTAGACCCCATACTTTCTCCAATGCGACGGCGAGGTCAGCAGTGGAACCTCCCAAAGATTTACCGGCTTGGATGACGTGCAACGTCTCTACCTCAGACTCCGCTTCCGCACCCGAAGTCAGGGGGTATTGTCCGTCTGTAGATTCGTCCGTATCGGATGCGTCATCGTCTTGGTGGATGGCTTTATCGACCGATTGGACAAAGAGTAACCTCGCATGTTTCTTGATCTTTCGACGGACGAGGGTTTCTGCGAGGATGGCGAGGGGAGTGTGGTGTTCCCATTTGAAGTCCGCCCGGCACCACTTCCGCATCAAGGCCGCTGCTTCGGAGGTATTCATGAAACCCAGTATAAGTTTCTCGTGTGGCCGCAAAATCTCCTTTCTCCTCGCCTGTTCCCACAGGTAGGAAGCCCGGGAACCAGCAACGGGACGGATTATTAAAGCGAGGGTAGTGAGATCCACAGCCGATGCGGAGAACGTAGAAATATGCCAGGACATCCCCCAGTATGTCAGTAGCCGAGTAGAAAGTGAGACGTTATCTAGAAGACATGAGCGTGTTGGACGGGTTGGGAAAAGGTTTAAACGTACCGTCTATCGCGACCAACTCCCCCAACCGGACCCAAGCTCGTTGCTCCAGCTGGTCGAGCTCGATGCCCCTGTGCTTCCTACCGGCCTTGGATACTCCTTGGAAAAGTCCAATGAGACCGGTAGAAATTCCGAGGGCCCTTCTCAACAACTGAATCTCGGTCTCCGATCCACGGGAGGAAGGAGAGAGTGCGTTCACAAGGGCTGACTGGTTCGCATCCATGCCCGCAGGCGGTTGCATGGCCTCAGGGGACTCTCCTGGTAAAGTTGGCGTGGCTGAAAGCGTCATCATCCGGTATGCAGGATAGACAGCGATAAAAGGAGAAGCAAGCTTTGTGGTAAATCTTGACTTGCGGAAGGAGTGGGGTAACCAGGGAATAACAATCGAGAGGAACAACGCTGCTGAAACGAGCAGATGGAAAGTCTGAATCAAGTCATTCCATCCGTAGGCGGGAGGCTTTCCAGCGATGGAGTGGTTAAGGACCGATCCAGTATGTTCATGAGGGTGGGAGTATGGCGTGGAGGAGGTTGCCAATGGAGAGTTAAAGAAGGAGAAAAAGGCGAACGCGGCGAGGAGATATTGTTGGGGAGATTGTGAAGTGGGAGTAACCGTCATCGGGTTTGGGGTTGCAACCTGGGACGTGGAGGTGGGCAAGGGGATCTTACGAGGGCGGCCGCGTTTCCTCTTCTCTGGGAGGACTGTTGGGGTGGCTGTGACAGTGGTGGTTTTCGGGGTGGCAGGGAGGACGGAGGGGACCTTCGTCGGCTTGACAGCCTTGACGGTCCTTGCCTTTTTCCTGGCTCTCCCTGGATCCTCCTCCTCCTCCTCCCCTTCCCCTTCAGCCTCACCATCTTCCTCATCGCTCCCAGGCTCATCTTCGACCTCGTCCTTCTCTTCTCCACCGAACATTTCCCTCCATTGTGTTTCCCACGCCTCGAGCAGGGCCGGACCGTTCACAATTCCAGATATCAGAGACTTCAACCCCGCTTGTTCGCGTTTCAAGCGAGCTTCCCTCCGCTTCAAAACTCTACGCAACGCGCTATTAGGAAGATTTTGGTAGGATAACGTAGGGACGGACCTAATATATTCGGTGGCTTTCCCCAATATATTTGCCTTGCTCATCTTCCGCCCAACTTTAACACCATCGACAAAGCCACGTTCGTCAACGGTGTCGTTTGGACCAGTGTCCTTACTGTTCAAACGGGCTTCCAGGACTCGCAGGGCAGGAACGGATTGCTTGAGGTTTGTAATCCTAGCATTCAGGTTGGTGCGATAGCGTCTCTCGATAATTGTATGACCGGTCTTGGGACGCCCTGGACCGGTGGCAGCAAGATTGCTCGACGAAGGGGGGGACGACTCGGGAGTAGACTGAGAAACGACGGACGGTTTAGCGGTAACTGGTGTGTCGGTAGCCCCCCCGTTTAGGCGAGGAATGGGAAGTCTGGATTGAGCTGTCGTGGTGGGCAAAGCCATTGGTACGGGAAGGGAGCCTAAGAACAAATAAACTTACCGGCCATTAGATTGGAGGCATTTGATGAGACGGTGAATGTTGCCCCGATAGCTTGCAGGACTTTCTGGGCGAGCTCCTCGTGTGAGTTGGTGGGGATCATGGCAGCGGTATCGGGAGGTGGTTGCTCCAGGACAGGAGACAACGAAGCACCAGAGGACGATGAAGATGAGGTAACGCTGAGCCTGCGACTGGCGTGTTGTCCGTTTTGGTCCAATAGCTGCGTCAACGAGGGTGGGGTGAATTCGGTTGAAGCGGAACCGAAAGGGTGAACCGAGAGATCTGGTTGGGTGAAGATGCTCGTGTTGAAGTGCAGGGCCGATGGGTCAATGAAATTGGATTCCAAGCTCAGGTCCATGGGCATAGCGAAATTAAATTCCCCGCCAAAGCCCATAGCTTCGACTTTGGATTGAGAAAGCTGGAGGCCATTGTCGACGAGGGAAGCAAACGGAGACCATTCGTTCACGGAAGGTGACTGGATAAGGTCGTCGGTAGCCATAGCATCCGGGTGAAGGAGGTAGCTGAAGGGATCGAGCTGGGAAGTGAGTTGGCTGAAGAATTCGTTTGATTCCTCCTCGTCCTTGGGTGAAGAAACATTGGAAAGCGATGAAAGCGACGAGTCTGATGACGGGGGCGATGGCAGGTGCATTTCGGTCGTCGCGGAAGACGAAGAGGAGGACATCCTCACCAGCGCAGCAACCGAGGGACTTTGAGAGAATGGGTCGATACTCGTTAATGGCGTGACTTTCTTTAAATGGAAACTAGTTCTCACGTTCCCACCTCCTGCCAAATCTGGGGGTTCCGATTACATAAGCCAAACACTCACACATCCCTGCCACAGCGAGGGGAAAATACTCGCACTCACGGCTGCCCTTCCGCCCTGACGCTGGCTGCCTGGATATTTGATCCAGCACCCGGTAGCCACGTGAAATGCCACCGTCTCCGCCGTTGCCACCGAAACGCACTGCGTCAGCCTCACCTGAACGTCTTCGGCCGAGCAAGCGGTTGGTGACATCTTCTCCAGAGGAAGGCGAACTCGACGACGCCGTTGCGCAACCTTCGTACGACAAACGGGGCTCTTCTACGTCCTCAACGTCGAAGAATGCTACCCCAACGACCAAGTTCGAGACAAAAGTCGCCTTCCCATTCAGGAGAAAACAAGACTTGCCTCCTTCGATCCCCTCCTCCTCTACCCAATCCCGAGACAAGGTCATATACGAAAGGTCACCGGACACTGAACTCAGGCTTCAGGACGGAGATCTTAAAAACGGGCACCCAAAGGACCGTAGACCTCGTGGCCGGGACTCAACCCATTATCGACCTTCCTACCCGCACTTGGGCGAAAGGCGCAGTCGCCGGTTTGGAGATTCATACGAGCCTTCGTACGATCGGGACTGGCAGTCAGGTCGCGCACGACCTTCTGATCTCCCCCCTCGCCGGGACTACGACAGGACACGGTCCCCGCCCTCGGACAGATCCCGCTCGACCTCCCCCAAGCACCGCTTACCACCCCGTCCAAACCTCTCCCCACATGACACGCGGAGGTCGACTTGGGACAGGGGCGGAGACTACTATTCTCGTTACCAGCCTCGCGACAGGTACTACCGTCCAGATGACCTACAACCACATCGTTACGACCGCTCCGAAGGAGATTCGTGGAGGCCATCGTATGAATACCGGCCGCGGTCCCCTTCGCCCAGGACCCCTAGAATGGATTATGTTTCAACTCCTCCTCGCCTTCCTCATGATGCACCGTACGGTCTCCACTCCCCCCCACCGCCACCCTCAGACCCGCCTCCCCCGCCCCCTCCAGAACGATCATTACCTTCACATCACCAACCAATATCCTTTTCCGTTCCTTTGAAAAAGCCAGTTACTCCCAAGCTCAGCCTGTCACCTCCGCCGCTCGATCCCGTCCAGGCCGCCAAAGTTGTTCCAAAGACCGAACCGGGCACTCCCGATCAGCCTCCCCCGCCACCATCGAAAAGGCCGGAACGGACGCGGCGCTCTCGTAAGGAAGAAGAGCTGGCCTACGGCCGCACGTTCCCGGGATGCGGCTCGATTCACGACTACGACATCACAACTAAATTAGGGGAAGGAACATTCGGGTATGAGATTCCCTTTGACACGACGTTTTTCCCTGACCGCTTTTCCAGCGAGGTGCATAAAGCGATTCAGAAAACTACAGGCGGTGTTGTCGCCCTAAAGAGGATCCTCATGCACAACGAGAAGGAAGGGATGCCCGTCACTGCTCTCCGAGAAATCAAGATCCTTAAAGCCCTCAAACATCCGTGCATAATTGATATCGTTGATATGATTGTCGTTCGAAGTCAGCTTCCACCCTTCCTTCGTGTAACCGTAACTCACCTTTGTCAATTGTTCCAGGCAAGGGATCTCCCTTCTCTGTGCACATGGTTTTCCCATACATGGACCATGATCTCGCCGGCCTCCTGGAAAACGAACGCGTGAAGTTATCGCCAAGTCACATTAAGCTCTACATGCGTCAGCTCATGGAAGGCACAGAATACATGCACCGGGTATGGTGTTCGCGTGATAGTCGTCTCTATGATACTCACGCCACCCAAGAACCATATCTTGCATCGTGACATGAAGGCTGCTAACTTGCTTATCTCCAACGACGGTTCATTGAAGATAGCGGACTTCGGTCTCGCACGGACGTTTGACCCATCCGTCGCAACGGACACCAGCTCCCACAGACGGAGGTACACGAACTGTGTTGTAACAAGATGGTACCGTCCGCCTGAGTTGCTCCTGGGTGCAAGACAATACGGCGCAGAGATTGATATATGGGGCATAGGGTGCGTGACTTCACTGCCCCCCTACGACTGTTCTTACATTCAACCCAGATGCGTTCTTGGAGAGATGTTTACCCGGAAGCCGATCCTTCCCGGGAACAGCGACCTCGACCAACTCGATAAGATTTGGCGATTATGTGGCACCCCAAACCAACACACGTGGCCCGACTATGACGCCCTTCCCGGATGTGAGGGCGTGAAGAGGTTCTCGGAATCCTACCCTCGGAGATTGAAGCACATGTATGAGAGGTACGTTGTCGGTGCATTTGTCGTTGTGGTGACTTCATACCTTTCTGTAGTCTGGGCAAGGAGACATGCGACCTGCTTGACAAACTTTTGACCTGTAACCCAAGAGAGAGGATTACCGCAGCCGAAGCTTTAGACCACGACTACTTCTGGACGGATCCGCTACCCGCAGACCCTAAAATGTGGGGATTCGCTCACTGCTCACCCTTGTTCATCTTTACCGAAAGCTGACGACTTGTTTCTGCTCCACACACTGATACTTGGTTTGTACTTGGCGTTGACTTGCTGCGTGTTTCATTCCCTCGCGTGAATCAGGTTGCCAGTGTATGAAGCCTCTCACGAACTAGACAAACGCGGTCGGCGACCGCCAGCAGCCGTACAACCCCCCAGACACAGACCCCCTGTTGGACAAATGCCCCCCAACGGCGTGAATCCCGGCCCACCTGGTTTTTACCCACGCGATCGGCCTGGGCAGCACGGTCCTCCACCACCCGGAGGACAGTTCAGAGGTCCCCCTCCTACCAATGGATTCAACCCCTATCTTCCACCTCCCCATACAGGACCTCCGCCAGGATTCATGCCTGGCCCCATGCTCCCCGCCCAACCACCGCCCCAATCATATAATAGAGGCTACCCTCACCCACCTGGTCCCTACGGTCCCCCACCACCTGGGTTCCCGTACCAACCCCCGCCTCCGACTTCTACTCTCACACAGAACAGGCCTGCACATCTGCCTCCCCGACCCCCTGGACCGCTGCCTCCTGGGGCTGGAAGAGGTGGTGGGCGGAGAGACAATCGGCAAGCCCCCGGTCCGCCCAACGGGAGTGGAGGGCTGAATTACGGATGAGAATTTCTCACCTTGTGGCGTTGTGACAACTCCCAACATCTCATACTTTCGTTGCATTGCATCCGGTCGTTGCAAGTTTTGACCGCCGACCCCTAATTAGATTGCAACTTTGTACGGTACCTGTCGTAATAATCTGCTCGTGACGTGCGTAGCCTTGGTTGTAATTGACAGACTTTATGCGGATCCTGCTACAGAACCCGCGAGTGGAACAAGAAGCGCCCTAATCCCAGGAAACCTGTAATACCTTCCTGGTTACACCCTGCAGATGTTCCTTGAGCACCTCCCACAACCCGTTTCCCCTTGAACACTTGGATCCCCGCGAATCTTCAAGCCCGGAAATCAAGTCCGGCAGCCCCCCTCCAACCCCAAAATATAAGACCTTCCCAGCTACATAACATACCGGGCCGTCCAGAGAAAGTTTTTCACTTATAGCTTCTTCGAGGGTTGCATCGATAGTGAGAGATGGTGGGTTGGTATAAGCTTTCCACAGTACATCCAATAGATCTGCGATGCTTTCCGACCGGTACATCGTTTCCGATGTCAAGATTATGTCGAACCGATGATCGATATTGTACGTGCTCCAGGAACCGCAGAGGAAGTGGATGTGTAAATTTTTGTCAGAGAGAGATTCCAGAAACGCCGCGACGAGAGGTGGATTGATAGGAAGCTCGCCCGGTTCCCCAGGGTCAAACGGAGGAAGCGGAGGGCGTTCTGTATCTTCGTTGACGTCGGTGCCTCCTTTGAACGCGTCCCGATAGGGGGCGGATGACGGTGACATGTCTGTACGTTTGTGAGTCACGACTGGACGAGACAAGGCTTGGAACTTACACCACGCAAGGAGGATGTTGGGGAGGGCGATCAGTTCAAGCACCGACCGGTTAAAATCTTGCAGATACAGGTGTGTTTCGCAGGTGCTTTGAGATTCACCGAGAGTGAAGAGTTGGCGCAGGATGTAAACGGAAGGTATAGCAGTTCCGCAACCGACCTAACATGCGTTGTTCAATTCTTGTATGGGGACGCAAGGTTCTGGCCAACCTCCAAGATGTGCTTGCCTCCAAGTTTGAGATCGGCGCCACCCAAGACTTGCACGAGATCAAGGCTACTCTCCCAGGTCTTCAGGCCACCCTCGTACACACCAGGGAGTATGTCTGAGGGCGCGTCAAGATATTCCAGTCCCTCGACTGGTTGGTCTGATCGCTCGGTATCCGTTTGTGAAATCAACTGAAATCGCGCGTCAAAGAGATCTCGCCGAGATAGAAAAAAGCCTGGGTGGCCCTCCGATGGCGGTATATGCAGTGGGGAGTAAGAAACGAGGGAGGGCAAACTGTCTAACTGTGGGCGGGGATCAATATCGCAGTCCACAGCAAACCCATTCGCCCGGTGCGCACCAGTTCGAGAAGCGATATTTCCGTCAGGACCGGTTCGCTTGCCTCTTTTTCCTCATTCTGTGTTTTCTGAGTCCGTTCTTCACCGCCGTCCTGGACGAAATCGAACTTGAACATCACGGTGACTGTACCAGAAGACGTCACGATCAGCAGCGATCGCCGTCGCGACAGCGGGCCGCCCGTAGCCTATCGGTGGGTGCATCTTTACCGCAGTACCGCACTCACTTATCGAACTACGCGACGCGACGTTCATCTACCGAAAGGAAACCGGAGCGATGTCGTTCACGAAATCTGCTATCTACCCTGCGAACCCGAATACCGTCCGGGGTGCATCGACTAAGCTGAGCAGCAGCAAAGATAAGATCGTGTATGCCAATGGCAAGACAATCATAGTAAGCCGAAGCCCTTTGTCTTGATATGCTCTAATCAGCTCGGCTTTCGCAGATTCGTGACCTGAAGGTAGCACAACATGCATTCTTCTGGAACTTGATTCGAACCATCGGATTTAGGATCCTGGGGCAACATATGCATACACCGGACATGTACATAACACCACCGTCGCCAGGATCTCCCCCACGGGGTTTTACTGTGCCTCTGCCGATGTATCCGGAACCGGTGAGTCTGGGATAGCTGTGTGCTGTGGGTTTGCTTCGGATGTGCTGACTTGGATCAAACCAGTGAAAGTGTGGGATACAGTCGGAGAGGATAAGACCCTGAAGGGGGAATATAAAGTCCTCGCTGGGAGAATGTATGCCGCTTTAATCAACGTGTTTTGCGTGAACCAGATGACCGATCGCCGTTGGTTCTAGTAACGACCTCGACTGGGACGGGGAGAGCAAGCGAATTATCGCCGTTGGCGAGGGTCGCGACAAGTTAGCCGTCCGACGGGTTTATTGGGAATCCACTGATGTGCAGTTTGTGCCAGGTTTGGCCATGCGTTCATGTTCGACACTGGTTCTTCTACGGGGGATATTATTGGACACTCAAAGACCGTGAACGCCGTTTCTATTCGTCGCCAGCGCCCGTTCAGGGCAGCAACCGCTTCGGATGATGTTACGATCGGCTTTCACCACGGTAAGAGAATTTATCCCTCCAACCCTGGACTACGACCTGAGATCCAACGACCAAGGTGTACCATTCAAGTACGCTTCGGTGAGTTCTGCTATACCATTCGGAGCCTCCAGGGCCGGCCCTTACGAGTGGCCTCTTTAGACCATCAGAGCGCATACAAAGTTTGTGCAGGACGTGAGGTTTTCACCTTCCGGAGACCACCTCGCTAGCGTTGGTTCTGATGCCAAAAT
>Ga0307516_10007074_pt1 | contig 12974 bp, 16 predicted proteins | sample 19_EM_MG_FD_203310 | JGI IMG/M metagenome (GOLD analysis project Ga0307516, IMG submission 203310) | Populus trichocarpa ectomycorrhiza microbial communities from riparian zone in the Pacific Northwest, United States - 19_EM | ecosystem: Host-associated > Plants > Roots > Unclassified | place... | reverse complement strand
ATCATCTAGCATAAAAATCTGACTTGAATCTTCCTCGTGGGATCGACCCCTTGCTTGCTCTATACTATCTTGTGTGTTGTGTTTGAAGCTAGGGTAATTAATTTGTGCGACCGCGACATCGCAACATGGCGCTGCTTCACCGATGCTTCTCCTCTGCTTTTTTTCTCTTTTTCCTCTGTTATTTTTTTGTTTTGCTCTTTCTTCTTCTTCTTTTCTCCTCCTCCTCTCGGTTTTCCTTCTCTTCTTCTCTCTGTTCCTCTGTTTTCTTCTTTTTTCTCTCGTGCTCTGTTTTTTTTCCTCTCTCTCTTCTTCTTTATTTCTATTCTCTCTCTCCCTCCTCTTCTATTGTTTTTCATCCTCGTGTGTCTTCTTTCTCCCCTGTATTTATAGGGGAGAAAGGAGACCTACACCCCTGCCCAGTCAATGGCGCAGGGGTGTAGGGTGGACGGGGCGGCCACTGTTCAGCCGCCCCTCTACCACCCTAGGGACACCTCTCCTCCCTAACTCTAACACGTGGAAAGCTGTGCAGGTGGAGGGTCCTTGGTCGATGTCTTTTTGGGTTATCAGGGGGAGGGAAGTCGGTGAGAAACAGGGGAAGAAAAAATCTTCTTCTTTCCCTACTTCGCGCGTCCAGGGGAAGAAGAAGACCCACAGTGCCTTCAAAACGGCACCATTTTGGCTCCCTTTTTTTTTGAAATGAACAGTAGATGAAACGACGCCGTTTTGGACAAAACATGTCGTTTCATTTAAAAGAAAATGGCGCCAAAAACGTGTCAGAAGTCCAAATCAGTCCTCAATTTGTGATTTGTTCAATCAAGTCCTCAATTGCAATTTTGATTTTAAAAATCAATTCAATTGCATCCCTGCCAAATTCAATTGTCGGCCTTGAAGTTGGCCGTCTTTTCCAAATTGGTCTTTGGTCTCGAATTAGTACAATTTGACCCTTAATTGAGCAATAAAATTCTAATTTCTTCAATTTGGCCCCTGATCCGGTTTTAATTACAGCCCCTCTATTTACGCGCCTTTTCCAGTTTGGTCCTTGGTTTCGGATTTCTTCAATTAAGTCCTTAATTGGCCATTAAACTTCAATATTTATGCAATTAAGCCCCTGATTTGACCAAATTAACTCTCAAAAATTATAACTTGACCCAAAACTTTAATTTCTTCCAATTAAAGCCCAAATTAACTCTAAAATCAATTTTTCTTGGAATTAAATTCTCCATAAATTCAATTAAACCTTCAATAACATTTAATTGAGCCCATAAACATCTGATTTTGGACTTTTCTTCCTCAAATTGAATTTTCTTCATCAACAGGGCTCTCATCGGTTAACAAAATATTGTCAAATTTTCAATCCTTGTATTTTTAAACCTCCTCAACCAATTTTTGACCATTTTCTGGGCGCTTTGGCATCCTTTTTTCACTACTATTATTTTTTATCTTTCTTCCGAATACATTTTTTTATTTTCTTGCGGGGGACCCAAAAATGGGTAACAACAGATACCCCCTCTTTACAATACTTACGGAGCAAAAATTTTGCATGGTATGTTTTGTAAAGATAAACAAAACTGGTCTTCCGAAACTAGTCTTCTCGAAATTTGGTTGACCTATAACTTTAACCGGACCCAAGGTCCGGTGTGTGGTTGGGCTAAACTGAGATCCCTTTCGTCGATCCCCTTTAACCAGAACCAAAATCCAAAATCCGGTGTGTGGTTGGGCTAAACTAAGATTCCTTTTGCCAATCCCCTTTCACCAGAACCAAAATCCGGTGTGTGGTTGGGCTAAACTGAGATTCCTTTCGCCAATCCCCTTTAACCAGAACCAAAATCCAAAATCTGGTGTGTGGTTGGGCTAAACTAAGATTCCTTTCGCCAATCCCGTTTAACCAGAACCAAAATCTGGTGTGTGGTTGGTAATACCACGATTTAATAAAGACTATTCTTGCAAACAAAATTGCTCCCTTCTTTTTCCCTGGTCAAAACTAATCTCTTAGTTACTCCCCCTTCAATGATTCCTTCTTTGTCCACAAACTCGCTGGACTTCAACTCATATATTTCCTCATGCAAGTCAAAAATAGAACTATGGATGCAATACTTTAAAGTGGAATGATAATGCATGCACCCTTACCCGACTTGAAACATAGGTCCCCGAGGTTTCGTAAAACCCTTCCCTCGGTATAAGCTTATCTCGTATGTTTGCAGCTAGATGTTGGCATGTGTTTGTTACACTGCCCTTCTTACCCATCATATTTCAAGGCAGAAGTTTCCACCTTTTCACTGGATGCCCCCCTTTCTTTTTCTTTCTTTTTCTTTTTCTTTATTACCCTTGTTTATCATGCTCTTGCCAATGGTTTTATTTGTCTTTCTCAACATGAAGGGCTTTTGGGTTTTTGTCTCAGCATAAAAGAAAAGGACAGGTTTTCTAGAAGAAATCTTTAACAACAAAACCTGAAATTGTTCATGACTACTAGAACTTTCAACATGCATACTAAAGACTCGTTTAAGCAATTCCCATTACAGGTTTTCTCGGGTTTTGGAATGCAGTTATCTTTAAGTCAAGCTCTTCTTTTTTTCTTTCAAAGGTGACCTTCTGTATAATCTTTTCACAAGGTTTCAAGCATAGACTTAAAAAGGCTATATATATATATATAAGAATTGTCTCATACTAGCATTTTCCTTGCACGGATAACAGCAGATTACCACGTCTTTATCGGGTCCTATGGATCATGAGACCAAAGTTTATCAAACCAAGTTACATGTGCTTGATTAGAAAGGGCTTCTAAAGGCTTGTAATGTAGGCTATAGTTATAGGATATGAAAGAAAGGAATTTTACAGTCTCAAAAAGTGTTTGAGGGTTTCAAAGACCTAGGATCAACTATTCATCAATCATCTTTCTATTATTGTCTTTGTAGGGAATATACATATAACCTTGTTAACCTTCATAACTAGAATTCTCTTTAACACTAAAACATTTTTTTTTGTTCTTGAATCTATGAAAGCCATTTAGAGATTCTATCCTTGATACTAAAACCCAACGTTTGTAACCCTGTTGCTCTTTTTGTGGTGTTTTTTTTTCTTTTTTTCTTTTCTTCTTTTTTTTTTCAGGATGTCGCCTTTGGGGCCTTTGTTGTGTCTACTAAATGAGACATAATCAATTCCATCATCTATCTTCACTGCTTTGTCTGGATGATAATGAAAAACCTAAATATTACATGATCAATTCTAGCATCCATCTTCACTGCTTTGTCTGGATGATAATGAAAAACCTAATTATTACATGATCAAAACTGGCATCTGTATTTTCTGCCCCCTGGTCTATGTCTTTTTTTCTTTTTTCTTTTTGTTTCTTTTAGCCATTTCACCATCATTGGACTTTTTCTTAACCTTCCCCTTTCCTATTGATTCTATCAGTGTCTTCCCAATATCTCTCGTTTGCCCCCAGTGTGGGGTGTGATCCTAGTCAGGGTTGTCATAAGGAAGAAACGCGATCCAGCTCAAATGGGGACTACGAAGGATAAAAGGTTTTAGAAAAGTGAATGGATGACAAAGACAGTCTTTCCTCATTTCAAAACGCATGTTGTTAGGATTGATAAACCTTGTTCTTATCCCAGGAAAATATATGTGATTACAGAGATGGTTAACTAACCATTTATCCATGCAAATTCAAAAATGCTAGTAGAGACAAGGTTTTATCTAAGGGTTAACTTTGGGGTTTATTTTGGTTTAGTCATCTCTTTACCGGGAAATGCTTAAATTTCATCTTTGAGCGCTTTATGATGCATTTCTTGTAATCATACATAAAATCAGTTCTTTCAAGATAAACAAAATAAGCATCGCAAGATCAATGCGATGAAAGGGTTCTTTACACAAAGAAATCATGGCCAAACTTTACTTTATTGATTTCGGGAGAAAACTGAACACATTTAGACATAATATCTCTTTACAGAGTCAAAATTCACAGGCCTGGCTAGATCTTCTCCATCCATTCTAGATAATTTCAGAGCTCCTCCTGAGAAAGCCTTCTTTACTATATAAGGACCTTCATAATTTAGAGCCCATTTGTTGTGATCTTCTCCTGGTAGAGACAATAGTTTCTTCAGCACTAGATCTCCTTCTTGGAACACACGAGGTCTAACCTTCTTGTCATATGCCTTGGCCATTCTTTTATGGTAAAGTTGATGATGATAGATTGCGGCTATTCTCTTTTCACTTATCAGGTTTAACTGTTCATATCTCACTTTGACCCATTCAGCCTCTTCTAACTCTAAATCCATCAACACTCCTCATGATGGGATTTCTACTTCTAAAGGCATCACCGCCTCCATTCCATATACCAATGAATATGGCGTGGCTCCGGTCGAGGTTCTTATTGCAGTGCGATATGCGTGGAGAGCAAATGGCAACATCTCGTGCCAATCTTTATAGGTGACTACCATTTTTTGAACGATTTTCTTAATGTTCTTATTGGCTGCTTCCACAGCCCCATTCATCTTTGGTCTATATGGTGAGGAATTTCAATGTTTGATCTTCCATTTAGTACAAAGCTCCACTATCATTTTGCCGTTGAAATTATGTGCATTATCAGTCACTATCTTTTTTGGCAGCCCATAACGATAAATCAAGTCTTTCTCTATGAATCTCTTTACCCCTTTTTGAGTCATATGAGCGTATGAACAAGCTTCTACCTATTTTGTGAAATAAGCAATGGCTACAAGGATGAATCTATGCCCATTGCTGGCTTTTGGTTAACAGGCCCGATCACATCAATCCCCCACATTGCAAATGGCCAGGGAAATACCATATTAAACAAAGGGGTCGGAGGTGCATTGACTTTATAACTATGCACTTGACACTTGTGACATGTTCTGACATAGTTGATGCAGTCTTTCTCTAATGTCATCCAGAAATAATCGGCCCTTTGTATTTTTCTTGCCATCATATGTCCGCTAGCTTGGGTTGAGCAAATCCCTTCATGGACCTCTCGCAAAGCCTTTCTAGCATCTGTTGCATTCAAACACCTCAACAAGGTTCCATCAAATGATCTTTTGTACAGAATCTCTCCATCTAGATAAAAACCTATGGCCAATCTCCTTAGGGTCTTCTTATCCATCTTCGAAGCTCCCTCTAGATATTCCTGCTTTTGCACAAAGTTCTTGATATCGTAATACCAAGGCTTCCCATCTATCTCTCCTTCAATCGAGTAACAATAAGCTGGGTTATTTCTGATGTCAACGTGTACTGGCTGCACTCTATGCCCGAGATCAATTGTAGCCATAGCAGCCAATGTAGCCAAAGCATCCGCAAAATGGTTCCCCTCTCTTCCCAGGTGAGTGAACTTTATCTCTTCGAAGTAATCTAATAGTGTGAGCCAAAGTATTCCTGGTAAGGCCTCAACTTTTCTTCCTTGGTTTGCCATTCTCCTTTCACTTGACAAATAATCAACATTGAGTCACCATATACATCCACCTTTCTAATCTTCATCTCTAATGCAGCTTCTAAACTGAGTATACAAGCTTCATATTCAACTGTATTGTTGGTGCATTCAAAGTGCAATTTAACTGAAACTGGATTCAGCTTCTGATCAGGAGAGATTATCACTGCGCCGACCCCATTACCATATACATTCACTGCTCCGTCAAAAAACATAGTCCACCAATTTGTCTTTTCTTCTTCTTCCTCTATTACTAATAAATTTTCATTCGGAAAATCAAAATCCAGCGGTTCGTAATCTTCAACAGCATTATCAGCTAAATGGTCAGCAATTACGCTCCCCTTCACAGCTTTCCGTGTCATGTACACTATGTCATACTCTGACAATAAAACCTGCCACCTTGCAATTCGGCTGGAGAGATAGGGTTTGTTACATATGTACCTCAATGGATCCACTTTTGAAATCAACCAAGTGGTGTGATATAACATATAATGTCATAATCTTTTTGCCACCCATCCCAATGCACAACATAGTTTCTCTATTACCGTGTATCTAGACTCACATTCAGTGAACTTCTTACTCAGGTAATAGATAACCCTTTCTTTCCTCCCTGTTTCATCATACTACCCCAGTACACATCCCATAGCTGTCGCTGTCACCGTCAGATACAAAATTAAAGGCCTTCCTGACACAGGAGGAACAAGTAAAGGCGGACTTTGCAAATAGCGCTTGATTTTATTGAATGCCTCCTCACACTCCTCATTCCAAGTTCTTGGATTCTTTTTCATGAGCAGTCAGAAGATAGGTTCACATGTGGTAATTAGTTGAGCTATAAATCTGGCAATATAGTTCAACCTCCCCAAGAATCCCCTCACCTCTTTCTCTGACTTTGGGGTTGGCATGGATTGGATGACTTTTGCTTTATTAGGATCCACCTCTATACCTTTACCATTGACTAAAAATCCTAGCAGCTTGCCGGACTTAACCCCAAACGAATATTTTACAGGGTTGAGCCTTAGTTCATACTTTCTCAATCTCTCAAATAACTTCCTCAACACCTTGACATGATTTTCCCCCTCTTTTGACTTGGCAATCATATCATCTACATACACCTCGATTTCTTTGTGCATCATATCATGGAATAGAGTCACCATGGCTCTCGGATAGGTGGCCCCTGCGTTTTTTAAACCGAACAGTATAACCTTGTAGCAGTAAGTTCCCCAAGGGGTGATAAAAGTTGTTTTTGCCTTGTCTTCTAGAGCCATCTTTATCTGATTGTATCCTGAGAAACCATCCATAAAGGAATATGTGGAACTACGGGCAACATTGTCAACTAAAATGTCTATGTAGGGCAGTGGAAAATCATCTTTGGGGCTAGCTTTGTTCAAATTCCGGAAGTCAACGCAAACTCTAATCTTCACTTCCTTCTTAGGTACGACAACAATGTTGGACACCCATTACGGGTATTTAACAACCTCTAGGAATCCAGCATTCCATTGTTTCTCGAGTTCTACTTTCACTTTGATCCATGTATCCGGGTGTGCTCTTCTCAACTTCTGCTTGACTGGTTTACAACCTTCCTTTAATGGGATCTTGTGTACCACGATATTTGTGTTCAATCCAGGCATATCCTCGTAAGACCAAGCAAAAACATCTGTATACTCATGTAGTATAGCAATTAACTCCACCCTTTGCTTAGGCGTGATCAAGGTCCCTATTTTCAATTCTTTTTTAGACTGATCATTACCCATATTTATGGTTTCGTGTTCTTCGGCAGCAGGTTCCCAGGTTTTTTCATGTTGCTCTATTAGCTTTGTGAATTCTTTGATATTGCTTTCCTCCCATTCTTCTTCTTCCATCATGGTCATATGTTTGTTAAAGTTTGGCCATTCATTATTAATGTTAAATGTATGTGATGTTGTGGAAGATCCGCTTTCAAGATTCCTAAAAGCGGAAAATGTTTGATGTAAAAGCAAGCATACAAAAAAAATACAGATGAATGTAGAGAAAAACGTGATCTCATTGATTTGGAAAGTGGGCTCAATGAAAAAGACAAAATCTAGCTGATATCATGAGCCTTAATTATCAACCAGAAAGACAAAAGCAAATAAAACAACGACAGAGGCATGTGAAGGTAAACAAAGTGGGTTTACATTTTAAACACTACCAGGGCTTCTTGGGTCACCCAGTTTTGAAACTTTTCACCTTCAGCCAGCCTTCGCACAAAAGTCTTGGTGGGGAGTTCTTCTAGAATATGAGTAATCAGTTGTGGTAGCACTTCATCTTCCCTTTCCACTACTGTTGTCGTGTTACTTCCTTCCACCTTATCTTCCTCCATGGTGTTGATGCTCATAGTTACCAAACTTTGAACAACGTCTTCTGCTCTGTTATCTGGTTGCATCACATATGCTGCTCCCATCAGGGGAGGGATTTCCAGTTTTTCTTCTTCAGGCTCCCTTCCCTCGATTCTAGCCATTCTTTGTTCTCTTCGTCTATCGGTAGTCCAACGATGATCCTCCTTCTTAGGCTTATATCCTATCCCAAATCTTTGGTCCGCACATCTTATCTTGATTGGCTTAATCCTTTTTGGTATTCCAGTGATAGGGTCATACTGGAATGAGATTCCATGTTCTAAGAAGCATTTAGCTGCCATCCTTGCTGCTTCTGAAATCCTCAGCTTTCTTAACACTGTGCTTTCAGGTACCCACTCAGTGTTTACAATCTCAAAGGCATGGAGATTCTCACCCGTGCAATCCTCTGCCTCAAGGAAAGGTATGGCCACATTCTTTACCATGGAGACTGTTTCCTCTGCTTTGACGGTTACTAACATCCCGTTAATGATATATTTCAAACACTGGTGTAATGATGAAGTTACCGCCCCAGCCGCATGAATCCAAGGCCTTCCCAGCAACATACTATAGGAAGGGTGGATATCCATAACTTGGAGTGCCACTAAGAAAATTTATGGTCCCCCATACAGCTCTACCTCCAAAGTCCCAATGATTTGTCTAGGCAAGCCATCATATGCTCTTGCCATCATGGTACTAGGCTTCATATGAGATTCATCGACTGGCATTACTTTCAGCATATGTTTTGGCAATACGTTAAGAGCCGAGCCATTATCGATGAGTACCTTTCCAATAAGGCAATCTTTGCATTTCACGGTGATATACAAAGGTTTGTTATGCCTAGTTCCTTCAGCATCTAATTCATTAGCCATGAAGAATAGGTAATTAGAAGCGTGGATCCTCCCCACCAGGTGCTCCATGGTTTTTTGTTCATTGTCCTGGGTACATATGCCTCATTCAGTACCTTTTGCAAGGCATTTCGATGCGGCTCTGAGCTTAGTATCAAGGACATAAGGGATATCCTCGCTGGAGTCTTTCTGAGTTGATCTACTATGTAGGACTCACTGTGCTTTATCAACTTCAGAAATTCATTTGAATCATCTTCCGTTACTGGCTTATTCACCTCCATTTCTTTGTCAAGATCCACCACTTCCTTGCCTTTAACTCTCTTCAACTCCTTGGGCGTAAAACAACGGCCACTCCGCGTTAGCCCACTGATCTCAGTATGAAATAAAGGGAGGGGGGCTTAAATATTCGAGGTATAACCATAATTATATGGCATTGCACTGTGATCTTTTTTTGTAAATGAAGGTTTAGTCAGGATCAGCTTTGGTAACCCATTAGTTGTAGTTTGAACTCTACATACCTCTGACGGTTTATCTCGGCATTCCATCATACTCACCTCCTGGTTGCCCCCCATGGTTTCAAGTCTCAATTCTCCCATGATTAGCATCTTCGCAACCTTCTGGCAAAACTTGATACAATCCCCGATATGATGTCCCTCCATTCCGTGGAACTCACAATAGTTAGCCCTTCCCAGCTGATATTTAGTGTTCATGTTTAGGAATCCTGATTGTAACAACATGTCATACAACCTTTTCATGGATACCTTCAACACATGATTTTGATTGTCAACCTCTATCATGCCCACTCCCGAATTACTAGCAGCATGTTTAGGCAATGGATTTGAATTGATGTTGGGCGCATCTTCGAAAGATACCCACTCCATTTTGATGAGTTCTAGCAACTTCCTTTTAAAAGCATAGCAAGTTTCAATTGTGTGGCTAGGATTGCCGGTATGGTATTTGCAAGCTAATTCTGGCTTGTACCATATTGGAAAGGGTGGTTGGATGGGTGGTAGAAGGATTGGAGTTATTTGCCCAATGCTCAACAATTTAGCGTATGAATCTTTTAAAGGCATTGGTAGTGGAGGTCACTACTCAGAGGCATATCTTGTATATGAATTTTGGTAGTTGTTTTGGCTGTTTGGTGGGTGACTTATTTGATTAGTTGAATTTGGGTGCAAGGGTTTGGTAAAGTTTATGTTGGTTAATTGAGGGGTAGGCATTTGTGAGTTTGGGTAATTTACTTTCTTGCATTTATACCCTCCTTCTAAATTGTTAACATCCCCTTCTTTTTTTCTTCCAGAATAACCCTTTTTTTCCAGAGGCTCCGGTATGCGCCCGGCTTTAATGCCTTGCTCTATCCTCTCTGCTATGCATACCGCATCATAAAAATATTGAGATGAGTTGCCCATTAAATGCTCATAGTAAGGTGCTTTAAAAGTATTGGCGAATAAAGTCACAATCTTTGTTTCGATTAAAGGGGGTTGGACATGTGTCGCCTCGTCCCTCCATCTCTGTGCATACACCCTGACTGACTCTTGGCTTCTCTTTTCCATCGACATCAGGCTTGTTCGGTCTAGAGCTATTTCCAAGTTGAATTTGTACTGTTTGAGGAAAGCATCTACCAAATCTTTCCATTTCTTAATTTTAACAGTTTCCAACCGCATATACCAGCTTGAAGCAGAGCCTGATAGACTATCTTGAAAAAAAAATAGATCAGCATTTTATCGTCATGGATTACTTCAACCATCTTGTTGCAGTAAGATCGATGGTGCGTGTTTGGGCACTCCAGGCCTGTATATTTGGTGAATTCTGGGACCCTGAAATCTTTTGGTACCACGATGTTTGGTACCAAACACACCTCAGCTGCTCGCATTGGGTCGAACCAATCATTTCCTTCTAAGCTCTCAACCATTCTTCTAATGCGGATATCTTATCCTGGCTTATGAAACCGCTGGACCTACTTTCAGAAGGCCCATCCGCTATTAAATCCACGGTGGGTGGTGTGTGAGCTGACCAGATAGGGATGGCTAGCACAGAATGTTGTTCTGCTACTGAATTTGCCCCCAGAATCAGAGATGCTGTGGGAATGCGAGAAGCGGGTGAACCTGTAGCTGGCTGGGCGGATGTTCCCTCCCCACTTTTTGCTTTTAGCAGTTGTTCAAGCAGATTAGTCATCCATGACACTTCATTTTTCACTGACTCTAGTTCGCTCTGGTAGCGGGATTCTAGTAGAGCCCTTTCTTCATGTTCCATTCTTGTTCTGAGTCTGGTGTAATGGACCTTGGGTGGGGGACCTATGTTTCACTGGCGTATACAAATGACATATTATAAACAGATGTATGATGAAACTAAGATGCATATGTGATGAGTATTTTTTTTAAATGAATTGATTCATGACTTTCGTAATCCTTTAAGCAAGATTTTCTTTGCCAAACTGATTGCTGTAAAAGAGTATTTGCCAAGTTCTTTATCAAATTTGAATACCAGAACTCATCGAGAAAGAAAGATAGGTTATGACCTTTCTATAACTAACCGGAGTTTGTACAAAAAGTTTACAACATAACAACAGCCTTAATACACTGCTACTCTAAAAGGCATTTCCCTTATTGGCTAAATCTTCAATAAAGGAAGTGAGAGCCGCCAGGTATTCTCGATACTTTGTAGCACTATTTCCAACTTGGGAGGCTTGTTGTTGCATCCTCTTAGCATAGCGGGCCACTTGCTCGACGTGTTTCATCATATGTCTTAGTTTGTTATGCAACAAAGTGTTATTTGTGATTATCACTTCATTGCTGGCTCCTAAGGCTTCATTGCTTCTTTCCAATGTTCGGACCATTGTCTCTAACATTGCTAACTTAGCCTTGGCTCTTTGTAGTTCTTCTCTTTCGATGTCTAGCTTGGCGATTTTGGAGTTCATTTGAATTGCAAAGTTGTCAATATATTCTTGACATTCCTGGTGCTCTTGCTTCAGCTCATGTAACTCTTCCTCTATTGCACCGTAATGACTTCTCAACCCCTCTTCTTGTATCTCTAGCTCAGATTGTAGAATCATTATCTGTTCTTTTGAATACTCGGCCCTTTTTTCTGGTAATCTCTCATATCAGCCTCGGCAGCCTTTCTTATACTTCTCTCTTCCTCTAACTGTACCATATATTGGGCATACGTTCTTCTTTCTTCTTCTATGTCAAGGTTGGCCTGCCGATTCTTTTCTTTCTTAGTTTCCATCTTTCTTAAAAAACTGCTCTTTTCTCTCTTCAAGGAATCCAACATCTCTTTATCCGCATTTATCTTGCCTTTCGCTGATTTCTTGATCTTGGCCAACTCTTTTTCTGTGAGACCATTTTTGTGAACCAGTTTATCATTTTCAGTTATGTGATCCTTCAACTCATCCTGGATCCTTTTGGCTATTGCTTCAGCTGTTTCTGCCCTTTTCTGACATTGTTGGAAAGATGTTAATTGCTCCTATTTATCTTCCAATTGTTGGTTTAAGCAATTCCTCATTGTATTTTCTTCCTCCAATTGTTTTTCCAGGATTTGCTGTTGCCTTTTGCTTTTGCTGAGATCTGTGCCACATCTTTCCAACTGTCTTCTTAGCTCTTCCTCATTATCAGTCCTTTTTCTTTTTGGTTGCTCTAGTGTTGACTCCGGATGTTCAGGTGTTGAGGACTCTATTACCCCATAAAGCTTTCCATTTCTCCAAACTGCATAATTCTGACTTACAGATGATTCAAACCTGCTACCTTCTTCCTTTTTCACCAGTAAGGGCCTTTCCCAGTCTTGTCGAATGAGTCCCATTTCTTTGAGGTATGGTTGATGTTTGAATAAACCAATGAAATTTGCTAAACCCAAAGTTCTTTGGTGTGTACTGCATTCCACCCAACAGTCTTGTTACTAGTGTTGGGGCATAACTGATGTATCCAGTTACACCAATTAGGGGAACCCATACCTTGCTTCCACAACTCATTGTGCAGACTGTGTTGTTCATCCACAGTGCTTTCCATTTGAAGTTGCTTTGTAGTAGTGCAGCATACTTCTTTATCCATGCTTTCTCATCCCAATGTCTCCAAGTCTCCTCCATTGTAACTTTCAGTGGTCGAAGGTCAAACCACCAGAAGTTGTTGAAGATGTCCCTTGGTGTCTCAATATGACTGATAATCCATAAATATAATATAGGGACGCAACATCTCATTGCTCCCTTGCCATTCATTCTGCAATGGTTGAGTGACAACATGGTTTCGGCCAAAATTGCTGAAGAAGGATTGATCCGGTCATGCTCATATTCTAAGAAAACACTTGCGGCTTCCAAACTGATTGTAACACCCCCCATTTCTGGGATAAAACCACAAT
>Ga0307516_10007073_pt1 | contig 12976 bp, 11 predicted proteins | sample 19_EM_MG_FD_203310 | JGI IMG/M metagenome (GOLD analysis project Ga0307516, IMG submission 203310) | Populus trichocarpa ectomycorrhiza microbial communities from riparian zone in the Pacific Northwest, United States - 19_EM | ecosystem: Host-associated > Plants > Roots > Unclassified | place... | reverse complement strand
GGGGGGGCCGGGGGCCCCCACGGCCGTCCTGCTGCTCGGGCTTGCGCATGCCCTGCTGCTGGTTCTGGGCGGCGGCTCGGGTGGCCGCGGCCAGTTTGGCGCGCAGGTCTTCGTTCTCTCGGAGGAGCCTGGTCAGCTCCGCCTCCACCTCGTCGAGGAAGGCGTCGACCTCGTCCTCGTCATAGCCTTCTCGGAGGCGGACGGTCGTGAACTGCTTGTTACGAACGTCCTCAGGGGTCAGCGGCATCTCTTCACCTCAACGTGATCGTCGGCATATCGGGAGCCCGCATCGGCCATCACAGACTCCCTACGACGGAGATCAGGATGTACACGATGATCATCAATACGAAGAAGGACAGGTCGAGCGCCACGCCCCCGAGACGCAGCGGCGGAATGAAACGCCGCAGAAGCTTGAGTGGCGGATCGGTGACAGTGTAGGTGGCTTCAAGCACCACCACCATCGGCTTGCCAGGCTGCCACGAACGGGCGAACTGGAAGACGTAGTCCATCACCAGCCGGAAGATCAGCACGACCAGGAAGGACAGCAGCACGAACTGGATCACATCAAGTGCGATGCCCATCGTGCTTCCCTCTCCCCTGCTCGTTCCGTGACCGTTCGGCCGGTTTCCTGCGGTTGCGTATCTCAGCTCTGATTGAAGAACCCGCCCTCGGCGATGCGGGCCTTGTCCTCCGCCGTGACATCGACGTTAGCAGGCGACAGGAGGAAGACCTTCTGCGTAACCCGCTCGATGCTGCCATGGAGCCCGAAGACCAGACCCGCGGCGAAGTCGACAAGACGCTTTGCGTCCGTGTCGTCCATCTCCGTCAGATTCATGATCACCGGGGTTCCCTCGCGGAAGTGTTCCCCGATCGTACGGGCTTCGTTGTACGTCCGGGGGTGAAGCGTCGTGATCCGGTACGGCTCTCGTTCGGACACGACCTTAGGCATGATCACCGCTGCGTTCTTCTCCAGGCTATGGCGTTCTTGTGTGATTGATGCCACTGGGGCGATCCGCGGTTCCCGGGGTGCGGGAGCGTGCACGATGCGTGCGGGTTCGTCCTGTTGCGTCGGTTGATGTGACTGGTGGGGCTGATGAGACTGGTGCGGTCGGCGGGGACGCTCAGGCTCAGGCTCGGGTTCGAACTCGTCGTCCGGGTCGAAGCCCGGGCCGTCGTACCCGTCGTCCTCCACGAGGCCGAGGTAGACCGCCATCTTGCGCATCGCGCCGGCCATGCTCTGCGTCCTCTCAGCGGGGTTACGATCCTCGGCCGCCCTCGGGGGGGCGGCCGCCACACCATATTTGTGCTGTGGTCTGACTTGTTCGGTGACGTTACCCGAGCCCGGCACGGACTCCGAGCACCGCACTGCCGACGCGTACATGTGTCGCACCGGCCGCCACCGCATCCTCGAGGTCCGAACTCATCCCTGCCGAGACCATGTTCGCAGCAGGATGGGCCTCGCGCAGCAAGGATGCGATTTCCGCCAGCCGATCGAATGCCGCCCTCGGCCGGCCCGCGTACGGCCCGGCCAGCGGCGCGACCATCATCAGTCCGTCAAGACGCAGCGCCGGGGCCGACGCGATCGCTTCGGCGATCCCTTCGACGGCATCGGGTGCGATTCCGCCCCGGCTGCCCCGCTCGCCCGCCTCGGCGTCCAGGGCGACCTGGACCAGGCAGCCGAGCTCGCGGTCGGGGCGGTCCGACTTCAGGACGGCGGCGGACAGCAAGTCGACCAGCCGGAGCCGGTCGACCGAGTGCACGACATCGGCGTAACGAAGCACCGACCGTGCCTTGTTCGTCTGTAGCTGGCCCACGAAGTGCCAGGTCAGGGGGAGACCGGCGCAGGCGGCGGCCTTGGGGGCGGCGTCCTGGTCGCGGTTCTCGGCGACATGACGGACGCCGAGTTCCGAGATGATCATCACATCGCTGGCAGGGTAGGTCTTGGTGACCACGATCAGCGTCACCTCGTCCCGGTCGCGCCCGGCGGCCTCGCACGCGGCGGCGATCCGCGCCTCGACCCGGGCCAGATTCCGGGCGAGTTCGGTCTTCCGGTCGGCTGTTGCGGTCATGAGGCGTCGCCGTCCAGCCAGACATATCCCGCGAGTCGCCCTGTCGAGCGCTCTCGGCGGTACGAGAAGTGGTCGCCGGACTCCATGGTGCAGATGTGCGATTTCTCGCACATCTGCACACCGAGCCGGGCGAGTTGGGCATGCACCCCGGCGGCCACATCCACCGACGGGGTGCCCCAGCTCGTGGTCGCCCGCGCCTGCGGGACGGTGGCGGCGACATCGTCGCGCATCGCCTCAGGCACCTCGTAGCAGCTGCCACAGACCGAGGGACCGGTCACCGCGGTGATCCGCTCCGGGCGCGCGCCGAGGCCGACCATGGCCTCCACGGTGGCGGGTACGACCCCGGCGACGAGGCCGGGCCGTCCGGCGTGCGCGGCGGCGGCCACCCCGGCCACGGGATCGGCCAGCAGGACCGGTACGCAGTCGGCGGTGAGCACCGCCAGGGCGAGGCCCGGCCGGGTGGTGACGATCGCGTCGACCTCCGGCACCGAACGGTCCTCCCACGGGGCGGCGACGATGGCGACGTCATTGCCGTGCACCTGGTTCATCCAGACGACCTTGGCGGCGTCCAGGCCCAGGGCCCTGGCCGCGTACTCGCGATTGGCCCGTACGGCGCCGGGGTCGTCGCCGACCGCGCCGCCGAGATTGAGGCTGTCGTACGGAGCGGCGCTCACCCCGCCCCACCTGTCGGTGAAGGCGAAGTGCGCGCCGCCGGGTACCGCGTGGCTCTGGCCGATCACAGGGCTCCTCCTGACGACGAGTCCCTGATGCCGCGTATCGGTCTGTTCATGCTGTGCTGAGGTCGCCTACTCGTCGGCTGCTGCCTACTTGAGGAAGTCGGGGACGTCCAGTTCCTCGGCCGTGGTGTCCTGGTACGGACGGGCCGGCGGAACGTGGGGCGCGATCGGGGCGGCCGGGGCCTCCGAGACCGGCTCGGGCGCTTCCTCCCGCGGGGTGAGGCTGCCGTACGTGGAGCGCGGGGCCTCGATGCGCGGCGGGGTGGGGGGCGCCTGCGTCGAGCCGCCCTCGTCCCGCGAGCCGTACGCGCCGAGCACCTTGTCGCGGTTGCGGGTCGGCGGCTGGCCGCCGTCGAAGCCCGCCGCGATGACGGTGACCCGGACCTCGTCGCCGAGCGCGTCGTCGATGACCGCGCCGAAGATGATGTTGGCCTCGGGGTGGGCCGCCTCACTGACCAGCTGGGCCGACTCGTTGATCTCGAACAGACCGAGGTCGGAGCCGCCGGAGATGGAGAGCAGTACCCCGCGGGCACCGTCGATGGACGCTTCCAGCAGGGGCGAGGAGATGGCCATCTCCGCGGCGGCGACCGCCCTGTCGTCCCCGCGGGCCGAACCGATGCCCATGAGGGCCGAACCCGCCTCGGACATCACGGACTTCACATCCGCGAAGTCCAGGTTGATCAGACCCGGGGTGGTGATCAGGTCGGTGATGCCCTGGACACCGGACAGCAGGACCTGGTCCGCCGAACGGAACGCGTCCAGAACACTGACCTGGCGGTCGGAGATCGACAGCAGTCGGTCATTGGGGATCACGATGAGGGTGTCGACATTCTCGCGGAGTCCCGCGATGCCGTCCTCGGCCTGGTTGGCGCGGCGGCGGCCCTCGAAGGTGAAGGGACGAGTCACCACACCGATCGTCAGGGCGCCCAGCGAGCGGGCGATGTGCGCGACGACGGGAGCACCACCGGTGCCGGTGCCGCCGCCCTCACCCGCGGTGACGAAGACCATGTCGGCGCCCTTGAGCACCTCTTCGATCTCCTCGCGGTGGTCCTCGGCGGCCTTGCGGCCGACATCGGGGTTCGCGCCGGCGCCCAGACCACGGGTGAGTTCGCGGCCGACGTCGAGCTTGACGTCGGCGTCGCTCATCAGCAGGGCCTGCGCATCGGTATTGATCGCGATGAACTCGACGCCCTTGAGACCGACCTCGATCATCCGGTTGATGGCGTTCACGCCACCGCCGCCGATGCCGACGACCTTGATGACTGCGAGGTAGTTCTGCGGTGCTGCCACGTCGAAGGCCTCTCGCCTCGAGTTACGTATGCCTGTGGGACGGGGACGGTCCAACGCCAGCCAGCCGACCCGAACCCTAACCCTGAGGTTTAGGGTTACCAGTGTGCCTGTCCCGCACGTTCCTTGGGACGAGACACTAAATCGACAAGCGGTTCGCGTTCAACGAACACGCCGAACCCTCCCGTTTTTCTTTTGACCCTATGTGATCACGCACCCATCGGACCAACCAGGGTACGTGGCTCGTCAACAGGTCCGTCAACTGCTTGATGCCGCCGGGGACGTGGGAGCGCTTACGTCGAAGTGGTCCGCGCCTTTCGCGGCTTTCATCAGCGCGGTCAGCGCCACCGCTTTCTCCTCGCCGTTCTCCGCGCTCCCCCACACGACGGTGCGGCCACCCGTCAGGCGGAAGGCGATCCCGTCGTAGGAGCGGACCCGGATCACGAGCGCCTGACGGCGTACGGCGTCCGGGAGATCTTCCGCGACCTCGACTGCCGACTTCAGTAGTTGCTTTGTCCCGAAATGGCGGTAACTGGCGCCCTGAACCGGCGTCAATTCGACGAGAGGGACTCCTCTCGGGGCGGTATCCACCGTCGCAAAGCGCAGACCGTCCGCGTCCACTTCGATGAACTTTCCGTCATTTTCGACAATCGCGGCGGGAGTTCTCTCGGTCACTTTGAGTTCGATCGTGTGCGGCCATGACCGCGAGATGTCCACGCTCTCGATCCGGCTCAGGCGTTTTACGAGCCGGCCCTCGATCGCCCCCGTGTCCGCCGACGCCAGCGGGCCGCCCAACGGGACGGCTGCGGCCGCCTTGACCTGGGCGGGGGTCAGCACCTGTGTGCCGGTGACTTTCACCCGGGTGACGCGGAGCCACGAGGAACCGTAGACCAGCCAGGTGCCGCCGGCGGTGAGCACGGTCGCCGCGATCAGGAGCAGCAGTACGGCCCTGCGGCGGCGGACGGCGCGCGGCAGCGACTGTCCCGGCGCCGGTGCCTGCTCGGTGGCTGTCGATGCGGCCATCTTGTGTCTCCGGTGATCTCGCGTGCCTTCCCTGCCGGGCAGGCTAGCTCTCGAACGCCCTTCGGGCGTGTCCTCAAACGCCGGACGGGCTGAATCAGCCCGTCCGGCGCACGGGGACGGCGTGGTTCAGCCGCGGCGGGCGGCGATCGCCTCGTAGACCATCCGTACGAGCAGGTCGTCCGCGTCACGGCGGCCGAATTCCGAGGCCGCGCGGGACATCTCGTAGAGGCGGTGCGGGTCGGTCAGGACCGGCAGGACGTTGCCGAGGAGCCATTCCGGGGTGAGTTCGGCGTCGTCGACGAGGAGGCCGCCGCCGGCCTTGACGACGGGCTGGGCGTTGAGGCGCTGTTCGCCGTTGCCGATGGGGAGGGGGACGTAGGCAGCGGGCAGGCCGACGGCGGAGAGCTCGGCGACGGTCATGGCGCCGGCGCGGCAGAGCATCATGTCGGCGGCGGCGTAGGCGAGGTCCATGCGGTCGAGGTAGGAGACCGGGAGGTACTGCGGCATGCCGGGCATGTTGTCGGCGTGCGGGAGCTCGTTCTTGGGGCCGACGGCGTGCAGGATCTGGATGCCGGAGCGCTGGAGGCGGGGGGCGACGGTGGCGATGACCTCGTTGAGGCGGCGCGCGCCCTGGGAGCCGCCGGAGACCAGGAGGGTGGGCAGGTTCTGGTCGAGGCCGAAGGCGTGCCGGGCCTCGGCGCGCACGGCGGCGCGGTCGAGGGTGGCGATGGAACGGCGCAGCGGGATGCCGATGTAGCGGGCGTCGCGCAGCTTGCTGTCGGGGGTGGAGACGGCGACGGCGTGGGCGTAGCGGGAGCCGATCTTGTTGGCGAGGCCCGGGCGGGCGTTGGCCTCGTGGACGACGATCGGGACGCCGAGCCGCTTGGCGGCGAGGTAGCCGGGCAGGGCGACATAGCCGCCGAAGCCGACGACGCAGTCGGCCTTGGTGCGCTCAAGGATCTGCTCGGCGGCCTTGATGGTGCCGCGCAGCCGTCCGGGGACGGTGATCAGCTCGGGCGTGGGCTTGCGCGGGAGCGGGACGGCCGGGATGAGTGCCAGGTCGTAGCCGCGTTCCGGGACCAGCTTGGTCTCCAGGCCGCGCTCCGTGCCGAGCGCCGTGATGCCCACGGTCGGGTCCTGCCTGCGCAGGGCATCGGCGAGCGCGAGCGCGGGCTCGATGTGGCCGGCGGTCCCCCCACCGGCGAGTACGACATGCACCGAAATTCACCGCTCTCCGGACGGCCGCCGTCGGGCGAACCGTCTCATCGTCCGTTTCATGGCCCCCGTGAGGAAGCCGGGTCCCCGCATGGCCAGGGCCGCTCGCGCGGCGGGCTCACTTCGAGCGAAGCAGATCAGCAGCCCGATTGCGAACATGGTCGGCAGCAGGGCCGATCCTCCGTAGGAGAACAGCGGGAGTGGGACGCCGGCGATCGGCAGCAGGCCGAGCACCGCACCGATGTTGACCACGAACTGCGCCATGATCCACGTCGTCACGCCTCCCGCGGCAAACCTGACGAAAGTATCTTCCGTACGGCCGGCCACGCGGATACCCGCATAGCCTAGAGCCGCGAAGAGGGCGAGCACCGACAGCGTCCCCGCCAGACCCAGTTCCTCGCCGGTCACCGCGAAGATGAAGTCGGTGTGCGGCTCGGGCAGTTGTCCCCATTTTTCCACACTCGCGCCGAGCCCCGCGCCGAACCAGCCGCCGGAGGCGAGGGCGTAGATCCCGTGCACTGCCTGCCAGCAGCCGCCGCCGGGCGTCACATCGGTCGCGCCGATGCAGGCGAGCCGCTCCATGCGGTTGCCGCTGGTCTTGATCAGCAGGAAGCCGATGACCCCGGCGAAACCGAGGACGCCCGCGAACAGCCGGGTGGGGGCGCCGGCCAGCCACAGCAGGCCGAAGAGGATCGCGGTGAGGATGATCGCGGTGCCCATGTCGCCGCCGAGCATGATCAGGCCGAGGATCATGAACGCGACCGGGACCAGCGGCACGAGCATGTGCTTCCACTGCACGAGCAGCTTCCTGGAGTCCTTGCGCGCGAGCAGGTCCGCGCCCCACAGGACCAGCGCCAGCTTGCCGAATTCGGACGGCTGGAGCTGAAACGGTCCGCCCAGGTAGAGCCAGTTCTGGTTGCCGTTGACCGACTGCCCTATCCCCGGCACCTGGACCAGCGCCATGAGGAAGCACGCCCCCGCGAGCAGCGGGTACGCCAGCGCCCGGTGCACGCGCACCGACAGCCGCGAGGCGGCCACCAGCAGCCCGGTGCCGAGGACGGCGGCGAAGAGCTGCTTGCGGAAGTAGTACGTGGACGGCAGGCCGTACTCCAGCGCCTTGATCTGGGAGGCGGAGTAGACCATGACCAGGCCGAGCGCGGTGATCAGCAGGCTGCTGCCCAGCAGCACGTAATACGCCGTCAGCGGCCGGTCCCAGGCCCGCTTCGCCTTCTCGAAAGCCGTACGCGCTCCGCGCAGCGCGCTCGGGCGGCGCGGACCCGGCGGCTGGGGAGGCCGTACACGGCCCCCTGGCCGGGGCACGGGGGCCCGGGACGCCCGTGGGGGGCGAGGGGTCGCCGGAATGCGTACGGACCTGTCTGAGCCCGCCATGTCCCCTCCTTGATGCCTACTGCGATGCTGCGATGCCTACCGCATGTCCCGTACGGCCTCGGCGAAGGCATCACCGCGCGCGTTGTAGTTCACGAACATGTCCATCGACGCGCAGGCCGGGGCCAGCAGGACCGTGTCGCCGGGCTGGGCGAGGCGGGCGGCCTCGGCGACCGCCGCCGCCATCGCACCAGTGTCGGTGCGGTCGAGGTCGACGACCGGGACCTCGGGCGCGTGTCGCGCGAGCGCTTCCCGGATGAGCGCCCGGTCGGCGCCGATCAGGACGACGCCCCGGAGCCGCTTGGCGGCGCCCGTCACGAGGTCGTCGAAGGTGGCGCCCTTGGCGAGGCCGCCGGCGATCCAGACGATCGGCTCGTACGCCGCCAACGAGGCTTCGGCGGCGTGGGTGTTGGTCGCCTTGGAGTCGTCCACGTACGCCACGCCACCGAGGGTGGCGACCTGCGAGATGCGGTGTGCGTCCGGCTTGAACGCGCGCAGGCCGTCGCGCACGGCCGCCGGCGGCACACCGTAGGCGCGGGCGAGGGCGGCTGCGGCGAGGGCGTTGGCGATGTTGTGCGGGGCCGGCGGGTCGATGTCGGAGACCTCGGCCAGCTCCTGGGCGTTGCGGTGCCGGCCCTCGACGAAGGCCCGGTCCAGCAGGATGCCGTCCACGACCCCGAACTCGGAGGGCCGCGGGCTGCCGAGCGTGAAGCCGATGGCGCGGGCGCCCTCTTCGACGTCGGCCTCGCGCACGAGCGCCTCGGTGGCCGGGTCGGCCAGGTTGTACACGCACGCGACCTGGTTGCCCTGGTAGATCCGGCCCTTGTCGGCGGCGTACGCCTCCATGGAGCCGTGCCAGTCCAGGTGGTCGGGCGCGAGGTTGAGAACGGCGGCGGAGTGGGCGCGGACGGAGGGCGCCCAGTGGAGCTGGTAGCTGGACAGCTCCACCGCGAGCACGTCGTACGGCTCCTCGCCGAGGACGACGTCCAGCAGCGATACGCCGATATTGCCGACCGCGGCCGTGCGCAGGCCTGCCGCGCGCAGGATGCAGGCCAGCATCTGGACGGTCGTGGTCTTGCCGTTGGTGCCGGTCACTGCCAGCCAGGGGGCCGCGTCCGGCTTGCGCAGGCGCCAGGCGAGCTCCACGTCGCCCCAGATGTCGATGCCGGCCTCGGCGGCGGCCGCGAACAGTGGGCTGCTCGGCTTCCAGCCGGGGGTGGTGACGATGAGGTCGGTGCCCTCGGGCAGCGTCGCGCCGTCGCCCAGGCGGACGGTGATGCCGAGGGCTTCCAGCTCGGCGGCTTGCGCATGTGCCTTTTCGTGGTCGGCGCCGTCCACGGCGGTGACGTGCGCACCGAGGTCATGGAGGGCCTTGGCTGCGGGGACCCCGCTGACGCCCAGGCCTGCGACGGTGACCTTTCGGCCTTGCAGGCCGAGCCCCGCTGCGGTTTCTTCGTTCACGGTTCCCAATCTTTCACGTTCCCGCCCGGCTGCGGGCCGTGGCCGCTTCTCGCGCAGTTCCCCGCGCCCCTGCGTGCGCCCCTGGCGGGGCGCCCGCAGGGCGCGTTGGGCCGGGCTCCCCGGAGGGCTACTTCGCCGCTACCCAGCCCGCGTAGAAGATGCCGAGGCCTACCGCCATGCACATGCCCTGGATGATCCAGAAGCGGACGACGATGAGGACCTCGCCCCAGCCCTTGAGCTCGAAGTGGTGCTGGAGGGGCGCCATACGGAAGACCCGCTTGCCGGTGAGGCGGAAGGAGCCGACCTGGATGACCACGGACATGGTGATCAGGACGAAGAGGCCACCGAGGATGGCGATCAGCAGTTCCGTACGGGAGAGGACCGCCAGGCCGGCCAGCGCGCCGCCGAGCGCCAGCGAACCCGTGTCGCCCATGAAGACCTTGGCGGGTGAGGTGTTCCACCACAGGAAGCCGAAGCAGGAGCCCATCAGGGCGGCGGCGACCACGGCCAGGTCGAGCGGATTTCGGACCTCGTAGCAGGCGCCGTCGGCGACGAGGGGGTTGCCGCACCACTGGCCGTACTGCCAGACGCCGATGACCGTGTAGGCGGCGAAGACCATGACGGAGGCGCCGGTGGCGAGGCCGTCGAGGCCGTCGGTGAGGTTCACGCCGTTGGACATGGCGAGGATCATGAACAGCGCCCAGACGACGAAGATCACCGGGCCGAGCTTCCAGCCGAAGTCCTGGGTGAAGGAGAGCTTCGTGGAGGCGGGGGTCTGGCCGCGGGCGTCGGCGAACTGGAGCGAGAGGACGGCGAAGGTGATGCCGACGATGAGCTGGCCGGACATCTTGGCCTTGGCGCGCAGGCCGAGGCTGCGCTGCTTGACGATCTTGATGTAGTCGTCGAGGAAGCCGACCAGCCCCATGCCGGCGAAGAGGAAGAGCACCAGCAGGCCGGAGATGGTCGGCCGCTCGGAGGTGATCACCTTGGTGACGGCGTACGCGACGAGGGTGGCCGAGATGAAGGCGATGCCGCCCATCGTGGGCGTACCGCGCTTGCTGTGGTGCTCCTTGGGGCCGTCGTCGCGGATGAACTGGCCGTAGCCCTTGCGGGCCAGCAGCTTGATCAGCAGCGGAGTGCCGACCAGTGACAGGAACAGGCTGATGACACCGGAGATGAGGATCTGCTTCATCAGGCGGTGACCCCGCCCTCGGCGCCGTCGAGAAGCGCGGCCGCTACCCGCTCCAGGCCCGCTGACCGCGAAGCCTTCACCAGCACGACGTCACCCGGCCGCAACTCGCTGCGCAACAGGTCGATCGCCGCCTCAGCGTCGGACACGTGCACCGACTCCTCACCCCACGAACCCTCGTTATAGGCGCCCATTTGCAGCCAGGCGGCCGCAGGGCCGCCCACCGCCACGAGCTTGCTGACGTTGAGCCGGACGGCGAGCCGCCCGACCGCGTCGTGCTCGGCGAGTGACTCCCCGCCGAGCTCGGCCATCTCGCCGAGCACCGCCCACGTGCGATGCCCGCGACCCATGGCGGCGAGCGCGCGCAGGGCGGCCCGCATGGAGTCGGGGTTCGCGTTGTAGGCGTCGTTGACGACTGTCACGCCGTCCGGCCGCTCGGTGACCTCCATACGCCAGCGCGAGAGCGTACCGGCCTCGGAGAGCGCGGTGGCGATCTCCGCTACGGGCATGCCCAGTTCGCGGGCGACGGCGGCCGCGGCGAGCGCGTTCGACACGTGGTGCTCACCGTACAGGCGCAAGGTCACTTCGCTGCACCCGGTAGGTGTAACGAGTGTGAATACCGCCTGACCTCGCTTGTTGAGCCGGACATCTCGTGCCTGTACGTCCGCGTCCGCGGCCTCGCCGAAGAGCACGACGCGGGCCTTGGTGCGGCTGGCCATGGCGCGTACGAGGGGATCGTCGGCGTTGAGGACGGCCACGCCGCCCGCTTCGGCTTCGGGGAGGGCCTCGACCAGTTCGCCCTTGGCCTGGGCGATCTGCTCGCGGCCGCCGAACTCGCCGATGTGGGCGGTGCCGACGTTGAGGACGACGCCGATGCGGGGCGGGGTCAGGGCGGCGAGGTAGCGGATGTGGCCGATGCCGCGGGCGCCCATCTCCAGGACGACGTGCCGGGTGTCCTCGGCGACCAGGAGCGCGGTCAGCGGCAGCCCGATCTCGTTGTTGAGGTTGCCGGGCGGCCAGACGGTCGGGCCGAGCCGCTGGAGGAGCTGGGCGATGAGGTCCTTGGTGCTGGTCTTGCCGACCGAGCCGGTGAGGCCGACGGTGGTGGCGCCCAGCCGCTCGACGACATGCTTGGCCAGCGCCCCCAGGGCGGCCTGTACGTCGTCCACGACGATCGCGGGCACCCCGTCGACGCGCCGGGCGGCCAGGACCGCCACCGCGCCCGCCTGGACGGCCCGCGCGGCGTAGTCGTGGCCGTCCACGTGCTCCCCGGCGAAGGCCACGAACAGGCCGCCGGGCTCGACCTTGCGGGAGTCGATGACCACGGGCCCGGTGACCAGGGCCTGCGGGTCCGGTATGTCGTAGGTGCTCCCGCCGACCGCGTGCGCGACCTCGGCGAGGGTGAGTGGGATCACAGCTGGTCCTGGTCCTTCTCGTGCTGGATGGCCGCGCGGACCGCGTTGCGCAGGACGTCCCGGTCATCGAAGGGCCTTACGGTCCCGTCGATGTCCTGGCCCTGCTCATGGCCCTTGCCCGCGACCAGCACCGCGTCCCCGGGACGGGCGCGGGCGACGGCGGCGGCGATGGCGGCGGCCCGGTCGGGCTCGACGATGACGTGGCCGCGCTCGCCGGCGGGGACCTCGGCGGCCCCGGTCAGCATGGCGGCGAGAATGGCGAGGGGGTCCTCCGAGCGCGGGTTGTCCGAGGTCAGTACGGCGGTGTCGGCGAGGCGGGCGGCCGCCGCGCCCATGGGGCCGCGCTTGGTGGTGTCGCGGTCGCCGCCGCAGCCGATGACGATGTGCAGGCTGCCCTCGGTGACCTTGCGCAGCGTGCGCAGGACGGATTCCACGGCGTCGGTCTTGTGGGCGTAGTCCACGACCGCCAGATACGGCTGGCCGATGTCCACCCGCTCCAGGCGGCCCGGTACGCCTGGCACGGCGGCGACGCCGTCGGCGGCGTGCTGCGGGTCGATCCCGGCGGTGACCAGGGCGGTGATCGCCGCGAGGGAGTTGGCGACGTTGAACAGGCCGGGCAGCGGCGCCTGGGCGGGGATCCGCTCGCCCTTGGGGCCGACGGCGGTGAAGCGGGAGCCCAGCGGGCCCGCCTCGACGTCCTCGGCGCGCCAGTCGGCGTCGGGGTGGCCCTCGGCGGAGAAGGTGGTCACCGGCACCTCGGCCTCGGCGGCGAGCCGGCGGCCGTAGGAGTCGTCGATGTTGACCACGCCCAGGCGGGCGCGGCCGGGGGTGAACAGCTGTGCCTTGGCCTGGAAGTAGTCCTCCATGCCGGTGTGGAACTCCATGTGCTCGGGGCTGAGGTTGGTGAAGACGGCGACGTCGAAGACCGCCCCGTCCACCCGGCCGAGCACCAGGGCGTGGCTGGAGACCTCCATGACGACCGACTCGACACCGCGCTCGCGCATGACGGCGAACAGCGCCTGCAGGTCGGTGGCCTCGGGGGTGGTGCGCTCGCTCTTGATCCGCTCGTCGCCGATGCGCATCTCCACCGTGCCGATGAGCCCGGTGGCCGTGCCGTGCACCGCGCGCAGGCCGCCTTCGGCCAGATACGCGGTGGTGGTCTTGCCGGAGGTGCCGGTGATGCCGATCTGGAGC